>Ga0247757_10000681_pt1 | contig 26959 bp, 28 predicted proteins | sample UWRJL126311R4_FD_180929 | JGI IMG/M metagenome (GOLD analysis project Ga0247757, IMG submission 180929) | Plant litter microbial communities from Arlington Agricultural Research Station in Wisconsin, United States - UWRJ-L126-311R-4 | ecosystem: Environmental > Terrestrial > Plant litter >...
AGAGGCGGCGGTGCGGGTGGGCGACGAGTGCAGGCGAGAGGGGGAGGACGGGAGTGCTCCGGCTCCATTGACTGCTGAGAGCGACGCGGAGCCCAGATGGCGCGAGAAGCTGGGGTGCGGCGCGTGGCCCTTGTCCCTGGGCGAGGCCACGGTGCTTGCGGTGCTCTGGGACCAGCGGTTGAGATTGGCAATGCCGTCCCTGAAGGCAGCTCCTGTGCCTGAGGCTGGCAGGGCGGGTATGCCGTCGCCAGGGCCGGCGGCGACACTGGAGCGGCGTCTCTGGCGAGGCGGTGTGGTCCTGGTGTGGGGTTTGGACGGCTCAGGGCCTTGGTCCCTGAACGAGGCGGCGCGCTTGATGGTGAGCTGCGACGACGACGAGAGCGAATTGCTGCGCGAGGGGCGGCGAGGCAGGTCCTGTGAGGGGAGCGACGAGGAGAAGAGGCTCATGGTGGTGTTGGGGCGGCGCCGGGGCCCTGGTGCCAGTGTCTGGGAGTGGTGGTGCCGTGCCCGATCTCATGCACGACTATGCAGCAGCAGCAGCGGATGGCAGAGGAGCGTCGACGCGCATGGTGCTGGAGCGAGCCGCGGGGGGCGAGGGGGTGGTGGGCAGCGGGCGGCTGTGGTCGAGCGATGCAGCCGGCGAGCAGGAGACAGACAGAGACAGAGGCAGAGGCAGACAGAGGCAGAGGCAGAGGCAGAGACGGCAGCAGCAGCGGCAGCAGCAGCGGCAGCAGCAGCAGCGAGGGCAAGAGGCGGCAGACAGCGACCCCTGGCCCCTTGGCCCCCTGCCGTCGAGCGTCCAGCGTGCGCCGTGCGAGAACACGCCCAAGCGCCCGCCAGCCACCCGGCTAGCTCCAGGAGTCCCTCCACCTCCTCCTCCAGTCCATGTCGCTCCGTTGGCCAGACGGACCCTCTGCCACCGTCTTCTTCTCGCAGCTTCACCCCCGGCCCAGTCGCTCGCCCATGCCGCCCAGCCCTCCGTCATCGCCATGCGGGAGTGCGTGCGCACGCGCGTTATTCATTTCATCGGGCCGTCGGCGCTGCCCATGTAGTAGCAGTAGTAGCAGTAGTAGCATAGCTATGCATACACAGAACGCTGCCCAGCATCTCCGTCGGCCCAAACCTCCCCTCGATCCCGCCGCCGCGCCAGAATAGAGCCTCATCCCCTAGTCCCATCTTGTCGCGTCTCGTGCATTCCCGTTATTGCGTCATGTCCCGTCCGTCGTCTGACTGTACTCACCCGGCACCGGCTCCTGCTGGCTCTTGCCCAGCGCCGGCATGCCACACACGCACACACTCGGCCAGTCTGCCCGGCCCAGACTCACCGCATGTCGCCCATGATATCTTCGTCCATGTCGTCCTGGTCAAGCGTGACGTCCATCGGGTCCGCCCCACCCCCGCCCGACGCCTTCTTGTTCTGCCGCTTCACCCACTCCACGTACTCCTTAGTGATGCTCAGCCGGTAGTCCGCATCCTTCACCTGCTCAGCCAGCGCGTTTGTCCGTCGCGTCTGCTCAAACAGCGCCTGCTGCTGCTCCTTCTCCGTCTTAGCCAGGGGGCCCTGTGTCGGGTCCAGGTAGAATCGCAGCACCGCGCCCATCTTGTCGTTGCCCTCCAGACGTCCGTTAACGAAGCCCTGCTGGACCAGCGTCTGCACAAACGTCGTCACCTGGCCCACGTCGCTGCCCACGTTGCTGGCAATGTTCGAGATGGGAATCGCCGAAAACGTCCGTGACAGCCGGCACACATACGCTCGGTTCTGCTGTTCCACAAGCTCCTCCACCAGCCCCATGTTGCCGTCCTGCACCTCGTGTTAGCCCCATGCGTTTGAAACGGTCAACACTTGTTTCATCTGGAGTAGCCGGCTGGCAAAGAACAGCTAGCCTGATGTGTGTTGCATGCTAATCGCTCACCTCCAACCACATGTCCTTGCCCGCATTGACCTGCGCTTTGAGCTTCGGAAGATTGTTGAGCTCCAAAAAGGCATCCGCAAGCGCCTCGTATGCCTTGGCCGCCGCTCTGAGGTTCTTGAGCCCGTTTCCATTCATGGTGCGAGGCGTCGATTTGTGCTGAAGTCGGTCAGGGGAAACTGTTCACGTGCTTGTCACCATCGCTTCACCGCACTTACCGATTTGTCCACCAGGCAGCATAACAGCACCCACTTTTTATAGGCCTCAAGCATCAACCCACTCGTCGCGTTGGCTGCCGGTGTTACCAACACGTGCTCTAGGCACTGCAGAGCTCTCTTGAACTGCCGTGTACCCATGTATGCCATGGCACCCAAAACATAATACTCATGCAAATCCCCAAGCGTGACCTTTTCAGTGTGACCGGACTTGGAATGGATAAACTCACCGCTGCTTACCGTGTCTGCGGCCAGCACCGAATACTCCAGTCCATCGCGTGTCTCCTTCGGGACCGCAGTGGGAAGGCTGTGTATATAGTTGTCGAGAACAGGTATGGCCGCAGCATACGACCGAGTCTCCATGCACAGTTGGATGAGCTTGAGATGCGTCGACGTGAACGTCCCCGTAGTAGGATCGAGGCGGAACATGGCCGAACGAATCGAGGAAATGGCAAGGGCGGGCTAGCTTGAAAGTTAGCCAACACTGTGACGTGAGTACGTAGAAGTCCATGCCTACCGTTCCTGCTGCCCGTGCTATTTGCTCGACGTAGTCCACCAACTTCCTCCAGTCCTCGCCAGCATAGCGCATCTGGACAGGGTCGAATGTCTCCAGGAACTGCGAAAGCTTTATCCATAACGAGCTTCCAGGCCGGATCTGATCGAGGCTTTTTCGGCTGTTGAACGCCTCGATGCGGTGGCGGAGGGTATGAGCATATGCTATTGAATTGGTTGTGGGACTGAGGACCTGTTCCTATTAGTAATTCTCTAAAAAATACATGTAGGCTCTTACATTGAGTGGGTCTTGTGGTGAGTCTGCGCCCTTGAGGAAATTGGTCGCGCTTAAGCTATGAACACGAAAGACAAAATCGCGAGCTTCTCTGTCGTACTCACGTCTCTCCCGAAGCTCTGGCGCGTCTGGTTGGAAGCTGAGAAGTGCGGCGATGATTTCAGTAGCCATGTTGAGGGTAGTCGGTCAAGACCGTCAGCGTATGCGGCAGATAAGGTGGGGGTATAAGTGAGGTCCAGGCGCAGGCTGCACCTGTTGCTCAAATGGAGACCACGTCACGGCTGCAAAAGGTGGGACGCGCTAATATGAGAGAAAAGAAAAGAAGTTCCAATTGAAAGAAGTAGGCACTGGAGTAGCCAGCGGGAATGGGACTGTTGAGAGGCACGAAAATAGCTCTCGAGCGGCGGCATGGGAGCTCTAGGCTGCGACGCACTGGCCAGGGCTCTTTCGCTCCTTCCCCGCGATTGAGTTGTGGCACTGTGGCGCTGTGGCGTCGACGCATCAATCAATCAATCATACGCATATGGTTTGCCGAAAATCTAAATGAATAAAAAATATGAATCTCCCAGAGGACTGCCTGAATATCTCTCCCAGGATGCCCAAGCCCGTTATTCCCGTCCGAACGCCTCCGATGTATGCTAACGCCAACCTATGCAGTACAAAAACAGCTACCACCATGGCCATCTTAACGCTTCCTCACTGCTTCTTCCATCCTTCGTACCATCGCTTTCAGGCCTACCTCCTTCTTGCAGTTCCGCTCTAGATATTCCTCCATTTTTTCTCTCAGCTGCTTCATACCTTTGAGAACCGGCATCTTACCCTCTTCTTCGGCCTTCAAATGTATCAATGGGTTTAGCAACAGATCTAGTACCTCCTGCCAAATTTCCGTCTGCCAGTACCTCTTCAAGCTTTCTTTGATGCGGTATGTCTTGGTCGCCCCCGCACCAAGCGTGGTCGTTTTTTCCGCCACCGTTGATATGTATTTACCAAATAATAGGTTATGAACAATGCCCGCGAGTCCATGGTAGTCAATTTGATAAGTCCAAGGCCTGAGCTCGCGCATCTCAGCACAGTCTGCGTCGGTGGTGGGCCAATCGGCAATGAATTGTACGTTAGGTTTGAAGACTTTCATATCGATTCCTCGGCCAAAGTCAATCAGGGCAATCCCTTTTGACGCCCAGCCATCTCTGCCGTCGCGTCGATACTGGGAGTCCCAATGCTCTTCCTTAGGTAAGGTGTCAAAGCGGACTAGAATGTTGTCTGACTTTAGGTCACCGTGAATCAGCCCATTAGAGTGCAGCGCCTCTACTGTTCGAAAGAGTTCAACAGTAAAGAACATAGCAAGCTGCTCCTCCATCCCACCATTTTCCGCTCGGGCGATATTTACCAAGTCCAGTAATGTGCCCTGGTCCCTGAACTCTTCCACCAGGTAGCACTCATCCCGGAACATGTGCATTTCATATGCATGAATAACTGAATCTGCAGCGCGTGACACGCCAAGACGTCTTTTGGCTTGCCGCATGATGTAAAACTCCCAGGGCGAAGGAGGCTCTTCCATTTTGACCGCTTCAAGAGCGCGACGGTTGGAACCAAATTCGCCTTTGCTTGTCTGCACCGAACTGTTCTCATCATCCTGGTCTTTTCCAGCAGGAACGCTCTCTACTAGGTAGACTGGCGCAAAGGCACCTTTGCCGAGTTCTTTTTTAACATGATATGCCCGTTCCGTGGTGGGAAAGTGAAGGATAGGCGCGGTTGCTAGGTTCGTGGCAGTCTTATCGCTTGTCGATCGGCTACTCTTGGATATAGCTTTCGTAAACTTTCGAATATCGGCACCCTTTCCAAACTCACGCTCAGTGTCTGCAACATAACCATCGTACGAGGCTAGCGGGGGCTGTATTTCCCTTAATATCGCAGCACGAATAGCCTCGTCAACAGGATTGCATTGTGCATCTTGTATTATTGGGCCACTTGGCTTCATTTCTCTGATGCAAGAATCGCTTCTTGTAGACATCACTGACTTTGAATCTGCGGCCAGTTGTTCGGTAGATTGTAACTGTCGGAGAGCAAGTTTTGTGAGTTTTCCTGCACTCCCAACGGTTTGCCCAGTCTCATCTTGGAAAGGACTACCCCAAGGCTCATCATCATCCTCCAAAATTGCCGGAGTACCCTTAGAGCGCGAAGGGGTCTTTACTGTGAAGTATTCTTTTTGAGCGTGAGCAGTAGTAATCCCAAGAGATGATTCCGTCTTTTCTACGATTGGTGTCATAAATGGAAGCCGATTATTTGCAGCCACGGCTGGGTCCCGATATGGTTTTGTTACTACTTCACAATCTTCAGGAGGTACAGGCACGAAGCGGGTAGGTAGTGAATGTGATGGTGCCCCTGGGGATGTGGGTGTTGTAAGTTCTTGTGATTCGTCATGTGCTTGTCCATGTGAGAGTGAGATCTGCTCAAAAGATTCGTCGTTCGATTCCCCGTCTTCCTCCTCACCCTCTGAGTGCTCTTTAGGAACATGTTTACTCTCCGTGAATTCGGACCATGCCGAGACGCTCTTGGTGTCGGTGTTATCTCTATCTGGGTCTGCATCACTGTCATCTTCATCACCATCGCCGATTGTTGTGCCCAACGTGAAGTCAGCGGCTGTGGTTTCGTCTCCAAACTCGCTTGTGGCACAGGACAAGCGACCAGTACCGGTGCTTTCTCCAGCACTAGTATAAGCATCATCGTCGTCGTCGTCACTGCTCTCTTCCTCGCTCTCAGCTTCGGCGGTCGCATCTCTTGCTTCGTTCAATGGCTCATTGAAAATATCGTAAATCTCTTCCATAGCCTCTTTGGTGTGCAGTGTCATTGTTGTTTCTTTGTTAGTTTTCTTGCGTCGAATTTTGCGACCTGTAGGGGACCCCAAGTTTGTTTGAACTATTCAAATTAGCAAACCATCCGAACCCAAGCCATGAGCGTGAACTGATGACTCACTGGTCTGGGTCTCCCCTCGAATTTCCTTGACATCCATCACTCTAATTTTGCGTGTACGGTTGGCACGCTCCTCCCGTCTAGCTTTCTTGGTGGTCTTAGCCGTCTGGGAATCCACTAGAGAAGGTGGTGTGTTCTCATCATTCAAGACCAGCTCATCCTCAATGCTGCCCTTTAATGGAACAGTCCGAGTTTTGAGTACTTCTTTGGTGGGTGCCGCAAACGTCGAGGGCGCTACTTTCGGTAATGGCTCTGCATCTATATGGACCTGTATCGCCTTGCTAACCTCTTTTCGCTCCTCTTTTCGAATAGCTCTCCAGTCCATATCAAGCCACCCGTGATGCCGAGCTCGCAGTTCTTCAAAAGAACATTCTGTATCAGGCTCAGGGTACACCTTCTCAAGATTCACGAAAATGACCTCAGTTCTACCAGTTTTGGGATTCACAGTTTGCTGATACTCGCGCATTGGGTGAGGCATTGCAGGTTCGTCATTAGGAACTAGAGTAGTCTGAAATACATAATGGCAAACGCCAAATCCATTAGTCCTGTGATCGTAAATAGGTGGAGGGGTGAAGTGGATTCCAAAGACTTACCTCATCTTTGAATATCATCATCTTCTGAACGCCTGTGTTCTTTTTTCCCACCTTCAGTGTCTCTCCCACCCATGACCGTGCCTCAGTAGTGTTCTCCTTTTTGCGATCGGCGAGTGATCCGATACTATCCCACCCCTTTAAGCTTCCACTAGAGCCGGGCTTAGGTGGCTCATCACCGTCGGAAAATATAGCAAGCTTGGATTTTCCTGGCTTTTGAGACGGGCCCCCCATGCGTCCTCGGGTTTGCGCTTGTGGGTCAGCAGGACCCGCTTGTGCATGTGCAAAAGGGTCGAGTTTGGTTGCAAGGGCAGGCCGCATCGTCGGGAGCGCAGGGCTTGTGGGCTCAGGGCCTTCATGAGAACGCTGCTCAGAACGGTGCTGAAACTCGCCATATTTTCGAACAAGGCGCTCTACCGGGCGGGCTTCCTTGTCTATGCCCATGCTGTATACCTCTTCGGCCTGTGACCATCGTCCGGCTGTTTCAAGCCAGGCCGCAAACTCTTCGTAGAAGAGAGCAAGTCCATCACCGATGCCATGCCGTGCTAAATATGCAAACGTTTCTCGCGGCGTGTCGGAGAAGAATCGGATGTAGTGCAGCCACAGTTTGAGGTAGCGGGGGTCGTTCTTATAGTGTGTCGAAGATTGGAATGCTTTCGTAGCACGTTCAAGGAGAGGGCACAGTTGCGACTGTGGTGTGTTTTGTGCCGAGGGGTAGGCATCTAGTGTCCACTTCACGTAGCGGTCATAAACATCGAGGGGGTCGTCGTGCTCGTCGATCGCCTGTAATTCCCTCTCAAACTGTAGGCGCACCTCGCTGTGCGCATCCTGGATCTGGGAAGGAGAGGGTGTGTTTGCTGCTGCGCCTGAAAGCGGCGGGGTGTAAAGCTGGGCCAGCGCCTTTGCAGAACGGCCGCTGGGGAGAGACTGTATGTTCTCCTTTTGATTTTCGATGATCTCGAAATCAATGAGGTCGTCGGAGCCCATGGCGCCAGCTGGGTGTCAAAAGAAGTAGAAAACAAAAGCGGGGCCCGCAATACAAGTAGAATCCAAGAGCTTACTCAGGCGTCGTACGGTGTGGTTGTTGCTGTTGCTGTTGCGTTAGAGTGGTGGGGCACTCGCTGTGTTGATTGCCGCAGACGTTCGAAACCCAAAACAGCATAAGCCGAATACAGCCGTCGCTTAGCCGCCGTTTCCCAAGCAACCAGGCACCACAGAATCGTTTCACGAGACACCCAGCCAATTTGGTATTACATGTAGCATGAATGGTGACTCCCGGTTATCAAAGCGAATATGAGCCTATCTAATCCTACAGCTTACTCTTGTCGTCAAATACCACGCCCATTCGTCCCTGCGCCTTGTGCGAATTCATCAGCTCTATCATTTTCGGTACTTCCTCCAACTTGAATAGCGTCTGGTGTGGCTTGATATTGTGTTTTGCGCTGAACTCAATTGCAGGGCGCATGTTGTAGCAGGCTAAAATATCAATCAGCTTTGCTCGATGTATACCATCAGCGCCCAACTTACTTCCGTTGTTGGACCCTTTGATTCGAAACCGTCCTAGCGCAATGTCTAAAGCATTGAGCTGTATTGGTTCCCGGGGAATACCGACGACCATCAAAAGCCCTTGTCCTGGCTTGATAATACCTGGGCAGTCGTCGTACGACTTTTTGGATGCGGTAAAATTGACTGCTGCATCCACACCCCCACCTGTAATCTTGAGAATTCTGTCTTTCCAGTCCTTGTCAGTTATGGAATTGAAGACATGATCTGCACCGCATGCCCTCGCCTCCTCCAGAGCCTGATCCGCAATGTCTACTCCAATGACACTCAACCCCATGGCCCTGTAAGAATGTCAATTGACAAAGTATTGGTCGACCTAAGAGCACCTACTTTGCATACTGGATGCCCAGATGGCCGAGTCCTCCACATCCAATTACAGCTATCCACGAACCTGGTTGGAGCTCACAGTCTTTAATTCCATGGTAAGCCGTCACTCCCGCGCAAAACAGAGGAGCTGCAGTCTTTACGTCAACTGTTATGTATCAGTATCTCCATCCTATTATCTGCCTTAAATTGTAAAAGGCCTACGTCTTTCAGGCAAAACCATGGCTGCTCTAGCATCCACGACGGCGTATTCTTGGAAATATCCGTCCAAACTGAAGCCCTGCATCTTTGTTTTTCCCGTGACACACCATGAATTGTGCACTGTCCTACAGTTCGTACAGTCAAAACAGCATTCCACTGCGCATAGAAACCCAACATTGTCGCCCTTGTTGAACTTGTTGGCTACGTCGCCAGAACCAGTAGCTATTACAGTCCCAGTGGCTTCGTGACCAATGGTAACTGGGTTCTTTCCAAGTATCAATCCCTGGTCGTTGGGTTCAAACATCATAACCTGAACAGCTTAGCAACACATTCTAAATAGCCTCTGAAGGTGTTCAGCTAACGTCTGAGTGGCATAGAGAAGCATTTTGGATCTTGATGAGCAGTTCATGTTCGCGGGGTTCTGGTACCGGAATCTCATTTAAGTGGAGTTTATTGTCGCGCGCGTCATATCTAACATGCATCAACGAACTTGTCCTCCAACCAATATTGTGGGTGTCTTACTGTTGCGCAAGCATTGTCTTTCTCATCGTCATAGCAGCGGGACGAGGTAGGTTATAGCATTCCTACAAAACTGTGTGAGTTTGAAACCTAAAGCTTGCATATATAATAGGCCTCATTAAGAGAAGACACACGTTGCTTAAGATCTTATCGGAAAGCTCGCGCGGGAAAGCTCTACCGCTAGCCGTGAGGGAAGACGGTTGCCGGTAGAACGATTGATTAGGTATATCGCCCCGCATCCACCTGTGCGAACATGCAACTCGCTACGGTCTTATATGAGTCTTCAGAGCTATGCGAGTCATGACGTGCGTTTAGTGAATATGCAAAGATCACTAGCGTCCGCCTTGTTACCCCGCCTTCAGTGGGATGGATATGAGCCAGCCATGAGTAGAACCAAATCTACATCTCATGTTTGCCTGAAACTGCTTCCTTTATCAGCGGTTGCATATGTGCGCTTACAATTGTTTCTCTATCTTTTTTCAAACGCACCAGGTTGAATAACTTATCCTACCCTCGATTGGCGCCTAGGACCACGATGGTAACCTATAGTCTAGGACTCTATCTAGTCTAATAGCTGCATTTCCATCACAGTATACATGTTTTACATTACTCTTAACGAATAATGCAGAAGCCTAGGCCAGGTTCACTCTAAATAGGTACCACAGATGCTATCTTCGACTATGTATGCGATACTAGGCTCCATGCGGATAGTAGATTAATGGTAATCTTTTCGAGGTGGAAACGAGACCAGGTCATGAGGGATGTCTGAGACCTTTCTCGCAGTTTCGTCTCCTGGTGGGCTAAACTCCAGCAGAGCCATTGCTGAATTCACTATCCCGTCCCAAGAAGTGCCTTCGTACGGATGAGAATACCGAATCGATGTATGCCTCGGAGAATCATCAGAGAACATTCAGCCTTGTCGATTCTTCCCGTTACGTCACTTGGGTAGCCATGGCCAGCAACAAGGTATACTTGTTTGAGACTAGCTCCAACATTAGTCGAAATAAGACTAGTGTTTTCCATATAGCACGGCGGACAACTACAAACATTATGGATAAGAACACCCATCACTCACATCGATCGATTATACGCAGTATTTTACCGAATACTAACTCGATTAGTGCACCGATAAAAGCGGAACTGCATTAGAAAAATGCTCTATATAGTAATCATGTGACGGAGAAGTATCTGCACGTAGAATGGAGAAAAAGTAAGCGAGGACCGGCAACGGACTATGCCCCTGCTTACGAATCCCGGTATCCGACCTCCACTTGTTTGAATGTCTGGGGTTGAACCTATAATAGAAAACTTTGGTGTCTTGACGTTGGCTTGGAACTCCGGAAAATTTCTATACTCTCCACAATGTCGGTGATTGCGGTTTCTCATACGGTCTTTCGTAATGTAGCGGAGCAATGTATCAGCTAGAAGACGAATGCCATTATAGATCTCTAAGTCCCTTTCGAACTTTGGAGAAGCTATAAGTAAGAGACAGCTTCACGGGAACCTAGCCATACTTCTACCACACTCGCTTCAAGACAACGCAAAGTTTAACTCTTTTCTTTTTAAAGTCACTCGTTTATCTTTCAATTCTCTTCCAATAAGGAACATGGCACCGATTATTGCTTCAGTTGTCTTCTTTCTTCTTGGCTTTTCGCTTGCTGCTCCAGCTAAGAATGCACCTAGTTCAGCTCTTTCTGGGAATCTCAATCCTGCTTGTGCACCTGGCGGAAACTTCCAGCTCGACAACTTCAGCCTGCAGCTCCCGACTGGTAGTAAGGGCAAAGTGGACCAGATTTCAGCCTCCCAACTTTCTGGCTGCAAGGGTTGGCAAAAAAAGCAGTTCTTCTTTACTGGCAACGATGGTGCTCTCGTCATGAAAGTTCCTGATCGAAGCACCTGCGTCACCACGCCTAACAGCAAACATTGTCGCACCGAGCTCCGCGAGAATTCACCGCGTTCTTGGGACCCCAAGAAGTCAATCAATCGCCTTGTATCTGAGCTGGTTGTCATCAAAGCTGATGATTCCAAGTACGGCACCGTTGTCGGACAGATTCACGTTGATGACAAAGTCTCTAAGAAGCCTGTGTGTGAGCTTTTCGTCAACAAGCAGGGTGTCGTCACCATGGGGGTAGAGCAGGTCCCTAATACAAGCAGTCTGAAAATGACGAAGGTCGGGAAGATCGATATTGGGAAGAAGTTTAGCTATGAGATCAGGTATGAGAAAGGCAAGCTTAGCGTTGGTATTAACGGCGGTGCCCCCAAGATTTTGGGTACAGGCAGCTTGAATAGCCCACTCAGCTATTTCAAGGCAGGAAACTATAACCAGGGCAATAGTCCAAGCGAGGTCCACTTCTACAAGATCAACATCCGGCATTCTTAGGTTTAAAGAATGTTATGGGGAAACTGTAACCAATGTAATGAGAAAGCTATCCGTTCATGTTTAGATATTTTATCAATTTTCACTTCTGTTACTCCACTGTCTTTCAACACCTTCTCATCTCGATTTCTTGTAGGAAATAAAACTATACGAAATTGCATCTCACTGCAGCTATACACCTGTATACTGTTGATCGCTTTTGGGTTTTTGTGACAGGGAAAACACTGTTATCTCGAGATTCTTTACCTTGTGTGTAGGATGGTAGTCCACGTTGCGTGTATGAATCTCCCCCACCCCAAAAAAAGGAAAAGAAAAGAAAAAAAAGAAAATTGGTTACTATTGATCACATATCACTGCTGTCACCATGGAGACTTTAGGAACCCTATCGCAAAGCACTGTATCGTGTTTCGTCACAGACGTAGTGTACAGCTATTTGTACTATTCACTTCGTTCCTAGAGAATGAAGACTTCATTCAAGTCAATCGCATGCTCCATCAGAAATCAGTAAAGACCGTCGGTAAATAAACCCTAGAAGACAAATTCAAGAATGTTCATTCTCTCATTAAATCAGCATCCCACCGGTCAATGCAACAAATCAAACCAATTTTCGCCAAGTACCAGACCATGCATGCGCTCTTCGAGATCTTTGAACGCCAATTCATACCGTTCGTCAAGTCTCGCAGTTCCCAGTTATCATACAACAGCGCCCGAAGACGGATCAGGAGAGGCTTACACTGTAAAGTCCAAGAAGTCGTACGTCGTGGAATCCAACGAGGCAAATTCACCCATGGCTTTCATTTCCAAATCAAATTGTGAGCATGAGCTGTCAGGAAGGGTATTGAACAGCTCTTCTAAGTCATCTTTTGGTCCCACTGGTGATGTCGGTGGAGTGCTGAACGGATTTGACTGGATGGATGATCGAGAAGGTGTAGATGATCCTTTTAATGGACTCGATTGGACAGGTAGCTTTTCGTCCCTAACCGATCCAGAGGAGTGTGGACGATGGTCTGCAGGAGACATGGGAGGGGTATGAGTGTTTTGGGAGAGATGTTGCAGAAAAGCTATTGACGAGACATCATCAGCGTAAGAGCTTGAAGATGCAAAGCTGGATGCTGTCATGCCCGGGTTCTCAATGAAGGGACTCGATACATTTTCGAAACTGATTTATGATGAGTTCAAGTTCAATAAAAAAATCTAATGACAACTTACTTGAATGGATCAACTGTTGAATGCATGGAGTCGCTGAAGCTTGCTGTTTCAGACAGCAAGTTTTGCATCGGCTTTACTTCTAGAATGTCATCTAGTGGCGGCGACGAGCGAAGATTAGATGCAGGTGAGCTCGCGGAGACAGATGACGCGGTGGATCCTATCGCTCGCCGGGTCCTGTTAGCTTTGTCGACACGCTCTTCTATGTCAGGACGGTTCTTCTTAGGTCGACCGCGTTTTGCATGGCGCCGAACAGCGGTCGGGAAGCCGCCTACGCACATGCCCCGTTGTCGATGGCGAGTCAGGGCGTCCTGTCTAGCAAAACCAGCGCCACAAGGACATTTGTAGGGCTTGTTTCCAGTATGTATTTTAGCGTGTCGCTTTAGATCATGCTGGCGAACAAAGCATTTCCCACACCCATTGCACTTGTATTGTCGATCATTGAGGTGCGTCTGTACATGGGAGCGGATGTTTTCCCTTCGGCCGAAAACTTTCTCACATTCTGGGTAGAGGCAGGTCCACTTGTTCGTGGCTGGATCTTGCTCACTGATGTAGCGCTGGACTTCTTCTGGGGAGACTCCAGTGTACTCAAGAGTTGCATCTATATCTAGTTCGGATAGAAGAGCTGAGTGTGGTAAGCCGCTCAGAGTGGAGATGTCTGACGGAGTAAATTGTGGAGCTGTAGAAAACTCAAGTTCCTGCGCAGGTAGCTCCTTAATACCTTCTAGGAAAGTATGCATAGTTTTTTGATGGGGTGAAGATATTGGAGACGGAGAGACCGCGTCGGATGTGTAATATGAAGACGACTCGTACCCTAAATCAACGTCAGGGTTCTCGAAATCGAAAGTCATGGCACTCGCTGTTGGCTGGAGATTGATATCTGCGATATCTGTAAAAGGTGGTGCCAAAGGTGCGGAATCGAGACGCTCATGATCAGCACCATGAGGTGGTTTCTGCGGCGTCGCAGTAGGTGTAGGCAGGATATTGATGAAGACTTGTCCACAAGAGCCATACACTGATTGTATATGTTCTCGTAGATCTTTCAGTTGTTGTTCTGTAGGAGCTTTGGGGGGTGATAGAGAAGGTTGCTGGGGAGACTGTTGCCGAATGTTCCGAGCGGGGGTCCGAGGTGATGGGAGAGAGGTCTGTACTGGGGATCGCAAAAAGGCGTCCTGGGCGCCCGGCTGGGGCTGGCTGTGCGTCTGCGCTACTTGCATAATATGCTGTGATTGTTGTCCTATGTTAGTAATACTTACCGTACCGTCCTTTCGTTCGAAAGGATGGATGTTGTCTGGTCCCATGTTTATCTGTTCTGGGATGATAGCAGAGTCAGACACGGTTACGGCATCAAGGTCTAAGCCTCTAAGCTCTAAACTCATGCCTGACCTCTGTTGTCGTTTTCGCTGTAAGTTAGTCGGTAGTTGTCGTAGTTGAGTTGCCTCAAATGCTGCCGGTGTCGAGTTTTGTCGTCTATGCATTGTTCGTCGGCGCTGAGTGCATAAGGGCGTATCTGTGGACAGCATGATGTATGCAGGTTGAGTCCGGATGTCGTTGTCCAAGGAAGGGATATCCTGTTGTGTCCGATTCTATCACTAGGTTAGCGACGAGGTTTCTAGAATACAGTGAGAATTTTATTGAAACTGGTCGGACATACCTCACGCAGTGCAAGCGGCGCTCCGCCGGGCAGTTGGTATCCTTATGGTCTCCTCAGTACAGTCGCAGTCTCCCAGCAACCTGCTCAAGTAAGTGTGGCCGAAGCCTCTCAAATGTGTAGATCAAACGTCAAAAGGGTAGATTCTAGTCGGTTAAGTATGAGAATGGTGATAGTGCGTGCGATAAAGCTACAGATGGGATGGATTGGGATGTGAGAGTGAGGACTGAAGGTTGATGACGATGCGAATCCGTATCTGGCACGACATCAACACGGGATACGAGATATGGTTACCTAGGGCAACCAACGAGAGCGAAGCGCCACAAGCTCCCGCACAGACCTTCGCCTGCGTTAGTCAGCTTTGCCGCCGCACACACTTAATTTCTGAATCGCACCAGCACCTCCACCACAACCCTCTCTGCAGACGACTGAGGAAGACAACTTCGTTGTCAAGGTACGTGCGTCCCTGCCATCCCCTGCGCTTGGGTGTAGCGAACCTCAACATCTCTTTACTCTTTCTTGTGGCTTGCGCGTCTTTGCGCTGGCTTCATATGGTGCCTTACTGATGAGCTTTTAGGCCGCCATGCAGATCTTCGTCAAGACCCTCACGGGCAAGACTATCACCCTTGAGGTGGAGTCTTCGGATACTATTGACAATGTCAAATCCAAGATCCAGGGTATACTGCACACACGCTAGGTAGCATAGTTAAACGTAACTAACATTATGCAGACAAAGAAGGCATCCCTCCGGATCAGCAACGCCTGATCTTTGCCGGAAAGCAGCTTGAGGACGGACGAACTCTTTCCGACTACAACATTCAGAAGGAATCCACTCTTCACCTGGTCCTCCGTCTGCGTGGTGGTGCTAAGAAGAGGAAGAAGAAGGTCTACACCACTCCCAAGAAGATCAAGCATAAGAGGAAGAAGACTAAGCTCGCTGTCCTCAAGTACTACAAAGTTGATGGTGATGGCAAGATTGAGCGTCTCAGGAGGGAGTGCCCCCAGCCCGAGTGCGGTGCTGGTGTCTTCATGGCCGCTATGCACAACCGCCAGTACTGCGGTCGTTGCCATCTTACTTACGTTTTCGACGAGTCCAAGTAAATGCCAATGAATCAGTGGGGACAGCACGATGAAACAAGTTACGGCATAAGTGCGATGTGAGTTGACCGTTTGGGTTCATTCAACTCCGCTGGACACTTAGATCATCAGCCAATCAATTATGTAACGAGTTTTGTCTGCTTATTCTAATCGTGTGATGTATCCTGAATAAATAGTGAATGGTACTACGTGATTCTGTGGGACTCAGCATTATGATCCAGGTCCCATTAAAAGAATTGTTGCGTTTCAGACAAAAATAATGAACTTGAGAGAGCTATACTATTTGGAATGCGATTCAATATTCCATCTTATCTCCGTTCTCATCCCGCTCTCTTTTGACTGCGCCGTTCTCCTTCTGCTCTTTTAGCAGACCAGCTACAAAGCCTTTGAAGTAATCAATGTACGGCTTCAGACTCGTTTTTTCCCAGTCTTGCACCTTCTTTTCCGCGTCATCTTTCCCTTGCCATTCATCGATTTCAGCCAATAGTTCCGTGACCTTTGGGACAGTAAGTGGATCAAACTCCTCCACCCTCGTGGGATCGATCGGTACACATATTCGTCCCGTAGCAGGATGAACAACAAAGGGCGACTTGAGCAAGTGGTTGAGCTTTTTGCCTACATCTGCGTCAAGCCGTGGATATGTGTACTCTAGCACAATGTCCTGCTTGGCTTCCAGCAGTTCCCTGGAGGACTTGGAAAGTGCACCAGACTTCGCAACACTATCAATGTCGGCCCATTTGGATGCACTAGGACGTGATGGAGAAGAATCCCATTTTTTCTGCAAAGCTCCCCGAAGCGTAGGGTCAGGAAGTAAATCGAGTAGGTGAGCAGATTTCTCGGCCCAAGGGTCCTGCTCATGAAGGATAGTTGTTTGAAAGTGCTCTCGTAGAATAGTGAGGCTGCGCTCGAGATGCGGATGAAGTGGCCGGCGGACATTGACTCGTTTCCCGCCTTGGTCACCTCCCTTAAGCAGCTCTAAAAAGCCGTATACAGCACGTCGCTTTGAATCATCCATTTCGCGCGCCCGCTTGTCACACACCCATGCGTGAGCACCACGTCGGCCAGAATACACCCATAGAATATGTTTGAACCCGAAATCATCGCGCAATGCAACATCAACGACTTTGATCGCCATGGTAATAAAGGCCCAGCATTTCTGGCATATGCTTGCTCCGGTACAACAAGTTCGTATATCATCGTAATCATTCATATCAATATCGAAAACGAGCTCTCGCGATATTGGTCGGAATGTGCTGGCTTTTCGTAGCGTTTTACGATCGTGTGGATTTGTGGAGTATACGGGACCAATGTCAATACGTGGTGGAGCATCTGCAATGCACCTTTTACGCATTAAATCGGCGGTTGGGAACGATTGGTATCGCTGCAAAGCATCGTTTGAAAGCGTAAAGGCGAATTCGCGGTGCGCGAAATCGTTCGTAGGCACGACGGAGTGGTTCAGCCAATGGAAGAAGTAGCGGAAGGGAAAGAGGCGTTGGTAAAAGGCACGCATAACGTCTGGATCTGAGTACTGCGACTTATCTGATATTTTGCTACTATATATTAGTGATCGGCTTCCAAAGGCTGGGAGTGGCGTACAATGTCGCTGCTGGATGTAAAGCTTCTTCCGATTTGACCTGTGGTGCACTAGAGGCGAATTCATTATCCGAATCGTCCTCGTCATCGAAAAGATCTTCTAGGTTTGTGTTTGCTTTCTCGACATCTATAGCGCTCGGCGCGTCATCCATAGCGATATCCTGTGAGCTGGGTTCAGGTTTGACGTCGGACTGTGAGGCAGCTGGGGACAGAACTGCCTCTGCGGGTATAGACTCCGGAGTTACTGAGTGTGGCATTATGGTGTGAAAGGCTGCGTTGTTTATCAAGTCTTTTTGACGTGAAAAGAGTTAAGTGTACTGGACACTTTTAGAGGGGCACGCGTGCAGACGCGTAAACGCGCTCGCAGGGGCCGAAAACTAATGCATCCGAATGCAGTTAGATCCGCCAACAGCGTGGCTTCTATCGAGGCGGTTGATCGTCATGGCTGCCAAGAAGGGCTTCTCACCGCGTGTCAGCCTTTGGATATGGATTACATTCTCATTTATCACGAAGATGAGAGAGGAGTCGGTTGTGGGACGTGGGTGGGTCTCAGATGACTCAAGTTTCTATGGTACGTGCCTTCCACACTACATGTTTCTAAGAACAATTATCACACCATTCCCAAAGGGCATTCGCGACCGATACCCATCGCATACAACTATCAAACCTGGCACCTTCCCGCCCATAACTTCCTACCCTTGCATTTGTTTGCTCTACAGAATTTTTCAATTGTGTGGTCTAGAAGAATATATCAATAAGACCCAGCTGCGCTTTCTTTCCAAGCTAATAGGCCATAGGCGGTGAAGATGAGCAGGAGCGTTTGCTTCAGCTTTGTGAAGTTCAACCTCGAAATAACCGGTCTATACACGATGATGATTTGAATTCTATTGCCTTCAAGAGTCGAAGTAAATCACCAGCGATCCTCAGCAATGTCGCAGAGGGTCGTTCGGATTCTTGGCAATTGGGCGAGACTGTGAGCGATTTTGTCAAACGATTACCACCTCTCACCGCTTCAAGATTCCTACATGAATGGATCTGGGTCCACGACCCTTATATTCATGGTGAAGACAATATCCAAGCAAAAGGCAGCAACGTTGCCGAATTCATCGTCCAAGGACGAGAATTACTGGCCCAAAGCGTTAAGGCGCGCAGTTCTATCATGCTTAATAGTCACCAAAATGCTACAAGTACGGTCACGCGAATGTTAGGTCGAGAAAGCACACTCCTTGAACAGCGTATTGCTGATCTAGCCGTGGAGATGAACGTGCTGTCAGGCAAAGTGAGTGGTTAGAGTTAGACGTTCTGCCAACTGACACTAACTTAAAATAGTGGATGCTGTTTCCAGTATTAGACGACCTTACCCGTACTTGGTCCCTGGTGGTTGATGGAGTAATCCATCACCGTCTAGGGCCTACAGCAAAAGTCGCTCCAGATGAGGGGAAGCCTCACGATCGCCTCATATGTGTATACACGAAGGACTTCCGAGATCAAGAGGACGTTCGGCGCGTTCTTAGGGAGATGATTTCCCTAGGGATTGTAAGTGAAGCAAGGCCTATTTACTACAAGTCCGATGCATATACGTTACTGGTGAGTTACCACAGGAGCTTGACAACCTGAAGCATGCTGCTGATTTTATAACAGGATATCTATAAAGGCACTGCCATGGAGTACGGTCTTCATGCAAGTCTCTATAGTAGTCAACGATTACTGACTGAAGAAAAACTGCCACAAACCGTCCTGGCTCCCAGAGCACCCACAATCCCAAATAATCACTTTGGGGTCGGCAATAGTAGGAACGTCTGACAGTCCTACACCCTCGCCGGTACAAGACGCAGGTTTGCGCTTTCCGCTTTGTATAGGCCATACCATCAACAGTCTCTATCGCCGACACGATACCAATAATGTTGTCGCATTGTTGATTCCTCGCAAACCCAAATGTATATTGGCAGTTATTTAATCCCTATTGTACACTTTTATCGTGAGATGAAGATTTTTACACAATACTCTTAAGCCTAATTAGACCTATACAAAATTTCCCAACAACCGCACGCTTAAAAGCAGCTGAAGCTAAACAGTTCACATAGTGTTCAATCTATGAGAAGGGTACATAGACGAAGCATCGTTCGACATGAAGCTGATTTACTATGACGTAGCATAGTGACATGCACGGTCTAGGAGTTCAAAGTATTCTTGACAAGAGCCCACCACTTGATATGGAGGTTTCACTACAACTATACAGGTCCTATGCGATGCGTGGCTTGTCACGTAAGAGAAACCCGTTCTGGGCAGTCTACTAGGGTGCCAGGGAGTCTGCAGAAAACTCTAAGCGCACTTCTCGCCTGAGGCAATGCATGATGCGGATGCATGCGGATTCCATCTGCCGCTCTGGTCTTCGTGTTGCTTGATGCGCTACTGGCCCAGTCCGTGTTTCGGAAGCGGAAGGGGGATTTCTATTACTCGATCATAGCATTACCATGACGTTCGCCACCGGTTCCAAGCCATGTCGCCGTAAACAGGTCGCCTGTTATTCCAGCAGCGGGTGGCGTCTCTTCGAACTCCAACCTATACTTCAGAAATCCGAAGGATAGACTGGCAAAGCATATGATCGGACGGGGGTCTCGCAAAACGATGAGGTGGCCCAGCTTCCACACTATCAACCAGATGATGGAATGGCCTGTCAAAGTGCTTAGAAGTGATTTTGCTAGGGCAAAATCGGCATTCCAGCTAGCCCAGCCATTTCGGACGTGTCCATGCGAAAGTCTACCCCAGCACGTGTTCGAAGAACTGGCAAGCGTTGTTCGGCCGCCTCCGATGGAGACGCAGAAATTTTGAGGTTAGGAGTGGTGAGAGGTGTTTCTATCGAGTAATACAGTGTTGGGCACTGGCTGACGACTTCGTTAGCTCCATTAGACGAGCCGGCACTAGCTCCGTGGTCAGCAAGTGTTCTCAGCTCCGTACGAAGGCATGTGGAAAAGATGAAAGAGATGAAAAGGTACGTAATGGGCACGCTCGTCTAGAGCAGATATGAAGTGTCCAAAGGGTTCGGACAGCAAGATATCCAGAGCAAGACAGGCGGACGTTGATAATCCAGCTAAAGCCAGCATGCGGCTGTTGGTCCTGCGCTAGCTCCTGGTGCCGATCTCGGCCTCGGCCGCCCATTACTCGATACAGCGTCGTGGTCCCTGCGTATCGACCATCTTATCTCACCCGTACCAAACCGACACCCCTGCCGCCTCGACGCTTCTATGGTACTGCATCTTGCTGATTTCCTCAAGCAGACCGCCTTCAGGGCGCCCTCTGCCCCGCCACTCTGCACCTCTGAATGGTGGGATGCATTGCTCCACTGCGCCATACGCGCCGTCACCTCCCCGGCGAACAACGGGAGCATGCCTGCGACGCACGTCCAGGGGGTCTAGATAACCTCAGATGCCAGTGCTACCAATTTCTATCGAGTAAACCACGCCGGTCCATCGACGGCCCCATCGACGCTATTTGAGTATTCCGGAGCATTCTGGAGATCCATTCTAGTAGCGCCATGGCCCTACTTGTCACCCAACTTGTAGATAAGGGTTCTGCACCCCAGATTTTGCCTCGACCGATCTAGCCTGTTCTTTCCCTAATTTTGTCTTCTGGAATTCTTCATTCTTCATACGTTACGCAAAACCACTAGCACGCAGAGCCACTCGCCCCTGCAAACCATTGCTTGGGACCCAAACGCGTCTTATCTTGCTTATCTAGGCTGCACTTGCAGCTGCTTGATAACCTCATAGACAAACCCGGCCCGAGGCAATCGGATTTTCTACAGTTCCGTAGTCGGCTTTCAAACCCTACAAGCCCTTACTCTTCTTTCAGTTTCTCTAGTCTTTGTCCTGGATATCAATATGGCTCCACACGCGACTACCCCTCCACCCATACCTCATAGCATTCCAATGCACCCCATCACAGTCATTGCTTCTACTAGAGCCGTGGTAGCTGGTAGAATAACAGAAGCCACTATTGTCATTTCGAGTGCTACCGGGAAGATCACGTCCATCTTCCACTCTGTGCTTCCACCAACAGACTGTAAGTTGCTTCGCCCTCGAACCAACACAAAAAAAAACATGCTGATTATGCTGATACTAGTCCCTGATGGAACTTCCTACAAGGACTACTCACCGCACATTCTGCTTCCAGGATTGGTGGATGCTCACGTGCATCTCAACGAACCTGGCAGAACTGAATGGGAGGGCTTTTGGACCGGCACCCGAGCTGCAGCGTTTGGAGGTGTGACGACCGTGATCGACATGCCGTTAAATGCCATTCCCCCTACTACTACTGTTGAAAACCTAAAGATCAAGGTTGAGGCAGCCAAGGGTAAGTGCTGGGTCGATGTTGGCTTCTACGGTGGATTAGTGCCTGGAAACACGGCAGAATTGAAAGGGCTCGTACGCGAAGGTGTCCGAGGATTCAAAGGGTTCTTGATCGACAGTGGTGTAAGTCGTTAAACCCCAGAATCCCGTGGCTATGATACTGACTAACTCGATCAGGTTGATGAATTTCCTGCCGTGGCCTCTACAGACATTGAGTACGCTCTCAATGAACTCAAGGAATCCGCAACAACCGTTATGTTCCACGCGGAGATGATTCCCCCCATCACCGATTCTGTAGGTGACGATGTACAGCGTGCCCATCCACCATTAGCACCTACTGGACCCTTGACCCACTACTCTACTTTCCTAGACTCCCGTCCACCGTCCTTTGAGACATATGCCATCGCAGAAATCCTCTCCCTTGCCCATTTGGCCCCAGAATTGCAACTCCACATTGTTCATCTTTCGGCGATAGAGGCCATCCCTATGCTCCGCGAAGCCCGCGCAAAGGGCATCAAAATTACTGCAGAAACTTGCTTCCATTATCTCACCCTCGCCGCCGAGAACATCAAGGAGGGCGATACTCGCCACAAGTGCTGTCCTCCAATCCGTTCACAAACGAATCAAGACGGACTCTGGGAGGAGCTTCTTCAAGACCAAGCTGAAGGCGTTATCAAGACCGTAGTATCTGACCACTCTCCGTGCACTCCCAACATCAAACTCCTCCCTGCCGAGTTTGCGCCAAAGAAAGAGAGCCTGCGAAAAGAAGGTCATGCTAAAGACTGCGATAGTTGCGAGTCCTCGGAGGGCGAGGAAGAGCTCGCCGAAGAGCGTGGCGACTTTTTCAGCGCATGGGGAGGAATCTCCTCCGTTGGCCTTGGTCTCTCGATCCTTTGGACGGAAGGTAAGCGGCGCGACGAAAATTTCTCCATTGAGGAGATTGTACGCTGGTGCTGCAGGAACACGTCGAAGCAAGTTGGTCTAGAGCGCAGCAAGGGCGATTTGGGCGTCGGCTTTGATGCCGATATCGTTGTCTTTGACGACGCAGCGGAGTTCTGTGTCCAGCCCAGCACGATGCTGTTCAGAAACAAGGTCAGCCCTTATGAAAATAAGACATTGAAGGGTGTGGTACGAGAGACGTGGCTGAGGGGCGAGCGCATCTTCACCAGGGAGGGTGGATTCAGTGAAAAAGAAGGTCCCAAGGGGAAGTTGTTGCTTGAGCCAAGGAAGGTAAGCAAATAGGTAATGCACGAAGCATGAGGCAGATTACGAGACAATGACGTGGACGCATCAGGAGTGTTATTTTGGACCTTATGAGGACGACATTGACATTTGCATTATATCACGATATTAGCATCTTGGGTTTTGGTGTCAGACGGCATTAGATTTAATCATACCATATTTGCATACTATACACTAAGGTACTTCGCTTTGTACGAGCCGATCCTCAGATTGAGCTAAGAGTATTGAGCATGCAATATAAGCCCAAGTGAGGATTTAGAAAATGTTCCTATTTAAAACAAGAGTGGAAAGCATCCAGCCGAAGAACACTTTCTGGTTGCATTTCAAACCATGTGTTGATAATTATACATTGCAAGCCATCCAACATTTTTGACCACGCCCATATACATCGTCAAATCCACTTATTTCGCTCTCTTCTCCTTATCCGCGATCGTCTGACTGATGTTCAAACCCAAGCCATTCGCATCCAAGTACACCTTGTTCTGCGACTGCTGCAGGATTTGTGCAATGCTCTTCGCATTCTCAAACTCCCTCAAGTCGACATAGGACCTAGACTTCTTGATGGCGTCACCAATGAGTTCGGCAGATCGGGCTTCACCCTGGGCGCGGACGACGGTGGCTTGCTTTTCCTGGCGGGCCTTGTCGACGACGAAGGCGGCACGCTGAGCTTCTTGTTGAGCAACTTGCTTTGCTTCGACAGCAGCCGTAAACTCGGGCGAGAAGGCAAGGTGCTGAAAACAGTCAGTATAGGATTTGGTCTGTGCAAGATGGGGCAAGTTACCGTAAGTGACACATCGTCGAGCATGATGTTGAATCGGGCTGCTCTCCTAACCAAGTTATCCCTCACCAACCGACTAACATTCTCACGCTGGGTGATGAGCTGACTGGCATTGAACTGTGCCACTACGCTCTTCAGCACCTCGTTCACGATGGAGGGAAGTACTCGCTCGTCATAGTCGGTGCCTAATGTCCTATAGATTTGTGGCAGAGCCTCGACGCGTGGCCGCGAGAGCACACGGCAAGTGATGTTGACCATCTGAAGGTCCTTCGTGCCTGTCAGAGAGGCGACGTTTCGAGGCTTTGCGCGCACGTCGTAGGTAATAGGCGTCTCGAACCACGGAATGCGGAAATGCGTCCCTTCGTTATAAATTTCCTTCTGTACGCCACCTATCCTGGTATACTTGATCGCGCGATGGCCACCATCCACTTCGGCATCGTTAGCTTCCTGTTATCCTGCAGCGAGCTTCCGACATTGGGCAGGAGCTCGATTTGGGGATACTGACCGTTGAACAGGGCGTTATTGGCCAAGTAGACGCCGCCAGCGAGCAAGATCAATGCTCCCGCACCACCCACGGCGCCCTTTGGTGGACCGCCTCCGCCCGATCCCCCAAAGCCTCTACTACGCTGCATGAGACTCCTCTGAATGCGCTCCCATGCTTCTCTTGGATCGGGGGCAGACATGATAGCGGTGGAAAGCTGAGTGTAGGCGCGATAGGTCGGGTGGGTTGATGGTGGCTAATGACGCTGGTGGTGAGGTCGACGAAAAGATTCGCGGCGAACCACAACCACCGAGCAGGGATGGCAGCTGCGCCAAGGAGCAACCCCAGGTTGAGCAGCCATGGCCCAGGGCCACGGCCATCACCATGCCACCACCTCCCGTTCCCTGTACATCCAGGGCCTCCCCTTTGGCACCTGCAGCGCTCCGAGCAGTTTACGATGCATCGCCGGCTTCGTTGCCGCCGTCTCCGCGAGCTCTTTGTGCAAGGCGGCGGTTGACAGCTTGCCGCCTCCGCGCGCACGGTTCAGGCCAATCAAGGTCGGGGAGTGTATGCTCTTAAGCACAGCTGTCCAGAACAGAAGCTCCCCCCAACCCATGTCATAATTTGTATTTTCCACCAAGCTGGCTTGAGCCCTTACTCGCCTATTTCTCAACTCTTGTGATACCCTTCTTTGTTTCTCCTAGGTTTTCAATTCCTTCCCGACCCATTGACGCGGATCCGCACTCCTCCCACAACCGTCAGGCCGCGCACTCGCGCCCCGCCATCGCAACCATGTACCTCACCTCGCAGACCCTGAAGACCATCGCCTGGTCAACCATTGCCTTTTCTGCTGTTCGCGCTCAGTATGTCATCGACAATCTCAGCTTCGGCCACAAGGAAGGCCAGTCCATCTCGCCCAACCTGCGAGGAATCCCACACTTCAATGCCAAAGGCGATGGCTGGGATATCGAGATCCTCTCCGACCGTGTAATGCTCACTCCTCCTTACCCTGGGAACAAGCGTGGCGCATTGTGGAGTGAAGATCCCCTGCACCACTCTGGTGACTGGACTGCAGAACTTCATTTCCGCGCATCTGGCATGGAGCGAGGGGGCGGCAACTTGCAACTGTGGTACACTAAAGAGTCCCAGAAGAATGACCAGCCGGCGAGCTTATACACAGCGCCCAAGTTCGATGGTCTGGTTCTGGTGGTGGATCAGTATGCAGGGCGTGGTGGAACGGTGCGAGGCTTCTTGAATGGTGGTGATGTCGATTTCAAGGCCCACCATGCCTTGGACACACTGTCGTTTGGGCAGTGTAATTATGCGTACAGGAATCTGGGAAGGCTCAGCGTGTTGAAGGTGCAGCAGGCGAATGGCAAGTTTGAAGTCACTGTGGACGGAAACCCGTGCTTCTCTACGGACAAGGTATGCCAGAATGCCATCGCCCATAACCTGACACCAAGCATCTTTCTAAACCTTCAAACAGGTCAAGCTTCCTGAAGGCTACCACTTCGGTATTACGGCATCATCAGCCGAAAACCCAGACTCTTTCGAAGTGCACAAATTCACCGTGTCGACCACGAACTCACACACGCGGGAAGAGCCTAACCAAGCAGCCCATAACCAGTATCAGGCTGCCTCCGACCCAAACCAACAAAAGGTTCCGCCCCGTGTTCACAGTGGCTGGTTCCAACGCTCGCAAGAGCAAAGCAAGCCCGTCGACCCCAATATCCCGCGCATCGTGGAGGACGTCTTTGCTGCCAATATCAAATCGCAGCAAGATCAATTTGCCGATTTGCACAACCGCCTCCAAATTATCAACCATAAGCTTGACGGCATCTACGACATGATTGAGAATTTGGTTAGCGAGAACGATGGGAAGTTTAATCAGCTGATGGGTCGCGTCGTACCCATGCATGACCAGATCAGCGCAACGATGCGCAATGTAGAAAAGGTTGAAAGGACGACCATGGAGACGCTGAGGGATCTAGAAAGCAAGGATTTCAAAGACTTGCTTAATCAAGTACACGCTTCTATTGATAGAAACCATAACTCTTTGGCCAACAACCTCCCATTGGCAATGGCAAATAGTAAGTCCACTTAGCCCCTTGGTCGAAACAAGGGTAGGTGCTAACCGGCCGGCAGTTGTTGACCAGAAGAAGCCCAGTATGACGATGTTCCTATTCCTCGCCGTTGCGGTGCAGGTCATGGTCATAGGCGCTTATACAATGTACAAAAAGCGGAGGGACAACGCCCCCAAGAAGTATCTATGAAGTTGGGCATGTTTGTTCGTTTGTTTTATGAATCGATGCGTTCAGGAGATGGAACACCTTGTATCATAGGGTACTCGTTCTTGACGGTACATTTCTGCGTGCCCGTAGCATTTACGGCGTTTACGAGCAGGGTTCTCCCGGCTGGAGATGACGGCCGAAGATCAACAGACATTTCAAATCTAAATAAAGTAAATCCGTGTGTAGCTTTGCAACACCAGATGAGAGGGACTATATCCTACAACGCCATGGTATTTACAAGGAATATGCCAGACTTTTAGGGGTGGGGAAGCCTATAACATGGGCTTTACTACATCGGCAACCTTGAAGTCAGCCCCCGTCTTTGATCGCACTTCGTCGACAGTTACACCGTCTGCAACCTCAATCAGAGTGAGGCCTTCTGTGAAATCCACATCGAACACACACTGTGAAGGGCGTACGTCAGCACCAATATTTCCGACGTGAAGACACGACTTACGAGATCGGTAATGATTCTGCTTACGCACGCTTTCCCGGTCAACGGGAATTCACACTGCTTAAGAATCTTCGGCCTTCCTTTCTTGTCTGTGTGCTCCATTGTGACGACCACCTTTGTTGCTGACGGGTTGCTGACGAGATCCATAGCACCTCCGAAGCCCTTCACCTTGCCTGGCAACATCCAGTTAGCGAGATCACCTCTCGCGCTGACTTGCATGGCACCTAGAATCGTGAGATCAATTTTTCCAGCACGAATCATACCGAACGACTCTTCGGAGCCAAAGGTGGAAGCGCCGGGCAAAAGCGTCACCGTCTCTTTGCCAGCATTGATGAGATCAGGGTCTTCGGCACCTTTCTC
>Ga0247757_10000682_pt1 | contig 26959 bp, 33 predicted proteins | sample UWRJL126311R4_FD_180929 | JGI IMG/M metagenome (GOLD analysis project Ga0247757, IMG submission 180929) | Plant litter microbial communities from Arlington Agricultural Research Station in Wisconsin, United States - UWRJ-L126-311R-4 | ecosystem: Environmental > Terrestrial > Plant litter >...
TTTACTAACTGCGTGCAGCACAGTGTCAAAGGTGCTGAGACAGAAGGAAAAGTACCTCTACCAGGACGACGGGAGCCGCTCGCCCATCAAAAGGTCGAAAGGCAAATTCCCCGATATTGAGCGAGCTTTGTCCAACTGGGCCCGAAACCACCAGCGCAAAGGTGGTAAGGTCACCGATGCCATGATTCGCGATAAAGCGCTCTTCTTTGCGAATACGGTGGGCCATAACGACTCCCACCTCAAGGCCAACAGTACCAACTGGCTCGAAAAATTCAAACAGAAAAACAACATATTGGGTGCGAGCTCCAGGAAAGGCTCCATCGCAGAGGAATCCGAAGGCGGGTCGAATCCGCCGTCGAGTGTGCACACTCCTGGAGGCATCTCGCCTGCGTCTCCAAGCGGGGTATCGCCCTCACCGCTCTCTGTGTCGGCCAAGCCCAGTAAAGAGGATCTCAAGACGGAAAGCCCAGATCCGCAGGATTTTTCGAATCACAGACGTCCCTTCCATTCACAGAGTAATAATTCGTTATCCAGTGTGTTTACAGACACTGCACCGTCGTCCTTCTCGGCTGGACCGACTAGCCCAACCTCGTTGTCGTCGCCTTTCTTTACGCCAGACTCGGCCTGTGGACCGAATCCTTTCATGGCTAACCAGCAAGCGAGGGGCCAGCCTGGCAGTGGCAACTTTCAACGTCCACGAAGTCAGACATTCCCTATGCTGGTCGGTGTCGAGCAATACATGTCTCCCCCTCCATCTTCAGAGGCACTCACACCCAAGTTTTTGAATTCCACTGCATTGGACTCTCCTATGGACGAACTTCAGCCGTCATTGGCAGCACTGGACGAGGCCATGCAAGCCTCCCCAACGATGGTAACCAATTCAATGCAACCCCCACCGTTACCCACCGTTCCTCCAGTCAGTATTCCAATGCCGCAACTCAATGTGTCACAGGCCGATCTGGAAGGCACATCTCCCATTTCTCCTTCCCAAGAGGAAGCCGCGCGAGCATTAGAACTTGTTTGGACCTTTTTCCAGCAGCAGCATGAAGATTTCATTGTCGAGCCGCAAGAATACGTAACTATTGGGAAACTAATGGAGAAGCTGAAGCTCAAACGCAGTTCGGAAAGCCTGCCGTCCGGAATGCGCCGTGTGTCGGAGCCCAATTTTGGTACAGTGAACAAGGTCGAAAGCATCGACTCGTTGCACTAGTGGAACGTGTCATGAATATGGGCGGTATTTATCTGGCTTTGGACTTGCTCGTACCATCGCAACCCGGCTCATGGCGCACAGGTGGTCCGGGGATAGGCAACTTCTCTCATCCGGGCATATACGGCTCTTCTTATTCTGGTGTTGGGTCACGGAGTACTACGGAAATTGTATGATTTTGGCAAACGATATCGCGGAGGAAGAATTTGGATACCCCATTGTGATTCTGGGGAATTTGGAGCCTGGAAACTGGACCCATTCTGCTGCATCACTTACACCCATTGAGCACTTCAGCATCAGCATCATTAGCATTGGTCATTGATATTCGTTTGGATTCCATTTCGCTTCGATTCGGGTTATTTTCACTCTACTGGTTTCTATTTCAGCTTTTTTTTATTTTATTTTATATTTTGTTACGCCACGGCCTTCGTCTATACCCCTCGAGTTATCATTTTTTCTGCTCGAAATATACAACATTCGAAAAAGACTGTAACCGCGCGAGCGGGAAACTACCATTGTATCCTTCTCACTTCATTTCTTTCCTTCATCTTGAGTAACCATTATATTTAACAGACTTATTTATCACATTTCCTTGGTTGGGACGTTGTTACAAGCTCTGAGACAGCGTTTGAGGATCTGACAGTCCAGTCAGGAGAGCAAGGCGGAAACCCGGCATATGCTTTGGCCTCAACCCTGCCAAAGGGTATCCTGGAGAACGTTCAGGGGGTCCCTGCACGTTTCGCCGCCGCTGCTCGCTTGGACAACTCGACTGGAGTCAGGCACGCAAGCAACCCAAAAGAGGGAGAGAGGGAGAGAGAAGTAAACCCTGGAAGGTATTATTGGCGGCCCCATTTGATGCAAATAAATTTTCCACGTCTTCCTTTGCAAAGTACATACATAGCCATCAATACGAAGCATGCACCACCTACTACCCGCAGTTGTTGTTTTGATACGCGCGCCATGCACGGTGCCGCTCGAGTCATTGGGTCGGACTCGGGGCCTTCCTCTCGTCCTTGGAAAATGATTGAGATCTTGATTTACGAGAAATGAAAGTCCAATGCGAGTCCTGGGAGGGAGCTCCGCGTGATGTTGTGCAGTGTGCCTAGGCTGAGCTGGGTGCTTCGCCTAGCGTGGGGTTTTTGTGCAAGGGCTTCTCTGGCCTTTCTGGTCAGGTTGGGGCAAAACAGCTGGGCTTAGGCACACAGACTAAAGGCATCGGGTGCTGCCGACGGCGTAGCACATTAGCTGTTGGTATTAGTAGGGGAACGATGACAATCATGGGGTTTTGGGCCGTCCCTTCAGGTAGCCCCCAGGGATGAAAGGGCAGATAGGGCCGTTAGGCAGGCCTGGTCGGATTTCTCATCGGTGTTCATACGATGCAACAGCAGGCTTGTGGGGACGGGGTGGGGAATGGGCTGAGGGCAGAGAGCCATGGGGATTGGATGCGGGAGGGCATTGGGACTGCACAGTGGATTGGACTGCGATCGGAGAGCGCATCAGTGCGGCTGATGCCGAGCGAGTGCTACCTGTGCCATTGCGGCGAGGACGGGTCAAGAGTGGTTCATGCGGAGGTCCGGATGGGTTTGAGGCTGCATTGCTGTGCCTCGATCCCTCCGTTTATTTTATCTGGTCTTGCGTCTTGAGTCAGATGGGGTGCCAGTCATCAAGGCTATTGTTTTGGGGAGGGTGGGCGGGTTAGGAGAGAGGGGGGGAGGAGGGGTTACCATGTACGGCTGCATGCTCGCTGGCTCGCTAGGCACTCTGTCAACGGATGTGCATGAGGACGGACGGCACCTGGACTGGCTGGCTCTGGCTGGCTGGCTGTCTGTCATCTTTGGCTCACCCCGCTGGCCGAAGCCAGCCAGCCAGCTAGACCGCTGTCTAGACACGGGCCCTACTCTCTCTCTCTCACCCGTCGAGGAAAGATGCGCATTTGTCGCGCCTCGTTGTCGTGTCGCCTCGTCCTGTCAGCAGTACACTTAGCATAGGTAGTCCGTCCGTTCTTGCCTGGTCCTCCTCTCTGCGCACCAAGACGCTATTGCCGCGGTGCCGTACCGGGTCCCTCTGCTCACCTACCGAATACCCTCCGTCCATAGTGCAGGCATAGCGTTGCCCATCCGCAGCCCAGTATCTCGGCTCCATGGCCTCTTCGCGCTACGTCTCGTTCCACTGACCACGCACACTCCACTATGCAGTCAGGGCGTCCAGATATTGCATACCACACTAGTCCCTTTGCAGGAATTGATGAGGGATCGTGGCCAATGGGAGGGATGCGCTACGGGGTATTTTTTTTTTTCGAGGAGGGGGGGGATTTGAGGGAGGGGAGCGGTGGGTGATCGGGGCGGGCATTTCGCGAGCGGCGGCTGGTTGGTAACCCATGTGTGCCATGTCTTGGTGCTTCGTTTGTGCTCGTGTTTTGATGTATCGTGGATGAATGATAGGCGGGGGTACTGTTTATTTATGTCACGGGTACGAGCTGTGTACCGTTAAGAAGCTATAGCAGAAGCATGTGTGTACATACGTGCCATGTACATACGGTTGACGCAGCTCGTCCTATTTTGGGAAGACCTCGTCATGCCAGCGACGTGGGGATTTTTTCTTTCTTCGGTTTGATCTACGCTTTTCGTTGTGGAGAAGAGATGGTCATGCCAGCTTGGGCCATGATTTGCAAGCACGGGAAATTAGGATGCGATGCCATCTTTGGTCTGTGTGTACGTCGATCGTCTAATCTTGTGGCGCGTGCTGAGCCGGCTAGTCCTTTAGCTCGAGTGTGAATCTGCTCAAGGTTGTAATATGGCGTGGCATAGCGTAGCGTTGCCTGTAAGCTACGCTGATCGCACATCCATCGCTGTAGTAGGGTAGTAGTTTGTTTATCGTTAATGCGACGTTGATTTTGAACTGCTTCGTGGAACTGTACAGATGCTGGATGGAATCCCACATCGCGCGTAGGACAGACACAGATACATGATACATCTGATGGCAAACGGGCAAGAAAACAGCTAAGATGTTGACAATCGGCCGCCGGAGACTTGTCTCAGCACAACATCCAAGGCGATACAAACACCCACAATGTATGCATACATACTCGACGCGTACGGGAGTAACGTACGAGTGCAAGATCTTGTGTCCAACAGACGTAAAAGGAAATGGTGGCCAGTGAAAATGGGTTACTGAGATCTCTCTGTGCGCGAAATGACGTCCACAGCGAAAGAAAACATCTTTGAAAAGAGGAAATCTAAGACACGCAGAAACACCACTGACGGGTTAGATGGAGCTTGATACTTCCTTGTCCTTGGGGTTGGTAGATGTGTTGTGGGACGTTTAGATTTTGCTACAGGATCCGGTTTAGGCACTGCGCCAACATGGCATACTTCGGGATACCAACATTCACCCCATCGGAGCGGCCCGCGCTCCTGCAGAAGCGTCTTGTTGTTCTTTTGTTATGTATGCTGGTGAGGACTGAGGCTGAGAATGACGTGGTAATATCATCTACTCGCTCCACTAGCGCTACCAGTTACCAGCGACTGATCTAGCCATATGTTCCCTCTTGTAACAGCTGCCTACCTCCTGTCAAATTCTCCCGCCGTGCTACATCATCGGTAGCCGCTATTCCATGAGAGTGTCGCCCAATACAGCACAAGTCGGGCGCTGCCGGCACTCCCAGGTATTGCAAAGGGCAGTCCCGGTTGGACAATCGGAGTACAGTGATGGAATGCATGTTGGCCAAAGACGAAGGTCATGCTAAGGTTTCATGCTAGAGGCACCAGACGATAAGAGGCATGGTTGTTCACGTGACTGAATTTGCATGCTGTGCAACGTTGGAACACGTCGGTGGGGCTAGGCGGGAAGAGCAGGATTTAGGTGCATGAGGTTGTGTAACGCTGCTATCGGGCCGCATTCGTTCCAAAAGTCTGTGTTGGGCTAAGGGATGCGTGAAGCAGGTGCGAAATAGAAAACAGTAGACATGAGGGGCTATGTTCGTCGATTCTCGTCGCAAACATTGCTGGGCCTTTGTAGCGACGGGTTGCATGTTGGTTTTGCACTTGGTGACCAGTTGGAGTTGTCGTTCCGGCTATTTTGCTACGGAAAATGGCGCTTGTTGCACCCAAGCAACACCATATTCTTCTGTTTCGAAGTTGCATGCAGGCGCCTATGCCGATATCCCAATTATCGCGAGTCATTCGGCATGCTTGATAAACTTAGCTGACCCATGTGCAACCCAGGCCCAGGTCGCCTGAACGCAATACACGAAACGGACGGGCCGCTGTATCCGTAGCGGGGAGGCGGCGCCGTCAGCTTGTGTGCAGGCTGAACGGTGAGGATAGACCCGAGACAATCGGGATTAGGTAGCCTAAGAGAGAGCAATCGTCACATGCCCTCACACTGTAGTAACATGGCGCGACCTTCGTACACACGTCATTGTATGCGTGGAATCCAGGCAATGTAGACTGTCGCGTATCCGGGTCTTGTTCTGTCGAATACTGAAACACATTGATCCCCTTGTTTGCATGTCTGTGCCAGTGGTGGCTGTGCACATGCCTCCTCCCCTCTTCATCACCCGAAGCCATCAATATTCGTACACGCTGCTTCATTCATTTTTACGCCAGAAACTCATAAGAGCTGACGCCGACAATTCGCCATCAGCTCGGCGCAATTACGCGATGTGGAAACGAGTTTACCAGGGCTTTGATGCATCAATTTCGACCAGGTCAGGAACACCATGATGGAGGGAGATCCGCTTTTGTGATCGACAGCAGGCGGCCTGCTCCAGCTCTGACGTGGCGCACATGCATCCCTGGCAATTGCTTGTCACCAGGGTTCAGCGCTCTGCCAGCATCATGGAGGAGGTATAATGTTTAGACGAGTTTGACGCCATTGGATGCTTCTCAGGGCCATGCCCCCATGCAGCTAGGGCCCATTCTTGTTGGCGATGGATCAAACAAAATTTGAATGGGTTCGACTGTCGGTCATGCATGCAGGATGGAAGGTTTTGGGGCTGGATAAGAGATAGCAGAAAACCATGGGGTAGCTCGCCTGAAAAAAAGGCCCATGTTGACAACCAGAGCAATCGCTGCCGAGGGATGCCGCAGCCCAACGGTTATGGGGTCCAGGAACAAGAAAAGCGCGTGTCGACGGCAAGGTACAGCCTCGAAGCGATTGCCCCATTCCGGCAGCGCAGATGATCCGACACGACCTCTCAGGCTTGGAAGCGGGGATGTTTACTTGTTGTGCCATGGCTCCGCTCACACCCTCGGCTCGCTGCTAAATTCATTGCTGTCTGGTTTAATTCCACAAGCGACGTTCTGGACTTCTGGTTGTGTATCAAGAGCCACGCCATTCTGGCGTCCTGAAGGGGCAACGCGCATGCGCTGGCGTTCGGGGAAGAGGCGGGCGAGAACAGAGAAAGCCAAAGGCTGTAGGCCCTGTTCGTCGCAGCGGGCCGGGGCGTCATGAGGCGCTCCTGGACCATCGGGTACCGTCCCCAAGCAGTTCTGCCTCCCAACGTGCTGTGGAACGCTAATTTACGCTGCGGGAGTTTAATGACACCTCTCCGATGGGACCTGCAGTGCCCGCAAGCCGCTGGCGATGGCCAGTCGTTTCCTTGTGGCCGTTCGCCATGCCCGTCCCGGTGCCAGGCGACTCGGCCATCGCAGCAACGCGACCTTCCAGAAATCTTCCATCATCTGCATTTAGCAGCCGTGCCTCGTGTCCAAGGCGCTGCATCAGCACACTCCAGGCCCGAAAAGCGGCAAGTGACCACAGGCCGCTCCGGTCCCTTAGCTTCGCACATTATTGCACGTTTAGCGTGTCATAGCGCCTCTTACTCACATGAACTAGACGAGCTGGAGAGGTATTCCCATGTACACCGCAAGTCACCCCCAATTACTTGCAGGCAAACTCCAAGCCGTCCTCATTGGCCCAGCCCGCAGCCGATGCCTGCGCTCGTCTGGCTATCGTGCAAATCAGGCAAGCCGGAGGGGAGCGCGACTTGCGGTGTACACAGCTGTTACCTTCGGCCCGCGTGATGAGTAGGACGCTGCATTGCTTTGCTGTAAGCATTTTGATACGGACCGTCGTCAGGTGCTCGCTGCGGAATGCAGTCAGGATGGTGCATGGGCTGTTGCATACATGTATGTTGTTTTGCTGGTGGCATTCCCATTGGACCGAACCCCTCTTTTCACCATCCAGAGGTAAAAGTCGTAGATTCCCAGCCAAACGCACACACATGTTAGACGCAAGGCCGCTCATCTGCTCCAATAGGAACTGCAGGTGCTTGGCCTCGTTGCGCCTAGAGAATTCATCCATGACAGGACGGAGTAGGTGCAGGGGCACTTTCTAATCCAAATCCCACTTGCCAGGCGCCGCATGTATATGTATGATGGCCTTATCGTCTCTTTTAGGAGTGAGGGTCTCGCTACAACGCCTACAATATCCGGCGGTGAGGAACACGAACCCCCGTTGAAGCTCTGGCCCCACCGAGCACGAGCACTGGCGCGAGCTGCGAAGATGACAAAGGCAAACAGGCCACACTACGCCTGCGAATGTCGTTCAACATAGAAAGGTAGGAAGAAGCAATTAACGCCTTAGAGAGCTTCACATATCGACAGCGACCGGGTGCATGCTCCACCCCACCGGGCTATCCAGATGCAAGTTCAAGGGGCTACCCCAGCCTTTCCTCCATCAGAGTCTGCACACCTCTCTCCCCCAATTCAGGCATCAGGCGTAGCACCACCAGCTCGACCACGGAGAAGACAAGATGTTTGTTTAGATAAGCGTCATCGAGGCAGTCCAGGAATCCCTCAACTTGCCCGAGATGATCTTTATGGTCTGTGTTTGCGAAGAATGCGGACGCCACTTTGGTTGGCAGTAAGCCCAATAGCGCAGCAGCGCAGCGCTGCTTGATTGCTTTGACCTCACCGTCCGAAGGCGGCGGCCGTGAGGGAGCTAGGCCATTATTAGGGAAAAGAGTCGCACGAAGAGTGCGGAGAAGCATGGGAAGGAAAGCGGGGTTTAAGACTCGGGTTTGTAGTGCGTGCGATAGGTATCTAAGAGAAAGGGTTAGCGCGAGAAAATTCAGCAAAAACTGCTGTCCTGATTGGTCTTCCATCATGCAAATATATGCAGTGTGTCCCGATGAATGGTCAAATGTGCGGCACACAGTAGGATGCGGGAGTTATCAGAGGATCTCGCATTGCTGAGTTGAAAATGCAAGTCAGACGAGAACTTTGAAGGCGCCAGAACAGGGTCCGAAACAAATCCCTGCGAAGGTTGTTTACGGTGCAATCGGTGGAGTGAGGCATCCTACTGTGGGGTCCAACAAGTGTCCGTGGGTAACTCATGGACGGGAGCTGCTGGGGGTGCGTTTAGGGCTGTCCACCGGTAGCGTCATTGCAGGGCAGGGTGCCATGGCAGCGATGTCGCAAAGTCGCTCGCCAACCGAGCCCGCGGGCAAAGAGTGAGGCGCGCCAGACCAGGGCATCGATTTGCATGGACAGGGCATCGAGCAGGTGTTGCGTGTTAGAGGCGGCCAGTCCGCTAGACGAACACTATGTAGGAGGATCAACCGGGCGCGTGAGCCAGTGGTGTGATAGGCCGGAACAAAGCGCAGCAGACGCACCGCAAGGCCGTAGCGATATGTGTACAACTTTAAGGGACGCAAAAAGGCCGGGACGGAGGCCATGTCGAATTCTGCACCTCGATGTCGATGGCTGGCATGTTGAGGAGCGCGCAGGGGAGCCAATGCCAAGCTTCGGACTGGGCACGAGACGCCTCGAGCTGCCGCTCGGAGTAGTGTGCCGGCGTCTGCAGGATTCGATGCAAGCCGGCACGGGGGTGACGGCGTGAGAACAGACGGGCCGCCGCATTCGCTGGCGCCTAAGTCAAGTGACTGAAAGTCGATGCAGGAGCCCCTGCAGCCGAGAAATGGCTTATCGCACAGACGCAGACCCCGGCCATGGCCATCCAACCAGAGAGTAAAAGAGATTGTTGTTGCAACTCACCTGTCCAATGCTCCATCAGTGTTGCCCACCCTCCCAGGACCGACCAACAACGTCCATTGCAGCATCGAAATGAGGCCCGACAGCCAAGGCATACGTGTCTCAAGCTCGACCAAGTTTGACGCACAGCTCCATAGCTTCATGCTGACTATGGGCCGCTTGGACGTCAGCGCACGCTTCCCAGCTGAATCGTCGGCTCCGGGCAGCGGAGACTGGCGGTCTGCTTCGGCGGTTGGTGGGCCGCCCATTTCCGTGGCAGACCTCATCGGTAAGGACGACGATGTGGCTATGGCCACTATGACTGCGCGCATCGCTGTGCCCACCAGAAACGCAAACTGAACGACCGCCCAGAACAAGCCGCTACTAGTCATGGGAGCAGCTTTATGACGTCCGGCGCCATCCAGCAGCCGCTCAGCCTGCCCATTCTCTCCTTCGACTGGTGGAGCAAGCAATCCATAGCGTTCAAGACGGCTCAGTGACTGCTCCTGATCCGAGTGCTGTCGTGGGGATTCCGTGTCTTTAGCCTCGGGATGCTCTAGAACCTCCACTATCCTCGTGATGCCTTCCCACAGGAGCCACCCTTCGCAAGCCTTTCCGCCAATGCCGTTTGCAACAATCATCTCGGCGAGGATCTCTACCACTAGAGCGCGCAAGCACCCATTTTCCAAATCTTCAGTCGGAAGGAGCACAGCCAGGACCCCCTGGATGAGCAATTGGCGCCATGCAGACTCACTTTCCCGCTGTTCGACAATGCTAAATGGTGTCACACCGGTGGGGACAGGAGATAAGGCTGGGTGTGGGAAGAGAGTGTGATACACAACACGGGGGTCTGAGACCAATGAGTTTGGCGAAGCCGTTTGCCGTTGCGCGAGACGGAATGCTTCCAAACAATTAGATTGCCTTTACTTAACCTCTCTAAGGAATAAAGGGACCTACAGTTCACATGGGCTTCAAGCAATTCAGGGATTTCATCGAGGATGAGGGCCTCTAGATCCACTTCCCGCAGCCGTTGCTCCAGCGCCCTTGTGCAGTGCGCAATGATCTGAATTACTTCGTTGACAAACACGTGGTCGGGAGTGATTTTAGAATACCAGGTTTGGACAAATTCTTTGATAATTACAGCAATAATTCCGTAGAGCTGCAGGTCAACCTCATTGGAGCTTGTCAGAGGTGGGAGGACTTCTTCAATCGGGCGGGGTGTGTTGCGGCCTCTGTCGCCGTTGCCCAGAAGCACATTGTGAGAGCAAAGAACCCGTCGGATGAAGGATGCGGTCGCCTTGTCAGAGGTAGTATCGGCAGCTTGTCTCGGGGTCTCGGAACCATGCGAAGTAATAGGATGCTGTATCGACGAGCTAGTCACAGTCGCTGCCGCACTGGGTGCGGGATTTTGTGTAGCCGTCATCGCAAAACGAGGTGCATTTCTAGAGCCCGCATTTAGATCAAAGCTAAGCACATAGCACGAAGTAGAGCTTTTAATGCTCTGAAGCCACGGTGCCGTCGAGCTAGGTGGTGAAGAAAATGTGTTGCATAGATGGGTAGCTATGACGTCGGAATAACTTTATGCCAGCGACCTTGGCATGCTGGGATGTGCAGTTGCGACACAAACAGCACTCGACAGCACCCTTCGTTAACCACCATCATCAATCCCCTCTACGAGCCTCAGTAGTCGCTAGAATGGCTCCAACTACGGCGGGTCCGTGAAAAGGCAATTATACTGGCTGTTTCTGGAGCTAATGTTGTAAAGCATCTATTATGACAGCCGAAGCACAGATGAAGGCTATCGTTCAGACCTTATTCCAACTCATCGTGCAAAACTTTGATCATCAAGGCGCGCCAACTTTTGAGGCTATGAAGCGAGACATGTGTGTGGAGTCTATCTTCTATATTTCGACTTGCACTTACAGTTCCCGATAGACAGTCACTTATCCAGAACTTGGTCAAGCTCTCCCAAACCGCGCCCTCTGTGCACATCGACATCCCTCCTGAGGTCACCCAATATGTCGAGGGCTCACGCAATCCTGATATATTTACCCGAGAGTTCGTTGAGACGGTGCAGCGCATGAATCAGATGCTAAAGGGTCGCGCCAATGCGTATCGACTCCTGCAGGAGACACTTGCCCGGGACTTTATACAAGGTGTTCCTGAACTGAGGGATGATATCACTAAAACCGTTGAAGCGACAGGAGGCAAGGTACCGCCCCTAGTATCCGATTCTTGAATATGGGCATTGATATTCGCGGAACAAGTGGGACGGTTACTGTTTATTATGATACCCACGTGCAACTTTAAAGCTTTAGGAGTGCTCAAGTATGCTTGACTTTTGTTGTTTTGTGTTGCTGAGAACGTACCCTCTTTTGTGCTTCTTGTCTGCAAAAGTGACTCACAAATCCAAGGCTGGACAAAGCAATGACTTCGCTAGACTTCGGGTTCACCGCCTCAGAATTTCTCGTACCCACAGGAGCTCGATACCAACGCTACTCGTGCTCATAATCAAGCCCCCTTTAACCCATGTACTTGTTAGGGTGTTAGGGTGCTACGGAAAACGTACGATGACTCTTGAGGAACATTTTCGAGCTGGGCTATTACATGGGATGCCTGGGCAACACCAGGCCCACTGTCGCCTCATACGGTGTTTTAAATAAGATCAAGTATAGTTTTAGTTAAGTATCACATTGATTGTTGACAACATAGCATTTCCATTCCAACGGCCCGTGCCGTGCCTCAAATTGTCTAATGGATCTACCCCTGTGGAACATCGACCTAAGTCATTCTATGCAATGGCAACAGCTGCCTTGCATATGCTTTATCAGCTATATGAATACGTATGACCAACCGAGGCGTGCACCTTGCTTCAGAATGCCTGACTTAGTTCCAGGAATGCCCATGATCATACATATCCGTAAACCTTCCTCTTCCATCGAAGATCTTAATGCTTTTTTGGACTTCCACCTTCGCGTAGACCATGCGGCAATGGCCTATAACGCTTTAACATTACAATGCTGAATTCCTAAAGCAGCCGTCACTCGCCCCTGTATTCTAGTGGAGACCTGCCCATGACTCCAATGCCTTTCGTTAGTTCTATTGTATATATGGCACAGTGGATGGAATAGACACCATACTGTTTTCGTTTTTTTTGTTCCTTGCATTACCAAGTCGCCTCACTTTCCTTTCTTATGCACGCAAATGTCCAAAAAGAGTGGGGACGCAGAGTACACGCCCCAGGCGCAGTCAAGTCTGTAACCGCTCACATCAGGCGAGCCGCACATATCGTGGAACAGCGCTTACCAAGGGTACTCTGAAGTCATGATTCATGGTGCTGTTTCTCGCACGCGCGCTCAGACCATGATGATCTTTTGCGGAATAGTTCGAGCTTAATTGAACGTTGATATAGGACTGCGATTGTTGGTTGGCATTGCGCAAGCACTGCCCGTGCGCGCCGTTTGTCTTGGAATCCCTTGTTCTGTCGCGAATATTTCTGCTTTTATGAGCGGGGGCGGGCTTGGGGTGGTCGCCTAGTTATCACTCCTTTTTTTTTGCCCGCCGCTGCCTCACAAAGGCAATGGACTGCTTAGCTAACTCTACGAATTTCTTGAGTGGGCACTAGTACGTGGACATAAGATTGCGAGGGGGTCCATGTCTATGCATGAGATGTACCTCACAATTATACGTCACAAACATATCAGGCGTATCGTTGTGATCCTCCTGAACGACGTTCAGGAGGGTCAACCGAATTACATGGTGTTCTACAAACGAACATCCCCTATCGAAGCTGTCCCTAGCTAATCATCTATAATCGTGAACAGCAACGGGTTACCTAGCCTTTTGAAAAGCCATCTATACCATGTGACTTAGACTACTTTACAACAATATGCCAAAGAGCCCTTGATCCATGCCCGCTCAAAACAACCGTTGACCTAAGACAATCCAACTCCCAATTCGTGCAAGCATGTAAAATATACAAAGAACCTAAGGTCCTGGATATCCAATGTTTTCCCTGTCATCATCGATAATACGGCCATACCTGACTAATGTTAGATGGAGTTTCTTTTCACCATTGTAAATTTAGCAAGCACTTACTCAAGTAGCAGCCTGAAGAGCCAGACTTCGAAATCGACGTTACGAAGTGCCTTACCAGCCCACTCCCTGCTTCGTTCTGCAATCTCCCTTGCCTTCTTCTCTCCCAAGGAGTTACCATTGCCACTCTTATCTGCTATCTTCTTGTTGCCTTCTCGAGCGCTCTGTTCATCCTTAACTTCCACTCCTGAGAACCACTGTACAACGTCAAGGTGCTCGTCGCCGATGAGACTGAGTGGTACGTAATGCACCCATGGCTTCAACCACTCGTGGTGCCACTCTCTGAATACGGCCATCTTGTATGTCAAGCTCTTGCTCTTCAGGAATGAATAGAAGCGCCCTGAGAAAGCATTCCCATCCATATCAAGTAGGTGTTTATGATACCATGCATCTTGACCCTCAGCATGCTCCACGACTTCGAAAAACTCCTTTTGCGCGTCACAATCTCCTGGATCGCATTGCCCGATATGACTAAACTTGACATCGATAATGGATTCATATGCTCTGCGCTTGACTTCATGTAACTTATGTGCAGGGCTCCCATAGCCATCTGCTGGAACAGTGATATTTGCCTTATCAAGGGCGTTGAGACGCTGCACGATACGTTGACGATGTTGCCGTCTCCAGCCACCTTTACGGCTAAAACCACCTGTCGTCGAGCCGCGCCAATATAAACTATTCGTCTTATTTTCCCAAGTCGTGTCATGACTTTCTTCGTAATCCACCTTGCCGAACCAGTACCAGGGGCTAGGAAACAGGATGTCTTGGAAGCTGGATAGCTTGGATTGCGAGAAGATAGGAGTAAGATCATAGGTGACGCTGAAGGCATTGGGCCGTTCGAAGAATCCGTATGTCGATGAGAACGATGGTGAATTGCAGATATCTGTGAAAGCTGTATAGTTGTAGACATAGGTGAGGGGACCGGCGCCGTATGAGGTAATATTGTCTGGAGCTTGGTCCTCAAACTGCTGGGCTTGGCTGTCTGTAGGGCAAGAAAGGCGCGTGTGTGTCCACGTCTGTTGATGAGCAAATCTATTGAATTGGGTGGTGCTGACTTCTTCGATGCGGTGTCCTTTGTTTACGTCCGAAGGGCGAGGTGAGAATGCGTTCCTGGGTGATTCTTTCTTTGCAATGGAAGCGATTGCTTCCCGCGCCCTTTGTACCATGACAGACAGGCGATCGTTTGATACAATCACACGGGGCTCGTCATGAATATTGAATCCGAGGTCCATGTCCGGAAGATACTGTACAAAGCTTTCCATCATACCTGCTGTTGCCTGCTGTTGCCATTCAGGACCACCTTCAACTTTAACAATGCTGCCGTCTCGTATCAACACTCCGATCAACGCGTTATCTTCATAGCCCAGCGCGTCTCTGATTCGCGACCTGATTGTTGATGGTTTCAAGCTCCAATACGGGAGCAGCGATTGTGTGATAGTATCAAACTCATCAATTAATATAACTCCATTTCGTGTCGCGAACTCATACCACTTGTCAAAGTAAGGTGGTGGGGCAATACCATTTCGACGGCGGTATTCTATTACAGCGTCACCGAGGGACTTCGATTGTCGGTTGAGCGTTGCTTGGAATTCCTTCTCAGCGGAGCTAATTAGTTGAGCAGCTGGATGGCCTCGTCCCAAATCCATGGCTAAGGGTTGGTGAGGATTAGCCGGGGGCATTGTATAAAGGTCGGACGGAGTCCCCTCGGTGATATGATACTGAGACGAAAAAACTCTATGGAAGTAGAACAGACAAATCGATACAATCGTAACACCAAGCAATCCACGCCTGAATAGTAAAGTACGTATATCAGCGTATGTCGAGAATGGGGCGCCGCCTGTCACAGAGAGAAAAGCCGACAGTGCATATAAGGTGGCAAACCAGACGCCAGAAACAGATACATCAAACCGTAGCTTAGCACATATTAGGGCAAACACATGCAAACATGAAGTAGGCACAGCACCCTGTTGGGATATCTGTCCTTGGTTAGATATTGATAGGAGTGTGCAAGATTCTAGACAAGAACACTTACCATTATAAACATCAATCCTTGAACCATAAAATCTATGCAAGTTAGCAGCAAAACCTTCTGGGCTGTTTTAAACTGATGTACGGTCTTGATGTTGCCGCTGAACTGATAGACAGGCTCCCATGAAATGGCGGATGACGAGATTTTTGGCTCAATAAAGTAGGCTCCTAAACCGCAAACTAGGGCAATGACTGCCGCAACATCTCTAAGCACCTCAAGCCGCTCCTTGCACGAAGACCCATCAGTTAGTTTCTGGCGTACAGAGGCACTGTCAACGGATGTGAGGTGTGGGTTGCTGCAACCCAAAGTATCGCGGGAAGACCTCATAGCGTTTCCGAACAGTAATAGACCAGTCGCTGCAAATATGACGCTGCTGATACCTAAAGTGGCTGTTGCAGGGGCAGGGGACCGTCCCCAAAGAACGAGACTCGCAGAAAGCGTCATGATCACTAGCAGGCGGAATGATGGTATATTTACTCGCTGCTCTAGAATTGTAGGGTCATCTGATGAACGGGAGGTATGGCTTGGTTGCGAAAGATGCTTCGACAAGGCATCGTTTTGGGATAGGAGAACCACAAGGAGAGGGATAAGGCCCTGTTATAGATATGAACGTTGTATTCAACAAAGTAGAGATTGAAAAACTACCTTAGTCGACCATATACCTTCTTTGTCGCACGCGGCCCTGTCGCATATGTATGAGAGGGCCAAGAAGCCACCCGCAAGCCATGCCCTTCTCTTTCCATCGGTCTCTGTTGGCCTGAACCCTGCACTAAGAACAGAAGCAATGCATAGCAGTGCCCATGAGGCCGAGTTTATGAGCAGCTGGTGCTGAGCAGGTCTGTGGATGCTTGATATTGCGGCGAGGACGCTGAAAGCAACAGGCACAAAGAGATGGCTATTCCTGCGGACATAGTCGACGGCGAGGGAGACAATCGGGTGCATTGGCGTGTCTATTCGTTAGCGTGCGCTTGGGGCGGGCATATCTCTCGTTGGCGTGTCCAGGGTGTAGAAGTGTGACTGTTTTTGTGGTTGATGAGGTCACGCTCAGGAACAGGTAACGAGCTGCCGTTAAGGATCGGCGCTAGGTTCCGAGCCGAGGGACGCAGGGTCCTCTTTCCTATGCCACCATCTCACCTACACATGCACGAGCTCCGCATACTGTTGCTAGGTCTAAGGGCTCCAAGGTAAAAATGAGCCTTGTATACAATGCACTTCGATTGGGCAACTCGTAGTCATAGCTTGAAGAACGTCCACGGTCATACCTGGCCTCATTCTGACACAATGTCATGCCACAGCTACCACTTCCATTTGCATCTTCCGCCCACCTTCTACAAATAATCACTCATTTTCCACAGTCTCTGACCCTCGACAGAAATCTTCAACCCTGGGCTTGCAACCATTCAGTAGACAGGCGATATAAGTTTACTTACTAAATAGTAGTTGCACTTCATCTGCCATAGCACTTTCAAACATAGATTCCCTGCTCCACCAATCTCCTCCGTGCTAGCCTCCCCATCCTCGAAGCAAACAGCCACTTTCTATCCTGGAGATTCAGATCCCCATAATTTGTTTCGGGGTGCTCTTTATCCATGGCTGCGTGCCATCCTTGGGCGAAATAATTCACTAATTTGCTGATGCGTAGACCGCTTTGTAGCTTAAGCCTGGTAGCGTTTTTTGCTGTACACCCCACTCCTGTTGCCTTGTAACTGTCTAGCGCATGGGTGATACGCAAAGAAATCTCATCAGACGCCCTCTCGGCGAGACCCCTCAGCCTAGTTCGAACGTTGTTCTAGGAAAAGTGCTCCTTCCTAGCTCGCTCGATAGCCTTTTTAGTCATCTTCGCAGTGTTTCGAGGTGCTTTGAAAGCAGTAGCAGCAGAAGTATGTCAGGTACCATTGGCTTTTGATGGTACCATAGTATGCACAGGCGGGAAGACGAGTGTGGATGTAGTGAGATCCAAGGCGGGCGTGCGGTCGTCAAATTGCAAACTAGTTATGGAAGCGGGACGCAGCGATATTGCGTTTTCAGTGACAGTTTGAGCTGTTGAACCCGCAGTGCCGAATAATGGTAACACGCCAAGCTGCGATTCAGCGTAGTTAAGCTTTACACTAATATTCTAGAGAACAGCTGGGAGTGATGATATCGGGGTTTGGAGGGCACGGGTATACATGTAATAATGAAGGCTACTACTTGGAGTAGCGTTGATAATAGCAATCTACAAGCCAAGTAAAAAGTAGCAATCAGCTGTTTGGTGACGTGCCGGCAGTTGTGAATGAAGACAAGTAAACTTTCAACATCGCTCCTAGTCCCACCACCGTCTAGGACTCGACCGCCATTCATTGTCATATGGAAGCAGAAGTTCAGATTGGATCGAAAGGAAATCACACCAAAATATTAATAAAACTGACATTTACAAAAAAACAGACACGTATTAACATTCACAATACACCTCCCATGTGGTTGAACAGCGTTACAAATCTCCCCAGGGTTAGGTGGGTAGCTTAAACACTGTTTTGGTAGCGTCGTCGAGGGCGGTTGCTGTTTGGAAGCAAGTACATGGTAACTCTGAATTAGGTTGGCCAATACACCTGCCTCGTCCCCATAGCTATACTTAGTCCAGCTGGTTAGTCAACGATGTTTTCTCGTTAGCTGCCCTATATTGAAATATCGAGCCTGCCTCTTTGGAGAGGTGATGAAGCATACCAATGGTTTGAAAGACCTCCAATAGCAAAACCCGCAAACACCGTTATGGTCAGAGCAGCTGAGACTTCACAATTCTTTCCTTTAGCACCGGAAACCTGAAATCTGAATAGTAACACCTAATTGAGGTTGTAATTCAAAATGCCTCTCCATTAAACTCTCTCCTTGGCGACGACACCTAAATAGTATACCAACACACAACCTCGTTGCCAATCTACATGGTAATGCTGTACGGAGGTACCGTTTGGCAAGAGAGAGCAAACGATCCCAGAAAAGAAATATGCGGAAAACCAGAATGCGCGACATAGCTCCGATTCCTTCATAAATCGCCAAAAATGCTGATGCCAATGCAACCGAAAAAGACAACGCCAGTGAGTAGCATTGGTTCTACCAATCATGTGCAGTATGATGTGCGAAAAACAACGAAGAAATCCATAAGGGAGGGAACGGTCTAGACCCAAATAAAATACTATGCCCAATCAATGATGCATATGCTGTTTTTGGCTCGTAAACACAAGTACCAGAATATGCTCAAACAAATGGAACAGCGGTGTACTCCGCATGTCGCTTCTCGATCCTATGCACCACCAATAATCTCCTTCTCGAGACCCGTGTTAACTCTGTCTGTCGTTTTATTTGCAACGTCCTCGCCGTGGTTAGCTAACTTCTTCGAGTGTCCTGCCTAGCGATGGAGTGCTGATGCAAGAAACAACAAATCTGGAAGTGGTGTATCCCAATCTTCGAAACCACCTGCAACCGAAGATACGAACATATAGAAGACTAGGGCGCCTCCAATTTGCTGTACCTATCGTCATTCAGCCCCAACGAGACAATCTACTCCCACAACATTCCAGCCAAAGTCCAGAATCAGTGTCCTTCCATCCTGGCTTGTAGCCACGACCCGACGGTAGTCGCTCTTGGCTGATAGGATCCAGCTGGTGGTCCAGTTTTCGTAATTAGCAAAGACTGCACCGGTGGCGTAATCTGCGATGCGGATGCTCTGGTCGTATGATCCGCTGACGATACGCCCATTGAATGCATCAAGGAACAGCGATCGGACCAACCCACCATGGCGTGCGGATGTGTGCAGTGTGTTTCCAGTTGCAGCATCGAATTTGTAGACAACGTGATCGTTACCCCCAGCAAGGACAAACTTCGCGTCATCCGAGAATTCAACAGCAGCAAGGCCACGGTCTTCGGATGGAAAATCCTTGATCGAAGCCCCAGAGTCGAGGTTCCAAAGTTTAGCGACACCGTCTCCAGAAGCAGAGACAAGTAGATTACCACGGAGCTGTACGGCGTTGACAGGGCCCCTATGTCCAGTTAGGGTGCGAATTTGCCGACCAGTTTTACGGTCCCAGACAATAATCGCTGAGTCCTTGGAGCAAGATATGATATGTTTATCGTCTAGGCACACGTCAAGCACACCAGCCTGATGGCCACGTAGTCTGTACATTGGAACATAATTATCACCCGTGATATCCCAAACTATGCACGTGTGATCAGAGGATCCAGTCACCATAATGGTGTCGTCATACTGTAAGCAAAGAATAGAGGCGTCATGATAATCCGCAGGCGATTGGTAGATGGCTTGACCTCGTCGCGTACCATTGAGCGATGGCTTGTTAACAACAGTGGCCTTGTTGACATCTAACTGGTGCGGGGTGTTAAGGACAGGGCGATGGTTTGGACCACCGATGACTTTGATGCATTCGTATGTTTTCATATCCCAAACGCGGATTGTCCGGTCTCGTGATCCTGTGATTATTTTTTTCCTATTCAAATCAGCGAATGCATGCGTGGTGGACCACAAAACTCACTCATCGAATTGGCAGCAGTAGACCGAGTCGGTGTGACCGTTCAGGTAGATCGCATTAGGATTGCTGGCTTTCCACCGTCTGTCGATGGTCTTTCTTGTCTTGAACATCTGTTTCCAGTCCTGTCCGGGCGCATTGCGGCCATTTACTAGCATTTTACCAATACCAACACCTCCCATTTGAATGGGCGTCGGTGATACATGTACGACCGGCTCAAATCGACGTAGAAAGACTCCTTTCCACACATGCGGCGAGGATGCAATTTCATGCCAGAGCCTAGACACAAGCTCGGCTTGGATTAGGGAGGGAGCATCGAGGTTAGATAGGATGAGAGTGGTTATTTCGGCGGGCAGAACTCGGAGGGGATCAACTGGTGACTTAGTTAGCGAACTTCATCTCCTGATTGGGGGGAGTAAACGCTGGGCCAGGTTGAATGCGTGAGAAGACCTCACAAAGTCGCCTAGCCCGATAAAGAGGGGAAGTAGGTCTTTAACTCACCCATTTTGTTTTCTTGCGTACTGTCGGTACGTGAAATGGGGGAGGAACACATCATCCCTACACCGCTTTCGCTGTCATTGATCACCTCCTCGAGGTCAGCAGGCGGTAGACCACTCTCTAGGAACTTCCGCGTTTGCTCCTGTTCGCGTCGGAGCTGTACTTGGCGTGCATCATTGGCTGCAGCCGCAGCCTGACGTGCAGCTGAGCCACCAACAGGCAGATGTGAAGGATAGTTGGAGGGAACAGGTGGCGGAATCGGATTATACTTTGCAAAATCACCAGACGGACCAGAGGTAGCGGGTCGGCGGCGCAGGCTGGAGAAACGCTTAAGCATGGAAATGCCCTTGGAGTTCACGGGCACCGATGGGTCCTGGTGGCCGAGGAGCAGCCCGGAGTCCTGGTGTGGCAACGGTACACGCAGGACGTCGGAGCTGGGCTTGCGCGCAGAACCGGTGGACGGAGAGGATGGGGTGGGAGCGTCAAACATGGTGGATATGGAGGGTCGACGTGCCGACGAAGAGGACAGCTTACGACGAATCTGCTTGAAGCCGCCTTCGAGCATGGACGTGGCGCGGGACAGCGACAACGAGCCGGCATGGGAGTGGGCGACCGAGCGGTATTCAACGCTCATACCCTCCTGCACAGAACCTAAGGCGTTGGAGGCCTCGTGTGATGTCTCGCTACCGTGGGTGCTGAAGGTCTGCGAGGCGGTGCGCTTCATGCTCGGCTCGAGAGCCCGGGACGGCGCTGGGCGGTCGTCGGCGGCAGACGAAGTCTTGGGACGGAGGGCAATGGACGGCCGGCGATGCATTTGCGGCTGCAGAGCGGAGCGTCGCTGGCTCTGCGGTGTTGCAAGCGTATTGCACGCCCAGGGGCAGTGGGCGTTGAAAGCGCAGGGCAGGGCAGGGCAAGACAGGACAGCGCGCGGGACGGGGATCCGAAACGAGGGCGAATGAGGACCGAGCCGGGGCGGCGGCAGCAGCAACAGCAACGACCAAGGAGCGTGGAGAGGATCGGAGGGCGTAGGGGACGCGGATGCTCTTCTCTTCGGCCGGAAAAGGGAGTGTGTGGGTTGGTGGACGGGGGAGCGGGAGTTGGATGGAGTGAGGGAAAAGGAGCGAGCAACGGCCAGGCCGGGGGGCAGATGCGAACTGTTTTATGTTGGCCACGGTGAAGGAGAGAAAGAGGGAAAGCGAAATTTGGCGGAGAGCAGAGGAAGCCAGACGCCAGCCCCAGGAGGCGGCCCGTCCGCTCCCAGCTCAAGCATAAAGCCAACCAAGGCCCCCTCGACGACGATCAAGGGCCAGCCCGCGCTCACCGCTCCCGCCCACACGTCTACACGCTGTGCAGCGCCGTTTGGAGCCCTCCGCTTCCCTTTCCCTTTGCCATCCCTTTCGGCTGGTCCCTCATGACGGCGACATCTGCCATCCCCGCTGCCTACCGCGCCCTGTACCTGTATATTGAGCCTGTGTCTACACTGCTCGGCGCCGTCTTCGCCCACTTCTACCAGGCCCGCTATTTGCACCTCACCCATGCCGGCTCCTCTCCGCCCGGCCCCGTGCCCGTAGGCACCTCCATCGTCCTCACCCAGCTGGCCAACCTGTACCTCCTGCTGTGCATCAACGAGGCCTTGGTACTGCGAGCCACGGCCGACATCCGTGTCTGGAAGACGTTCCTCTTCGGTCTGCTCGTGGCCGATCTGGGCCATCTATACTCGGTGCGCCTGGTCGGCAGTGCGGTCTACTGGCAGGTCCGGGCGTGGAACAGCATCGATTACGGCAATGTACCGTTTGTCTACTTGCTCGCCGTCTCGCGCCTGCTCTTCCTCTGCGGCGTGGGTCTGGGCGGCCAGACAACGACTCTGAAGAAACAGACGTGAAACATGCAGTCTCTATACACGTACCACGTCCAAACGAATGCGCTTGGCCCCAAACGTAGCCAAACCCATACATGTGTGTATTTGACTCCACTACCGTCGTACCACTAGATCACAGACGAAAACCGCGTCCTACCCCAGCATCCTGCTTCGGGACCCACGCCCCACCACGGCTTTCTATTCGCCATCACAAGCATCCTTTCACCGCCTTCTCTGTCCGCTCCTATGATTGTGTTCCAAGTGTATACTATGTAGGAACCATAGTTCCAACACGGATAAAAGCCCTCCCGTCCGCCTCCCCCGACTCGAACGACCCCTGTCTCTTGACCGCCCTCCGGCCAAAGAAACAAAACTCCCGACCCAACAATTTCCTCCCATGTACCCCTATAGAACCTCGCGGTATGCACAGGCAGATAGGAATATGATGACGACGATGGCAATGATCATGACACCAAGACGTTTCACGGCGAACCCGCTTCCATCAGCAGCAGCCATGACTTCAGCCCTACGTCGCTTACTAGAGCCCATCCCATACCATCCCATAAATGGTCAAATGGCCTTTCTCAGGCCCAGCCGCAGCGTGCCCGAGAATAGCATCATCCGCCTCCGCCACACTGCCCTGCATATCCCCATCCCATGCCGTGCCGTGCGTGCATGCTAACCCAGCGGTCCAGGGTAGATGGCGAAAGCAGGCGCGAAAAAAAATTCGCCTGCCATAATCGCCTTCGCGCTGGCCGCTCGCTCCACTTTCCCGCACCCGCACCCGCACCCTCACCCTCATCCGCGATCCGCCAAAAAGGTCACCGTAAGCCGACGACCTTGCAGCAGAGCCGAAAGAAAAAATCCTATTCATATGACAAACGAATGACACGTCCTAAAACAGCAGGCTCAACAACGGACAACGGCAGCCTGTCGAGGGAATGCTAAGTAATTCAAGAAACACGATGTCCGAAATAACATCCCCCTTCCCCTCCCCCCAAACCCTTGTTTGCCTTCCGCAGATGTGACTAGTGACCCCCAACGTCAAACTCCGAAGCCGTCCATACACACAAGCCTCCCCCCCACCCCACACGCCCTTTATGTCATGGCGCGGCGCGCCAGTGGCGCCAAAGGACGAACCACTACCACGAACCGCATGTGTGCCTTGCCTGAGATCCCCGTTGCACGTGCTTTCGTTTCCATTCGTTGGACCTCTCAATGACAAGCTCCCGGGCGGTAGTCCGAGAACTTGAGCAGACAAGGCAAAAGAGGGCCTCGCCTTTCGTGAACATCGGTACAGGGTGTGCGCTTTGTCTCCACTGCATCTGTAGATCCACCCATGCACCGAGGAAGAGAGAGGGTCTCGAACAGTCTACTTGTGTCTGGTACCGTAACATCATTGAGCTTCATACAAGCTGCTCGGGCAATACTGGGTGGGGATACTCTAATACGTAATGAGCCACCCGAGCCCAAGTGCACGCATAGTACACTGCAAATTCGAACTCCTGATCAAAGAGAAACGCAATAGCATTCGCCATGTGTAAAAGCAGCCGCACTAGCGTTTTGATCCGCATCAAGTGCCTATAAATGAAACCTTCCACCAAACAGAAACATACGATCCAGATGAGATAGAAAAACTGACCCTCGAAGGGCGATACAAAGGGGTATAATTAAGGCCTCTCAACCACCCACGAGAAGCGATATGCCAAAAAGAGAGAAAGGAAAAGAGAGGGGCTGCAAGGCATCGTCAGAAACTCCAGACTAAACAAAAGCATAAAAATCCCATAGAACATCATTGACCCCCCTCAACCATCCAATGGTAGATAGGTTTCCCGTCCTGCACATTGCGCCATATCTCCTAGACCCTAGGCAAACCGTTGCCCATTTTGCCCACACGCTCCCTTTGTGATGCCACATGGGTTGTCGTAACAAAATATTAAACATGCATTTCCTAGAGCGCCTTGCGAAACCGAATATAGAAAAGTGGCGGCGAACGACAGTTATCGATACAGTGAGGAAGGAGTAGGTGGCATTGACTTTGAATACCAGGAAAGCCCATCATGCGTAGAGAGCCCAAAGAGTCGGACTACTGTGCGCACGTTACAGTCAAGCTGCTGCGCCTAGGACTGAGGGATCGAGAGTGCCTCCAAGGCTCTCCATGGTCTTATCTAAGCTGTCCAGATCTACTGGCACATTGTCGGGGTAAAACAGCATCATATCATCACTATCCATGGCCGGTAAGGTAAAGCCTAGGCTCTGGATGTCTTCAGAAAGTTGTGTGTCAAGTGGAAGAGCGTCCCCGTTTAGCGCAGTTAACCAAGCATCCGGCATGTCCACATCACCAAGGTTAAGGTTGATGTGCAAGTTGTCGTTCTCTGAAATGTCAGATTGACGTGTAGATGGTGTGTCTTTGGATGATGAATCGGGCGTATTCAGGGGTGAGCTCGGTCGCGAGCGGAGTGCCCAAGAGCTATCTTCATCTTTCATTTCCAAGGTAGTGAAAGTACCATTTGCGTCAAGTAACGGGTAAATGTCGTCATACGAGCAATCGAATAGTGATCCTTGGACAAATGGCACCTTGGATTGGATGTCCTGATTGGACGGCAGCACTGGTGATTTGGGTGCAGCTTTGGCGACGCTAGCCGGCGTAGCTTTACTGAGTACTCCTGTACTTGGCGTTGCACCTTTGGCAGTCGTTTGTGGAGTCTTGAGAAGGCTCGTGGAAGGTGAGCTTTTGATACCAGTCTGAGTTGGCACACGGGTCATCGGTGTAGCAGCAGTCTGGCCGACGGGTGTAGCAGCGGTGGGCGGCATACTAGGTGTTTGTCCAGTCTTCATAGGAGGTGGAGGGGGGTGAGATGCAGCGGACGCTTGTTTGGAACTACTGGCAACGGTCGAAGCCTGCGCTGGGTAGCCAGTTTTCGGATCGACTTCCACAAACTCAGCCACTGATTCCAAAGCAAAGAGAGCGGGGTTATCAATCTTAGTATGTGCTTGACTGTTATGTAGATCGAGCTCTGCCTGTGTGTCGAAGCCCCGAATGAAATGTTCACAATGGGAGACCTTGCAATTGAAGGTGGGCTTCTGGACAGCGGGCTTCTCTGGGGCCTTATGTCTTTTCATATCAGGAGAATTATCCTTGCCTGAAGTGATGCGTGGGGATTGCTTTGAGCCAGACGCAGACGCTTGGCTGGCTGGATCTACTTTCATCCTCTTTTTGTCCGGCGGCAATTGCAGATTTTTGATCGGCTTGGCTCCTTCAAAGTACTTGGGCGCTCCTTGGGGTGAAGCACCGCCGAATTGGAAAGGGGGCTGCGGAGCGGTTGGTGCCGGAGGAGCCTTGTTTTGACGCTCCCGTTCGAGTAGCTTCAGGTTGGCGGCATTGAGCTGGGCTGGTTGTGCTGACTGGTTTTGATTTTGGGACCCTTGCAGCTGTTGATGATTCTGCTGCGGAGGGTTGTCCGACTTCTGAAACCTTGTCATAATACCGGTAACGAACTGAAGTATCCGGATAATATTAGTCTTGATCTCATCTTCCGACATGGTGAGTTCTTGGTGGAGTGTTCCATCTTGAGGATTCAACTGTCTAAGCAGTAAAATTCGAGCTCTGATTGCAGTCCTAGCGGTGTTATCGTTTTCGATACCTTCATTCATTATGAGATGTATCCGCAGTGCTTGTTCGATTTTCCGCAACAGCGGTAGCTTGTCTTTGATGAAACCGGAAAGCCGTGCTCTTGCTTCAGGGCTAATGTGAACTGGTTGAGTCTTCGGTAGCTTGGACTCTTCTTGGCTGAGTATAAGTCGGTATTTTTGAGTTAGCTCAACATCAGATAGCTTAGCCCTGATCTCCTCCTGAGAAAGCATACGTGGTTGTTTGTTTGAGGCGTCTTGTGCTCTCATCAAGTTGGCACGCATCTGCTGTTGCTGTTGTGGGGTCAGTTTGGACATTTGTTCCTGAGTAAGATTGACCCCCTGTTGGGATCGTGAAGGGGCCATGGTAGGCGCCTGAGGTGCCATATTAGACGGCTGAGCATCTGTTCCGGAATCCGCTGCGTCATCATTTGGACGTTTGACACCCTTGTTTAGGCTGTTCTGAGTATTCTGGTGAGACTGTTGAGGTGGTTGACTAGGTCCGGATTGAGGTCTAACTGGGGCTGGAGCCGGCGGATTCTGAGAAGGTGGCCGGGTCATCTGAGGTCCTTGTCCAGGCATTGTAGCTCCTGGTTGGCCGGGTGTCCGCGACTGTTGCAAGTTGAATGCTTGGTGTTGTTGTAATCGTCTGTGGCTCAGCTTCGAACTCAAAATAAAATTGCGGAGTTGCTCATCGGTAGCGTTTTGCTGTTGAGGAGGCAATTTCTGCCTCATTTGTTGCATCTCTTGAGGCGTGACCGTTAGACCGGCTAGATTCGCCATATTGGTTACTTGTTGTGGTGTTCGAGCGCCAACAGCACCAGGAGTCATTTGGGCTGGGGGTGCAATTCCAGACATGGCATTCGGCACTTGCGGAGGCCGTTGTCCAGGAATGTTGCTCTGCTGCTGCTGTTGCTGCTGCTGTTGTTGCTGCTGTTGCTGCTGCTGTTGCTGTTGCTGCTGCTGTTGCTGCTGTTGCTGTTGCTGCTGCTGTTGCTGCTGCTGCTGCTGTTGTTGTTGTTGTTGCTGCTGCTGCTGCTGTTGTTGTTGTTGTTGTTGTTGCTGCTGCTGCTGCTGTTGTTGTTGTTGTTGCTGCTGCTGCTGCTGCTGCTGCTGCTTTTGTTGTTGCTGTTTCTGCTGCTGATGCTGATG
>Ga0247757_10000683_pt1 | contig 26928 bp, 15 predicted proteins | sample UWRJL126311R4_FD_180929 | JGI IMG/M metagenome (GOLD analysis project Ga0247757, IMG submission 180929) | Plant litter microbial communities from Arlington Agricultural Research Station in Wisconsin, United States - UWRJ-L126-311R-4 | ecosystem: Environmental > Terrestrial > Plant litter >...
ATTAAAATAAATTTTTTCCTTTTTTTTTTCTTACTATTGTAGTAAGGATATATCAGTATCTAATAGATTATGTAAGTTCTAGATAATAAAGGAAAAAAGTATTATTTTTTTCACCTTTTTAGTGTTTATTTATTTCTTTGTTTCCACTATTTAAAAGAATAAATAAAGATATTAGGATTAATATGATTAAACTGTTATCCGCTAAAGATAAATAAGGTATTAATATGTAAAAGATCAGACCAATTAAGATATATAAGGCATAACTTGTTATAACCCCAGTATCTAAACTAGCTATGCTTTTACTTACTGTAATTAAACCTTTTTCTAATCCATACGGTCCTAATAATTCTACACTTCCCTTATCTAAGACTTTAGATGTTTGACCACCTAATTTCAATACTAAACCTGTTACATATTTGTTATAAAAAAGTTCAATAAGGAAACGTTGGTTAAAGAATCCAAAGATGTTATAACCTAATCTATTAAATTTGAAATTGATTAATACTTTAGGTAAAAATTCTGAAAGTACTATTGCAATAACACTAAGAGAAATTGTAAATATTAAAGGTAATAATTTAAATAAAGTAGGCACTGCAAACTCAGTATCTAATAGTATTTCATGTGTAGGATGAATAAATAGACTATTATCTGCAAAAAAGGCTGAACCTAGACCTATAAATATATCTTTAGTAATGTAACCAAATAATATAGCAAAGACAGCTAAAATTACCAGAGGAAGACTCATAAAGATATCTCCTTCATGAGCATGTTTATAATTAACCATAGGCCCATTAGGATTAGTCAAGAAAGTTAGATATAATACTTTTACTGAATATAAAGTAGTAAACATTGCACCTATTGTGGCAATGAAGTATACCACAGTACCACTGAAATAAAATTGTCCATATGCAGATTCTAAAATAAGATCTTTACTATAGAAACCAGTCATAAAAGGAAATGCTACTAAGCTAAGGCTGGCTATTAACATAACTGAATAAGTTAATGGTAAAAAAGTAATTAACCCTCCATATTTTCTAAAATCTTGGTTATCCGCTACTGCATGAATTACTGCACCGGCACCTAAGAATAATAGTGCTTTATAGAAAGCGTGATTAACTAAATGAAATAAAGCTATATTATATGAAGATAGCCCTACTGCAATTACCATCATACCTAATTGACTCATAGTAGAATAGGCAATAACTTTTTTAATGTCTTGTTGGAATAAACCAATTAGAGAACTAAATACTGTAGTTATAGCCCCTAATCATAAACATAAGATTAATACTGTTGAACTATACTCTATTAAAGGACTAGTACGCATTAATAAATATACTCCAGCAGTAACCATAGTGGCCGCGTGGATTAAGGCAGAAACAGGTGTAGGACCTTCCATCGCCATAGGTAATCAAACATGTAATCCAACTTGAGAACTTTTAGCCATTGCACCTATTAATAAACAAATACCTATAATTGTAACTAAATCTTCGTTAACAAAAGGTGCTAAAGAAAATACTGTACTATAATCAATGTTTCCAAATGATCATAGTATAGCAAACATACCTATCGTTAAGAAACAATCACCTACTCTATTAGTTAAGAAGGCAGAAAGAGAACTTTGATTTGCAGCTATTCTAGTAAATCAGAAACTAACTAAAAGGTATGAACAAACTCCAACACCTTCTCATCCTACAAACATTAATAAGAAATTGTTAGCTGTAACAAGTATAATCATCATAAAAGTGAATAAACTTAAGTAGCTAAAGAATCTTTGATTGTGAGGATCATGGCTCATATAACCTATAGAGTATACGTGCACTAAAGAACTAACGATTAAAACAGGTATTAACATAGATACGGTTAAACTATCAAAATGGAAACCTCAGATAACATTTAATGATTCACTATCTATTCACCTAAAGAGGTTTATTGATACGGGTATGTTATTCAACCCTACTTCAAAAAATGCCACAATGGCTAATAAGGTTGTTACAATTACACTTGTACATGTAATTAATTGTGCTCCGCTAACTCCGACTTTTCTACCAAAAAACCCGGCAACTATTGATCCTAATAAAGGTAAAGTAATTATAGCTAAATACATTATTTATATTCTATTGCAATGCTACCTCTTAATCTATAAAATGCAACTAGAATACCTAGACCTATGGCTGATTCTGCACCAGCTATCGCTATTATATATATAGCAAATGTTTGGCCTAATATATCATCAAAGCTAAGTGAACTTATCAATATTAAGAATGTAATAGCTAATAGCATTATTTCAATTGAAATAAGCATTAATATTATATTTTTTCTATTTAAAACGAAACCTAAAATTCCGATTAAAAAAAGTATTAAGGATAAATTCATTGTATATTATTTTTTTTTAATTATTTTTTAATGTAATTTTCTAGGGACAAAAGAGTATAAATGGGCTTTAATAAAATTCTTCTCCCTTTTTCTTACTATTATAATAAGGATATATTTATATAAATACGTTTATATATAAATTATATGTTTTTACCCTAAAAGAAACGACTAAGCGATATGTAAATAAAATATTATATAAAAGTAATTACTTGTATTTTTTTTATATAATATAAACAGACTAAAACCTAAAATACTTTTAATAGTTGCATCTTAATTATCATTATAATATTTTTGATAATCAGGATTTTCATTCAAGTATGTGTTTCTGGCTTCTGGAGTAGCTCTTCCTATAACTAAAAAATATACATTTATTGTAGGCAATGTAACTCTTTTACCTTCAAACTTATTATCACAAAGTATTATAGTTTTATCTCTTAGTCTATCTTAGATTAGATAGACTAAAGCCAATTCACCTATGCTGTCTGCTTGAGCAGCAATATTGTAAAGCTCATTTCTTTTTTGCGTATCTAAAAAACAATTATATGGTAAATAATTACGGGATGTAATATTTCATCCGCTAGATCCTCTTTGTTGTCCATTAACTATAATTTGCCGATATATTATTTCAGCTAATTCTCTGTTTCTAGTCTGGTCGTTTGGAGCGGGAAGATCATGTGCTTTAAACTTTTATTAAATTTGAAACCTTGATCCCCAGTTTTTATAATTTATTAAAAATAATTTATCATACAGAGCAGTATACCATGTATATATTCTACAATAAGTCAAACAAAAGATATTATTTTTTCGTTATCTATATTATTAAAGCTATCAATTAATAATTCATAAGAATTAAATAATATAGCTACTGTTCCTCCAATCATGACAAAAACTTTTCTATTGAAACTGATTCAATTACAATAGGCATACTACTGTGTAATATACCACAAATTTCTGAACATTGTCCATAGAATGTACCTTCTCTATTAATAAGAACTGAAACTTGATTTAATCTACCAGGGTAAGCATCACATTTAATACCTAAAGCAGGAGAAGCAAAAGAATGTATTACATCTGCAGCGCTAACAATAAATCTAACATGTGTTAATTCTGGAAGTACAACTCTATTATCAACTTCTAACATTCTTAATGCTCCATCTTCTAAATCTGATTCAGGCACTAAGTATGAATCAAATTCAATAAATTCTTCGTCTGCATTTAAGAAATCAGGATATTGGTAACTTCAATATCATTGGTGTCCTTCGGCTAAAACTGACATAGCTGGGTCACTAACTTCATCCATTAAATATAATAACTTGAAAGAAGGAAAAGCAATTAATATTAAAATTAATGCAGGAGTAATTGTTCAAATTAATTCAATTAATGTACCATGATTTAAATATTTATGAGAAATAGGTGAATTCATGCTGGTGTAGTTTCTAACTATAGAAACTAATATTCAACCTACACCAAATAGTATTATAACTAAGTAGAACATAATGTTATCATGTAATTCTACTAATCCTTCCATTTGAGGAGTCGCACTGTCTTGGAAATAAAGACCTCAAGGTCTAGGTGTATCACAATTGTTTAAATTTTTTAAAAATAAGTTAAGCATTTATTATTTTTAGTTTTTTATATTCATTACATAGGGTTAACTATACTTATTACAATAGAGTATTATATGAGATATAAACTTTTGAACGGCTTAAGATTAAAAAGGAATCGAACCTTTTTTTTTTAATTATTCGATCTATGATAAAATTATAAAAAAAAATCATCCATTGCTTAATCCTGAGAAGCATAATACACTTCTAAAAGTTATTATTGTAAAAAACTTTTATTGTTTTCTTAATATATTTCAAGTAACTAAACCCAGACACTAGTTTGTCTGAATTTATATTATTTACAATAGTTAATACTTGTCTACTGTCTATTTTTAGAGCGTTTTTACCTAATTCAAACACAAATCCTAATGTTAAAGCTAGGAAAAATATTAACATTACTGTTAATCCAAAAATACCATTCGTATATGCACTTACAACGTAAGGATACACTAACAGTATTTCTAAGTCAAATAGTAAAAATAGAAGTGCAAAAATAAAGAAAGAAATAGTGAATTGTGTTCTATTTTGACCTAAAAAAGAATGAAAACCACATTCAAACACACTGTCTTTTTCCTCGTAAGGGTTATGAGGAGCAAATAGTAAATTAATAACTAATAAAAGAATTGCCACTATAGGAACAAAAATGAAAAAAAATGTAGTAGTTGTCATTTAAGGGTTAAGCAGTATAAGGGATAAAACATTCGTTACGTTTAATACCTCTTCGGGTATTAGTATAAATAATATTAAAATGAAAGTTATTATTGAAATAGTTATACTTAAAGTAGAAGACAATATAATATTATTTTTTGTCATTTTTATTTTGTTTACAAAAGTATCTCCCTTTAAAAGGATAATTTCTATATTCTTATTTTCGAGCACAGGATTAGGTTTATAATCTGGTGTTTCGAAGAAAATTTGTTTAATTATGTTTAGGTAATAAACTGCACTTACTACACTAGTTAATATTGCGATTAATGTTAAGAATACGTAACCACTGTCTAAAGCGGCACTTAATACCATCTGTTTTGCAAAGAATCCCATTAACGGTGGAATACCTACAAAAGAGAATATTGTAATTGCTAAGCTTAAAGATAAAACGGGGTTTAAATAAAAATAACCTTTTAATTGATTAATTAATTGTACTGGAGAGTTATTTTTATCCGCTAATTCTTTAAATTCTTTACTATTGTCAACGTATCAGTAATAGCTAAAACCAATTGTTATAAGGATAATAAAAGCATTTAAATTACTTACAGAATATTGAATTAAGTAAAAAATAAAGGCTTGGATAGATTCTACACTATTTATACTTAAAGCTAATAAGATAAATCCTACGTGAGAAATTGTACTGTAGGCAAATAATCTTTTTATTCTAAACTGAGTTAAACCCACTACTGTACCAACAATTAATGAAAGTAAAGAACTTATTACTAAGCTAGTTGTCCAACTAAATTGGAAATTAAATAAAGAATTGCTAGTATAATGGACTAACTCTAATAATAAGATGAAAATAGATATCTTAGACACAATGGCAACAAAAGTTGTAACTATTGTTGGAATAGCATCGTAAACATCTGGAGATCAGAAGTGGAATGGAGCTGCACTTACTTTAAACAAGAAACCTACGCTAAATATTAATAAAGCAAAATTTATATAATAAGATTTGTATCAGTACAATACACTATAATCACTGTTTTCTAAATCACTTATACTAGTTATTACATATATTCCGTCTAAATTTGTTGTACCTGAGTTAGCGTATAGTAAACTTGTACCTAATAAAATAAAACAAGAACTTAATCCACCTAATAAGAAATAAGTTAAACCTCCAGAAGTAGCTTGTTCAGAATTTCTATATAGTGTACTAAGTAAATATAATCCATAACTTTGTAATTCTATTGAAATAAAAATAGATACTAAGTCACTTGTAGATATTAAAAATATAGCCCCGCTTATTATGAATAATAATATTAAAGGATATTCAATTATTTTAAATTGTTCTCCCATTTTATTAATGATTTGTTTTTCATTAAATTTAAAGTTATATAAGAATAAATTACTTATTGAAGAATGTTCTTCAATTAATATTCTTCTAGGGTAAAACCCAGTAACTTGTAATATTACTGCACTTATTATAAAAATAAATAAGTGGAAAACATGTGTAGTACTTGTGGCATGAAACAACCCTCCAAACAAACCTATACCAGTATCTAAATTTGCTAGGTATAATGTACCTAGCACTAGAATAGAACTATAAAGTAAAGCGATAATGGCAACTCTGCTATATAATATAGATTTATCTCGTCTACTTGTGACAGCATTTGAAAAAAGTATTAAAATTATGGATAAAATAATCACTTAAAGACTAAAAGCTTTGAACTTTTAACTGTGATATTGCCCCTTACCTGCAAGGGGATAGTAAAGAGTAATATCATATGCTTTACCTTATTTAAGCTAAATCTTTTTTGTTTTTTTTTATTTATTATGGTGTTGCTCATTAGCACAATCAGCTAATATATTTTATACACAGCTACTAAAAAAGCGTAGTTTTTAAATGAGCCGGGAGGGAAAATTGAATTCCCATTATTAATGCATGAAATTAATGTTCTAACCAATTAAACTATCCTGGCTTTTACTATATAAATATTATAGGGTGAATACCCTGACTTGAACAGGGAACCGACTGTGCCACATACAGATGTTCTACCGATTGAACTATATTCACCGAAAATAAATATCAATATATACTGTATATGCCTATAACTATTGTAATTTAGTTATTTATTCCCTCCCCTTTTTTTTTTAGGGGTAAATGAAATTATATGAACACACAAAATAGCTAATAAAATTACATAATAAAGACAGATTATGTTGGAGTGATTCGAACACTCAATAATAAATACCAAAAATTTATGACTTGCCGATTAGTCTACAACATATCAAAACAAGAGTATGGTCAACACACAAAAAGCCTGAAATTAAATTTTAAGGTAGATCCGACTTGAACGGATAAGATACTATGATCAAATAGTCCTAAGCTATTCATGTCTACCAATTCCATCACTACCTTAATTATATGCTCGAGATAAGATTTGAACTTATAACCTAAACAACTTCAGAGTTTCGCTCTACCAATTGAGCTACCCGAGCACTTAATAAATAAATATATTTTAAAGTTTGGAGACATCAGGACTCGATCCTGAAATAACGATATGCAAAATCGCAGTTTTACCAATTAAACTATGTCCCCTATTATTCTTGGTATAACAAAAAAAAAATTTTTTAATGCTTATTACCCACTATTAAATAAGGTAGGGGAAAAATAAGCAATAAATAGTTTATTATTAATTAAGAAAATTATCCGAAAGAGGACTTGAACCTCTACGATAAATATCAACGAAACTTAAGCTCGTCCTGTCTACCAATTCCAGCACTCGGACTTTAAGGCCAGAGTGATTTGAACACTCATCTCAGCTGTCATGAGCAGCTTGCTTTACCAATTAAGCTATAGCCTTGCCTTAACTATTAACAATTATGCGGACAAAGGATTTGCACCGATATATGCTGGGCATGAGCCAGTTATGTTACTATTACATCAATCCGCTTTTTTTTTGAATACTACCCATGTCATAACTTCTATTCTTTCACATATGTTTTTATATAAAAGCCATAGTATGAAGCAATAATAATATGGAAAATAAGCAATAATATATAAATATATAGAAAATAGCCTCAGGGGGACTCGAACCCCCGCGTGTAACGGTGAAAACGTCATGTCTTAACCACTTGACTATAAGGCCTTTATATTAGTAAAAAGTCCAGTGCAAGTATCGCACTTGCTTCAGCTGGTTACAAAACAGCTACATTACTTTTATGCTAACCAGACTGGATAACTATATTGTTTAAGTAGTTTATAATTGAGACGATATCCGTTACATTTAGTTATATATTAAAATTAGTACTTTATGCCTAAAAACATCAAAATTCTTTCAACTAAAGCCTATTGATTGTAAAATAAGAATTTTATTTTACAAAAGCGTAGTGTTCTACTACGTATATTTAAGAATATATTAAAGTATATTTCGTACCTAGATGCCTTCAGCACTTATCTTTAACTAACTTAGCGTTCCTGCCGTGCCTGTCCTATGTATTTACTTAAGTGAAAGTAATATCCATGACCTTAACTATACTTTAATCATAGTTATATTAATATTTGGCTTTGGCTTATATTTCTGTAATAAAAATATAAAACCACAACAAACAACAGGTAAACCATAGGTTAATATTCCCAGCTCCTTTCGTACGAGGGGACTAACTTTATTTTATTCTAATTTCCTCTAGAAGATAGAAACCATACTGTCTCACGACGTATTTAACCCAGCTCGTGTAACTTTTTAATCGACGAACAGTCGAACCTTTCTCGTCTCCTGCATTCGAGTGGATAAGTCAAGCCGACATCGAGGTGCCAAACTGCGCACTCAATTTGTACTCTCTGGCGCAATTAGCCTGTTATCCCTAGCGTAGCTTTTTCAAAAATCCAAGACCTTTCCTTTCTGCGTCTTGTGATCATATGCCCCGCTTACGCGACTGAAAGACGTGTAAGTCAAACAGTAAAGCAAGATTAAGCCATTAAACTTGACAAGTAGTAAACATAATTATACTATTAGTGAATCTACACACGTTATTAAATATAATAACGTACTAATATTATAGCTCAAAATCCTTACGAGGAAAACCCTTAAGAATTTTATTACAACTATTTTCCAGATAGTTAAAATCTTACTTAAATAAAAAAAATTTTTAATTCTAACTTAATAGATATATAGGCGAATTAGTATAGTTTAAGCTATACTGAATTAAAAAATAACCTAATAAATACAAACTGTTTGTATTTAGTTGTTATAACATTGTTATAACAAATTACAGGAATTAAATTTGGATACACCCAGGTACTTTTTATGGGATCTGTGCCCCGCATAAACTGCCTCCTAGTCATTGTTCCCCTGATTTCTCCTTTTAAAGGGAAAAGAAGGGGTTGATCATCCAATCAGATTTAAATCTGATTTTAACAAGCGGATTACTCCACGAATATGATAAACTAAATAAAGGTGTTCCACTTGTTGTCTAGTTCCCTTTCGGGGACTACCTTTTACTCTAAGATCGTTCAATCATATCCAATAACTAGCAACAGTAAAGCTGCATAGGGTCTTCTCGTCTAACTAGAGGTAAACTGTATCTGCACAGTTATTCCAATTTCACTGAGCCAATCATTGAGACAGCTGTTGTATCGTTAAATCATTCATGCAAAGACCGCATTTAACGGCCAAGGTATTCCGCTACCTTAGGACCCTCATTGTAAGGCCGCCATTGATCGGGGTTTACCTTCAAAGCTAAGTTTGTGTTAGTCAACTTAACAGATCCGCTAGCCGGCCGACATAGGGCAGAAATCACACTCAATACTTTGATTTATTATCTTAGGCAAAGTGCTTTGTTTTAATTAAACAGTCGTACAACATTATTCCATGCTTCCTCTTCATTACCTGATATTAATCAGGAGGAATGGCTCTCCTTATTCCGAAGTTACGGTAGTCAATTTGCCGAGTTCCTTAATGATTGTTCACTCAAACGCCTTCGTATACTCTACTAGCTTACTTGTGGTAGTGTTCTAGGTACGGTTTATTTTATTTATAAGAAAGTTTCTTATAATATTACAGTTTTTCCTGAACCTTCTTCACTTCATGGCAAAGCCAAAAGAAGGTTGTGACTATGTAATCAAGATTTGCTCATCGTTTAAACCTTTTGGTTTATAAACTTAGAGGCCGTTACTTTATAAAATCCATAAGCTTTAGGCGAGGATTTCTCCTTTTTCGTTACTCATGTCAGCATTCTCTCTTGGGTTATCATATAATAATTATACTATACTTTTTTATTCTTAAAAAGAATAAATCTAAGATTTACCCAACGTTCTGCTACCCCATTAAATATAATAAAATTAATTTATTACTATTTATGGACAAGGTGTCGGTATATTGTTTAGATCCGTTATATTTTCGGTGCAACTATCCATATAAAATTTAATTTACTAAACCAGTGCTCTGTTACGAGATCTTCAAAAAATGGACCGCTTCTAAGCCTATTTCCTAGTCGTATTAGATAGAAACCTCCTTAATTTCACTTAACTATAATTTTGGAACCTTAACTCTTGTTCTGGGCTGTTTCCCTCTAGACATACAACCTTATCGTACTATGTCCGATTATTCAATACTCATATTAGCCCTTCCGAGTGCAAATACTCACCGATAAAACCTTCACGGTTGCCCGATATATGTAAAGCTATTTGTTTATTGTTTATAAGCAATAAATAAATAATGTTACCTGAGATCACAGTTCTGTACCTGCTATTATGTAATTTGAATTACCTACTTATATAGGTTTCGCAGAAAACCAGCTATCCTAGTCAGTTTTGTCTTTCACTAACTTACCACAGTTCCTCGGATATCTTTACAACGATAACCCGTTCGGGCCTTTATAGCCCTGACTGTAGTAAGATCACTAGGCTTCGGGTCTAATTTTAGATACTTATCATTTTTTCATAATTGGTTTATCTTAGCATTCCTGCTCGCATCTAACATTAACTTGCTGACCCATTATGCAAAAGGTACGCTCTGACTTTTTTTTTATTTAAAATTTACTTGAGCTGCTTATAAAACTACTATTTCAAACCTTTCCTTCACAGTACTATACGCTATCGCTTATATATTATATTTAGCCTTAGAGGAAGGTTCCCCTTAATATTCAAACAGTTTTTGTCCGTTTTACTTATTTAATATCTATACTTTTAAGTACTATCCTACCTGAGTATAACATATTTAGGCTCTTCTACTTTCATTCACACTAATCATAGAATCTCGTTTGATTTCTTTTCCTAAAGTTACTAAGATGTTTCAATTCACTTCGTTTATTACTGAATTTATCTAAGAGTTTTTGTGTTCATAATAAAACACAAATTCAAGCTCTTTAATATATAGCTAGGTTTCCGTAATAGTTTCTTTATATACTTTCTTATACTATAAAATTTGTAGTATATTAATGTATCCTTAGATATCTAACTCATCACTAACATAATGCAATGTATGTTAGGTAAAATCAGGTTACTTAGATTCGAACTAAGAAGATCCTTGACCCAAACAAGGCGTCCAACCATTAGACTTTAACCTGCTATATAAATATACATAAATTATATTTAATACTTCAGAGAGCATGGGATTCGAACCCATGAAAACTATTCATTTTAACTAGTTTCAAGCTAGTCGCTTTAAACCACTCAGCCAACTCTCTTATTATTATATTTACTTTTTTTTACTTACTTACTTTTGTTATTTTATCTCAAGACAATGAGATATCAATAAAACCAAATAATTATAAAATGATTCCTCAGAGAATTGAACTCCGAACATATCCTTATCAAGAACACGCTTTACCAATTAAGCTAAGGAACCTTATCTATACAATAGATAAGATAAATTTATTTTATCCGATCATTCAAGAGCACTCAGATTTGAACTGAGTATGTGAAGTTTGAAGCTTCATGTTTTACCAATTAAACTATGCTCTTTTTCCTTTGTTAGAGGTAAAGGAAAAATATTTAAAGAAGTGAAAAGAGTGTTTTTTTTCGGAAAAGAGATGATTCGAACATCCAAGTGCATAACACAATATTTAGCAAATATCTCGCCCTACCTATAGCAACTTTTCCTTATAATATATATATATGACAATTAATATATTATATACTTACTTTGGCATATACTACGTTCTCTTTTCACTTCTTTAATGGGAAAAGAAACCATGATGCAATTATATATTTAATACGGCCAGCCGAATTCGAATCGGCACAATTTGTTTGGAAGACAAAAGGTCTACCATTAACCTATAGCCGTTTATTTTAAACAATATTACTTAAGACCTGTGGGATTCGAACCCACATGCCAAAGATTAAAAGTCTCGTATTTTGCCGTTAAACTAAGGTCTCTATGTATAGTTTATATACATTTATGTATTATTTAACAAGTTATTACCCACTATTATAATTTGCTTATAAATATACGAGTTATAAATAAACGAACAAATCTAGGTAATATGTATTTAGAAAATACATATATTAATACTACAAGTAATGCAAAAGCAAAAGTTACTTGATTTATAAAGTAAAAAGGTACTAATTGTGGCATCTTTATTTTTTTTTAATTAAATGTAATAATTTATCACATTGTAGTCTATTTAAAGACTAAAGTTTCAAAGGCTAAAGGTAATTATTACAATAATTCCTTTTCTATTTATGTTCACATTTGTTTTGTGTTATTTTACAACATGATATTTTCTTTTTATCATAAAAAAAATTTTTTTTTTAAGATCCTCAGTAGTATATTGACACAAATAAGAATAGTCATACAACATCTACAAAGTGTCAGTATAATATACTAGATTCTAACCCTAAGTGATGGTTTTCTGTTTGATGGTATGCAAGTACCCGTCATAAACCTACCGCAATAAAAGCTGTACCAATCATAACATGAATTCCATGGAACCCAGTTCCGAAATAGAAACATGACCCAAAAGCACCGTCACTTATAGTAAATGAAGAAACGGTATACTCTACACCTTGTAATACAGTAAATACTACTGCTAACACCACAGTAGCAACTAATCCGTATAATGTTCCACTTCTATTTCCTTGTATTAAAGAGTGGTGAGCGTATGTAACAGTAACTCCAGATGATAATAATATTACAGTATTAAGTAAAGGTAATTCAAAAGGATTAATTGCGTCAATACCCATTGGTGGTCATTGAGCACCTAATTCTACAGTAGGAGATAATGCGCTATGGAAGAATGCTCAGAATATAGCTAAGAAAAACAAAGCTTCACTTACTATAAATAAAGCAACACCCATATTTAACCCTCTTTGTACGGCTAAAGTATGATTTCCTAAATATGTACCTTCACTTATAACATCACGTCATCAAAATGACATAGATAATATTACAGAAAGAATGGCAATAATTAATACATAATCTGCTTGGTTAAAACCATGGAATGTGGATACTGCACTAGTTGTTAAAGTTAAAAGTGCAACGCAAGTATACAGGGGTCAAGGTGAAGGTGAGACTAGGTGGAAAGGATGGCCTTGAAAATTACTTCTTGTAAGTTGAGACATTACATATAAAAAGTATTTTTTACTTATATCTCTATCGAGCAAAGCTAAGATAGCATGTATTATATATATATAATTAATATATATCATTATTAAATTGATTAATGGTATATTTATGTTAATGATGAAAAACGTTATTTTTTATTTAAATGACTTAAATCTTTTTGTTAAAACAAATTATATCGAATAAGTTAAGGAATAGGTGACTTGAACACCTAACCTGCCGTGTGTAAAACGGACGCTCTACCATTGAGCTAATTCCTTTATGGTATATATGTATTTACATTTTGTGCGAAGCATTTGCTTCGCACATAAACCACAGGATATTTCCTTTTTATTTTATAAAGTAAGGCAACCCATGCAATAAACTAATTAAAGACTAGAGTATATTAAAGAAGATACTGAGTAGTGTAAACCATCTAATACTGGAGCAGGGTATATACCAAGTACTACAGTAAATACTACTAATGTAAGTAAAATAAAGAATTCACGTTTGTTTATATCATTTATATTTGCTTCAAAGAATTTACTGAATGATCCTCCTAAAGCTATTCTATTATACATATATATAGTATATGCGGCAGATAATACTATTGAAGAGCTAGCTAAAGCACCTAATAGAGGTAATCTTTCAAAAGTACCATATAAAGATAAGAATTCACCTATAAAATTAAGAGTAAGAGGTGTACCGGCGTTACCTAAGCAAAGTATAAAGAATAAAATAGAAAATAAAGGCATTACTTGTGCAATACCTCTATATAAGCTTATAGATCTAGTACCAGATCTGTCATACAATACTCCACCTACACAAATAAATAGACCACTTGAAACAAAACCATGAGCTAATCCTAAAGCTATACCACCTTCTATTCCTTGTATTGTATTACTAAATACACCAATAAGATAGACTGCTGCGTGTGATACAGAACTGTAAGCTATAAGTTCTTTAACGTCTATTGTTCTTAATGTACTAAAGCTCGCATAGAATATAGTTATTACACCAATAAGATATATTATATATGTGTATTCCAGAGAAGCTTTGGGTAATAAAGGTAATATAAGTCTAAATATTCCGTATAAACTTAATTTTAAAACAATTGCTGCTAGAATTATACTACCACCTAATGGTGATTCAACATGAGCTTTTAATAATCAAGTGTTTAAAAATATTGTAGGTGTCTTTACCGCAAATGCTATAAAAATACCATAAAATAAAAATAATTGTGTAGAATAATTGAAATTGGTTTTATATAATGCATCAAAATCAGTTGTTCCCATTATAGAAGACATAGTTAAAATAGATAATAATAAAAATAGTGATCCAAATAATGTATATAAGAATAAGTAGAAACTTGCTCTTACTTTATTACTTGATCCAAATAAACCTATTAATATAAATAATGGAGGTAAAATACTTTCGAAAAAGATATAAAACAACAATATATCTAACACTAAGAAAACTGCAAGTAATAAAGTTTCTAATAGTAAAATTATAATAACGTAAGATCTTACGTTATGATTTATTGAATTTCAGTTACTTAATAGTGCCACGGGAGTTATAATAGTAGTTAATAAGACAAAGTATATAGATAAACCATCTAATCCTAAATATAAATCAAAATAGCTGATTTGATGATATTCTTGAACAAACTGAAATTGATTAATACTAAAGTCAAACATAATAAAAATAACCAGTGAAATTAAAAGATTAACTATGGATGTAAATAGGGCAATAACTTTTATATGCTTTATGTTTTTTTCCCTTGAGGGAGAGTAAGGAGATAAATCATAAGTCATGCTAGTTGATATAGTAAAGATACCTAATACCGGTACTAATAGAAGAAGTGTAAGTAACATTTAAAAATAAATAAAAAATAAAACAAATTTCCCGTCAGATCTATTTTGTTCGCTTAGCCCACACTAAGCATAAATCTTTAATAACACTTGATAAAAATATCAAATAAGTTGTAACTTTAAACCTCTTTTTATTAATTTTAGTTAAAATTACTGAATGTAACCAATAGAATAGATGAACATACGGGTCAGACCAGATTCGAACCGACACCTTCTTCCGTGACAAGGAAGCTCCCTACCAATTAGGATACTGACCCTTAAAACCTTTTTTGACTATGGCATTATTTTTAGTAAAAACATATGCAAAAGCCAAAAATAAAAATTTTAATTTAGTTTTTTTGTTTTATTGTTATAACAATTGCACCAACCATAGCCAGTAACAAAATAATAGAAGTTAATATTAATCATATACTATAGCTTGTGTACATTATATTACCTATACTTGTAATATGGCTAGTTTCGGACAAGTTACCATCTCATAATTTACTAGTTACATAATAAATTTTATCGTTAGATGCTTCCTTTGCCCATTCCCCTGTGGATGTGTTCAATTTAAGTACTTTTAATAAAAAATCACTAGAATTTTGTCATATTTGATCTAAAGTAGTAGTCATGCTAAGATTATAACTTTTAACTTCCGCAATGCTATAAGGTAATGTTTCATATACAGGGAAATTAAAAGAAATAGATATAAATATTGCCAATACAATACTATTTCTAGTATTACTTACTAATTCACTTACTCTAACATTTATTAACATTAAAATAAATAAAAAAAGTATAGATACTGCACCTACGTAAACTAACAAGTAAGATAAACCAATGAAATTTAAACCTAATATCATTAGGTACGAAGCAATACTTAAAAACAAACCTATTAAGAATAAAACAGATAAAACAGGGTTTTTAATAATAATAACAAGTATTCCACACAAAATTGCGATAACTGAAATAATGTCAAGAATCTCTACTTTATAACCACTAGTAAATGTTTCATTTATAAAATATATATTATTCATAGATTTCTTATAATTTTCCTCAGGGTTTTTCTAATTGACAAAAAACGATAAATTGGTTAGCTTTAGTTATGTAAACTAAAGTGAGGTTAATATAGCAAGGGATGTGACTTTGTTTTTAAAATGCCTTTACTTTACCCCCCCCCCCTTTTTTTTTTAGCGGGAAAAGGAGGAGAGACAAAAGTATTACAAAATTAAACGTGTGCAAGATTTGAACCTGCAGATATGTGTCCGTAGCACAACGTTTTACCATTAAACTAACACGTCTTAAGCCCTTAAGATGAATCGAACATCTATCAAAATATTAACAGTATTCCGCTCTACCGTTGAGCTACAAAGGCTAATAAATATAAGAATATATTCTGTATAGGAAGGAAAGGAATTGAACCTTCGATTGCCAAGGGCAATTGAGTTTACAGCTCAACCCGTCATACCAACAAACGGGACCTTCCTGAAAAGATATATATAGTTTTCAGATAAACACAAAACCTATATATACCTAATTCTTATTGTTAATTATTAATCAATCCCGTGCAACTTCCGCTACACGAACCGTATTTCGACTTAACACCAATTAAAGTCACGCATACGAAGATACTTTATAAGTAAAACTAAAAAAATTTTTTTATAGAATAATAAATATAAAAACCAAACTTATTGCGCACACTATTTTCGGCGCCTGACGAGTAGTTAGTACCTATCTGAGATTAAATCCACCGTGACGTGATGATTCACGATTACTAGTAATTCCTTATTCATGTAGTCGAATTTCAGACTACAATCCTTATTTTATCCTATTTTATTAGATTAGTTCAAACTCACGTTTTCACATCATTTTGTATAGGTATATGTGGCACGTCTATCGCCCACAATATTAAGGCCATGATGACTTGTCTTGATCCCTGTTATCATTACCATTATAAGTGGTGAACTGCTTTATAATTTTTATATAAATAAAGCAAGGGTTTCCGTTAATTTAATGGAATTAACCAATATCTCACGACATTAACTGAAGACAGCCGTGCAACGCTTGTAATATCCCTGGTCCCTGATTAGTTAATAACCAAAAACACACGAGATAATATTCAAATTGTGGTAAGGTTTTTCGCGTAACTACGAATTAAATAACATACTTCACTACTGGTTTCAGAAACGGTCTAATGATTTCAGTTCCTGCGTTGCCACATTACTCTTGAGGTGGAATGCTTACACTTTCATTTATAGGTCAAATATATCTAACCTATGACATTCATCATTGTCTGCAAAGACTACTAGGGTATCTAATCCTGTTCGTGACTCAATGCCTTCGTCCCTCAACGTCAGTTATTAGATAAAAGGTTGCTTTCGCCGTTACCCGTCCTTAAGATATCAACAAATATTAACTCTACATCCTAAGTACTCCCCTTCTCATATTTAACTCTAGTATAAACGTATCCTATTAAAGACTGATTATACCGTCTAGGTACCCTTTAAACCTATTAAAGATGAATAACACTAGTCTTATACGTATTGCCGCGACTGCTGGCACGTAAATTGGTCAAGACATGTAGATGGAAAATTGTCATTATCAGTGATCCATCTAGAACTTTATTCGATTAAATCGATCTTATAATCTGTTCGTAGATATCTAGTGGCAAAGCCAAAATACCTCATGTATATATAAGAAGTTCTTATATAAAACGACAATTCTTAACAATAAATGCTAAGATCGAGATTACAAGTAGCCTAAGCTATACATTCCCCCAAGTTGCTGGTTCAGCCGTTAGGCTATTGACCAATATTCCCCACTGCTGCACTTAACGTTTTGGGCTTTTTTCATACCCAATGTGATCGATCGACCTTTCAGTCTCGACTACGGAAGTCTTTAGCTAGTTAAGCTTTTAACCTTAACTATTACCTATCCGGGATATTTAAAGTCCTCTTAAAGCGAAAAAATAATTTCTTCTTTTTTACATATTTTATCAAAGAAAAGAAAGCCTTAGCTTTGATAATGCTTTTATAGGGTATTTATAAATCGACCCTTCTTTAAGGCCGGCTACAATATCATATACTCACCTGTACACCACTTTTAATGAAATTAAAATTAACTTTTAATTAAATTAAACGTTCGATTAGCATGTGTCAAGCACTTGAATAGCGTTCATTCAGAGCCATCATCAAACTCTTATTTATCTGGTATAATACTATTTTCAGGTATTTATACCATCACTAATACTATTTAACTATTATTTAAATATAAATGCTACACTTACTAACTAATATAGTCTTATATTTAATAAATTAAATAAATTTATTTAATTTATTTTGCTATGGCTATAAATAAGCCGGGTTCTGTTATAGTTATTTATCTTTAATAAGGCTAAACGCAAGGCTTGAGATTTCATTTACTTTTTACTCTATAAAATTTATTAAAATAATATCTATAGATCTAGCTAGAAGGATTACCCTAGTAATTTGTAATATATTTTCTGCACAATACCCTTAATTTTTATTATACACTCATATATTATGTGTATATGCCTAATACGCTCCGGACTTTCCTGTACTAAGCTAGTACTTAACTATTTATAGCACATAATAATATTATACATACTTTATCTTTTCTTACACAATCGTAAAAGAAAAAGAAACAACAGGTTTTTTATGTTTTAAACAAACTTAAGTTATTAGTGTAAATCTAAAGCATCTTTAATATAACTACTTGTTAATACAACAAAAACTTGAGCTTGTATGAAAGCAATACCTAATTCTAAACCTGAAAATGCCACAATGAAGGCTAAAGGTATTAATCCTAAGAAGAAGAAAATCACTCCAGATGTCATTATATTATAAGTGAAACCTGCTAATATATTTAATAGCATGTGACCACTTAATATGTTGGCTCCTAATCTAAGCCCTAAAGAAACATTTCTAGATAAATATGAAATAAACTCAATCAAAACTAATAATGGTAATAATGCTAATGGACAACCTGCAGGTACTAATAATGAAAAGAATTCTAAACCGTGTTTTTGGAAACCTAAAATAGTTGCACCTAATACTACAGTGAAACTTAAGGCAAATGTAAAGATAAAATGACTTGTAGAGGCAAAACTGTATGGTATCATACCTATTAAGTTATTTACTAATATAAAGATAAATAAAGTATAGATAAATGGGAAATATATTTGACCTTTTCTAGCATTTATTTGGTTTGTTACAATACCGTGTATTGTAGCATATAAAGTTTCTTGGCTTATTGATCAGCTGTTACTTATTACTTTATTGTAATTAGTAGCTAATAGATTCATAGCTAAAACTAAAAAAGTACCTATAACTAAATATAATCCAATGTTAGTTAAAGAGATGTGTAAATTTCCTAATAACGGAGCGTCTAAACTTATTAAGTTTCTTATTTCAAACTGGTCTAGAGGACTTGTAGTATATGTAAATACGTTATTTAACATAATTTTTATAAATTTTTATTTTTTCATTGATAATTTTTTATTAGGGGAATATAAAATCCGTAAATATAAAGGAATTAAATTAAAGGTATATTTGTAGGTATTATTTCAAAACTATATAATATACAAGGAACTAATACAACTAAAGCAATTACTATAGGTAATAATACAGTTCAACAGAAAGACATTAATTGATCAAAACGTATTCTAGGAAATGAAGCTCTAACTCATATGAAAACAAAAATCATAATACCAGATTTAACACCTAATGCTAAACCATATAATAATCCTTCAATTAAAGGGTTTGAGTAAAATAAACTTTCATTATGTACGTTATTTATATAATAATCAAAATCAAAATATTGTACTATAAAGTATAAAGAAACATAATCATATAAGTAACCACCTAGAAATAAAATACTTGTTAAAATACAAATTAATACAATACTTGCATATTCGGCTAAGAAGAAGAAAACAAATATAACTGCCGCATGTTCTGTCATAAACCCACTAACTAGTTCCGATTCAGCTTCTGCCAAATCAAAAGGAGCTCTGTTAGTTTCTGCTACAGCTCCTATAAAAAAAATTAAGAAAACAGGAAATAAAGGTAATATGAACCATACTGCTCTTTGTGCTTCTATGTTAACAGTTAAATTTAAACTACCAGTTAACATTACTACGAGTAATATTGCAGAACTTAAGATAAGTTCGTAACTTATTAATTGTGCAGTACTTCTTAGTGAACCTAAAAAAGCATATTTACTATTGGCACTTCATCCTGCTAATAATATACCATATGTAGCAAGAGAAGAAACTGCTAACATATATAGTATTCCTAAGTTAAAATCACTTAAACCCGTACCTGGACCATAAGGTACAACTAGGTAACCTAACAATGCAAATACTAAAGTTATAATGGGACCCAAAAAGAATAGACCCATGTTAGCTTGTGTAGGTGAAACATATTCCTTTAAAAGAAGTTTTAAGGCATCAGCAAAGGCTTGTAAAAGACCATAATATCCTACTATATTAGGACCTAATCTTCTTTGCATACTTGCCATAGTTTTTCTTTCTGCAACGGTTACGTAGGCAACAGCTAATAATACTGGAACAGCAACGATCAAACTTTCTAATACAGAAATTAAAGTTGGTATATATAACATAAAATTTAATTCAAGTTTATTAATTTTAATATTAAACTTATATACACTAGTCTATATTGTTTTCTATTAAAAGATTAAATTAAAAAGTGTAGTTTTTTCACTTTTATTTTTAAATTTACGCTTCGAGTTGGTTACCCTAAAAAAGAAGGAGTAATGGTAATAAAATAAAGGAATAAATACCTTTACACTAGACAAATAATATAATAAATATTTATTCATAGGTAAACTCTTATCTAAGATTCGAACTTAGATCCTAATATTAGAAGTATTATGCTCTTCCCTTGAGCTAATAAGAATGAAAAGTAAAAAACTTTAAAAGTTTAACTACTTAACTAATTTTAGTATACGTATACACTGTTAAGCTACGTATAATAATAAGAAAGCCATCATTAAGGCGAATAATCCTGTGGCTTCCGCAAAAGCAAAACCTAAAATAGCATATGAGAATAATTGCCCTCTTAAAGAAGGGTTTCTAGCGACACCTAATATTAATGCACCGAAAACTACACCAATTCCTACACCCGCTCCGATTAATCCTGTAGTAGCTAATCCTGTTCCAATGATTTTTGCTGCTTGTATCATTTTTTTTTATTGTATTTATAAGTAAGAAAATCTCACATAATTTTAAAGGTAGTTGGTAGTTTTTACTAGCCCTATTATTTTTTTTCTCTGAAAAAATTTGCTAAACCTTTAGTTTAAAATAATTATGAAAAAGATAAGTCATAACCTATCTATTATTTTCCTTTCCTCATTTATTTCCCCATACCCAAATGGGTATTAATAGGGAAAGGAAATGCACACATAGCCTATTTAGTTAAAAATATACTATAATGGCTTATAGAAAACCAGTAATTTAAGTTTTATAAGGATTAAGGAGGAATCGAACCCCGAATTTTCGATCTGCAATCAAAATGTAGAACCATCTACGGCTTAATCCTCATAAGTATAATATACTTATTTATTGATATCTCGTCACAGTTAGTTTTAAACTTATCTACTACTTACTCAACCTTTTACACCTATAGCTCCATTACGATTTTTCGTACTTACATATGTGTGTTGTATATTTGATTTAATATGACCTCTTAGTAATATTGCAGATAAACCTTTAAATGAAGAATCTACGTTTTTTAAACCTCCTTTTCATTTCATTTTAAATACAGATCTTGCGGCTGTAAGTCTTCTAGTAGCTCTTCCTTTAGCTTCAATACGAATACCTCTCATACTTAAATGCTTTAAAGATTTTAAAACATACTTCTGTAAAGAAATTGTACGTGAGTTGCTTAATGAAACCATACCTGATGTTGCTTTTATTGTTTTCACTTTTATGTCTTCAGGGTTTTGTGGTACAACCAAGAAAGTATCTAATAATAATGCATTTAAAGGGTCATTTGCATTATGTTTTAACATAGAAGTTATTTTATCATTTCGTATAATATTTATAAGTAAATCGTTTTTGTTCAAGTAATGGAATATTTCAGCTGCTCTATAGAAAGGAGGTAACTCCACTTTATTTAAAGATGATTTTAGTACTTTATATAATCTATTATTTCTATCTTTTAATTTTAAAGCTACTGCTTGTGTGTAAAGATCACTGTTTAAATGTAGTTTTTTTAATTTAACAATATTAAATTCTACTTTTTTTCCGTAAATTTCTTCAACTAATCCTAATAATTTATTAATAAAACCATTACGGAATTTATTTCTATTAAGTAATCTTTTTATTTTTAAGTTATTTAAATGTATTGTGTAATATTTTTCATATACAGGGATTATTTCTTTAAATTTAGGATCAGGTAAAACGGGTGTAATCATTTCACATAAGCTAATAAAAATTTTGTTTTTATATTCCTCTGTAATTAAATTAAGTATGACCATTTTTTTCAATATTATATAGATATTATTTATATTTTTAAACACTAAGTTTCTGATATCTAAATTTTGCACAAATTGTTTACTACATCATTTTTTATAATAGTGATTTTTAGCAATTAAGTGTCAAAACTCCTTAAAACTAAGGATTCTGTTATAAGTAACTATCACTTGTTTATGTTTGTTTTTATGTATATTTCTTGTTAAAGGTCTAGCTGGATTGTATAAAGCTCTGGATAATAAAGTAATAGCTCTATCTAAAAATAATCTTTCTGCATTATGTATGTATAAAGTTACAATGGCTTTATCATTACTGTGTTTTACATCCCCTTTACCTACAAAAATTTTTTTAGTTGATATACGTCTAATTCTTTTTTCTCTTCCTCCAGTTCCCTGTAAAGGTAAATGTTTATTTTTACCTAAAGGTTTTTTCAGTTCTGAACTAAAGTAACTTTTTAAAAGCTTCATTACGGCTAAATCAGCCAGAGGTAAGGTTTTTATATAGTTAGAATTATAATTATAAATACTATTATATCATTCTTGTGATGCAGGAGTATAATGTTTAGGTTTTCCACTGTCGCTTTCTATATGAATTAAGGGTTTAACTACTTTAATTGTTTTAACTTTTTTGCTGAATAATACGGGCATATTACTTAATTTTTCGTTTTCTGGTTTCGATGCGTCCATGACTTGGGCAAATTTTCTTAATACTTCTTGTTTATTAATAATTTAAATCGTGATATATTTTAGGGTATTAAGTACCCTGAGCTTAATTTATATTAAATTAAGTCAATTTCATAGATATAATATCTATTATTACTTTATACTTAAATAAGTATGTGTAGTTATATAACTATTCCTACGCAAAAAATACAATATCTTAATACGTCACTAAAATAGCGCTACCTAATATGAAATTAGGTAGGCCAAAATTTATTACTACACGTATAGTAATAGAATGTTTGTTAAATGTTTTTCTGTTTAATGTAATTTAAAACAAATTAAAAACCTTGGACTCTTACTAAATCTTAGTAAGAGTAAAAAGGCTTTATTTAAAAATCTTCTCCTTTATTCTCATCTTAAGATAAGGATATATTAACACTAATCTGAACTAAGATTAATATATATATGTGATTAACCTGATTGTTAGGCTAACGTTAAAAGTAATGGTAATTTATATGTAATTATAAAATTAATACCAAACAACTAAGATTGTAAAGGTAAACTTACAAATGCGTGAGGTTTAGGTGGGCTTGTTAAAGCTCATTCTAATGAAATATAGCTTCTGTTTAATAAAACTTGTAAACTATCAGTATAGAATTGTGGAGTTAATCATGGGTATCTGCTTGTAGCTTTACCTTCTACTAGTTGTATATACACAATGTATAAGAACAATAAAGTAGCTATCACACTTATAATACTACCAAAACTACTTATAAGATTTCAACCTGCAAAAGCATCAGGGTAATCACTAATTCTTCTAGGCATTCCTTGTAAACCTAAGAAATGTTGAGGGAAGAATGTAACATTAACTCCTATAAATAATATTCAGAAATGTACTTTACCTAGCATTGTATTGTAATCTAAACCTAATATTTTAGGTATTCAGAAATATCATGCACTATACAATGCAAAAACTGCCCCCATACTTAAAACATAGTGGAAATGAGCTACGACGTAATAAGTATCGTGGAATGCTATATCAAGTGATGCATTAGCTAATACAACACCAGATAATCCTCCAATTGTGAACATAAATACGAAACCTAATGCAAATAACATTGAAGGTGTTAAATGTATAGATCCTCCGTAACATGTAGCTAATCATGAGAAAATTTTAATTCCAGTAGGAACGGCAATAATTAAAGTAGCGGCTGTGAAATAAGCTCTTGTATCAACATCTAAACCAACAGTATACATGTGATGACTTCAAACAACAAATCCTAATACACCAATAGACATCATAGCATAAACCATACCTAAGTATCCGAACACGCTCTTATTAGAACTTGCAGATACTACTGTACTTATTATACCAAATCCAGGTATAATTAAGATGTAAACTTCAGGGTGTCCGAAGAATCAGAAAAGATGTTGGTATAATATAGGATCACCACCTCCAGCTGCTTCGAAGAATGATGTATTGAAATTTCTATCAGTTAATACCATTGTAATTGCACCAGCTAACACTGGTAATGATAATAATAATAATACAGCAGTAACAACTACTGCTCATCCAAATAAAGCTAATTTGTGTAATCTTATACCTGGACTTCTCATATTAAGTATAGTAGTTATAAAGTTAACTGCACCTAATAAACTACTAATACCAGATAGGTGTAAAGCGAAAATAGCTAAATCAACACTTGGTCCACTGTGGCTTTGTACTCCACTTAATGGAGGATAAAGTGTTCATCCAGTACCTGCACCATTCTCTATACCACTAGCAAATAAGAATAATAACAGGCTAGGAGGTAATAACCAGAAACTTATATTGTTAAGTCTAGGGAAAGCCATATCTGGACCACCTACTAATAATGGTAATAAGAAGTTACCAAAACCTCCAATTAATGCCGGCATAACCATAAAGAAGATCATTAATATCGCGTGAGCTGTAATTATACTGTTATATAATTGATTATCTGCAATATACTGAACACCAGGTCCACTTAATTCTAATCTAATTAATACAGAGAAAGCTGTACCTAATAACCCAGAGAATAAAGCAAATATTAAGTATAATGTACCTATATCTTTAGCATTAGATGATCAGAATCATCTTTCTGTTCATAATGATACGTCGTTTCTTAATAGAGATAAGCTAGATACGTTAGTACTTTCTTTATTTGCAATTTTTGCAAATGCAAAAGGTTTTACAGGTAAAACTTTTCCTTCTTTACCGGCGATTCCGCTATTTGTGTAGTATTCGATAAAGCTATTTTCTAATAAACTTACACAAGGTACTATTATTAAAAAATGAGCAAAATATAATACTGTACTTATTTGACCAAATTCGATGAAAGGTGATTCAACATGTTTAGCTCCTAATTGCATTAAAACTAAAAAATTAGCTATGAAAACGTAGAAAGCTATTTTACTTAATGGTCTAAATTGTATACCTCTGTATTTACTTACATCTGTGAAAGGCATTAATAATAATATTAATATAGCAGCTATCATAGCTACAACTCCTAATAATTTATTAGGGATAGATCTTAATATAGCATAGAAAGGTAATAAATATCATTCAGGTACTATAGCAGGAGGTGTTTGCATAGGATTAGCTTTAACATAGTTTTCACTATCTCCTAAAGCGTTAGGCATGAAAAATACAAATAAACTTAATACTATTATAAATACAAAAATTGTAATCAAATCTTTAAATAAGAAGTAAGGAGCAAAAGTAATTCTATCGTAGTTAGCTCCAATACCTAAAGGATTTCCTGACCCAGCTTTATCATGTAATGTAATCATATGCATTAACACTAAGGCAGCTAAGACAAAAGGTAATACAAAATGTAAAGCAAAGAATCTATTTAGAGTAGCATTGTTAACACTAAAACCTCCTCATATAAATTCCACCACATCTTGTCCTATTCAAGGTATTGCACTCATAAGATTAGTTATAACTGTAGCACCTCATAATGACATTTGTCCATATGGAAGAACATATCCTAGGAAAGCAGTTATAATCATTACTAAGAAAATAACTATTCCTATTGTGTATACCATTGTTCTAGGAGCTCTGTATGACCCATAGTATAAATTTCTACCTATGTGGCAATAAACTAAGAAGAAAAAAGCTGAAGCAGTATTACTATGTAAATAACGTATTAATCATCCGTTATTTACATCACGCATTATGTGTTCAATTGAATTAAAAGCTTCTAATACACTCGGGTTATAATGCATGGCTAAAGTTACCCCTGTAACAATTTGTATTATTAAACAAACGGCTAACAGTGAACCAAAGTTTCACATATAACTTAAATTAATTGGCTGAGATGAATCGATTAAATATGAATTAACCAATTTTAATAAAGGATCAGTTTTTAAAAGCCTTATCTGTTCATAAATAAGCTTTATTTTAAAATTTTATATGTAAAAGTAGTTTTAAAGGTAGAAAAAAAAGTATATAAAGACTAATAATTTAAATTTGTTTTGGGTTTAACATTTTATTGTTAAAGTATTATTTGCAACCACTATAGCAGTGCTATATTTTAATTAAATCTAGACTAAAGGCTTTAATTAAAATAAATCTTCTCCTTTTTTTTTCTTACTATTGTAGTAAGGATATATCAGTATCTAATAGATTATGTAAGTTCTAGATAATAAAGGAAAAAAGTATTATTTTTTTCACCTTTTTAGTGTTTATTTATTTCTTTGTTTCCA
>Ga0247757_10000684_pt1 | contig 26869 bp, 30 predicted proteins | sample UWRJL126311R4_FD_180929 | JGI IMG/M metagenome (GOLD analysis project Ga0247757, IMG submission 180929) | Plant litter microbial communities from Arlington Agricultural Research Station in Wisconsin, United States - UWRJ-L126-311R-4 | ecosystem: Environmental > Terrestrial > Plant litter >...
TCACCGATCAGGGCGTCTCGGGCGCCAAGAAGGTGGGCGAGAACATCAAGGACACGTTCACCGGCTAGTACCCCCGCCGAACCGGCGGATCAGTTCGCGGCGATCGACCTTGCCGATCCCACGCCGGGGCACCTCGTCGACGACGAACAACTCGCGAGGGGCCGCCGTCGGCGAAAGTGCCTCGGCGACATGCGAACGTAGTTGCGGCAGCGTGATCGTCGCCCCGTCCACCACGACGACGGCGGCGGCGACACGCTGCCCCAATCTGTCGTCAGCCACCCCGAACACCGCGCATTCGGCGACCGCGGGATGGGTGGCCACCACGTCTTCGACCAGTCCGGGTAGCACCGTGAGTCCGCCGGTGCTGATCGCGTCGTCCACCCGGCCCAGCACCCGCAGCACACCGGCGTCGTCGATCTCGCCGATGTCGTCGGTGCGGAACCACCCCGGCTCGACGAAGGGATCGGGCTCAACGGGATTGCGGTAACCGGCTGCCACCGTCGGGCCGCCGAGCACGACGCGGCTACCCTCGGCGATCACCACCTCGACGCCCGACAGCGGCACCCCGTCGTACACGCAACCGCCGGCCGTCTCACTCATGCCGTAGGTGCGGACCACGGGTATGCCTGCGGCAGAGGCTCTTTCGGACACCGCCGCAGGCATCGGGCCGCCGCCTATGAGGACGGCGTCCAGGGTGGCCAGCGCCGCGGCCGCGGCGGGGTCGGCCATCGCCTTGTCGAGCTGAGCGGCCACCAGCGAGGTGTACCGGCGGCCCGGGCCCATCGATGCGATCGCCGACGCCAGGTCGGCCGGGGTGAATCCCGCGGCGAGCGCCACCGGCGTGGTGCCGGCCACCACGCTGCGCACCAGCACCTGGAAACCCGCGACGTGGTGGGCGGGCAGGGCGAGTAGCCACCGGCCGGGGCCGCCGAGCCGCTCATGGGTGGCGTGCGCGCCGGCCAGCAGTCCCGCGGCGGTGAGCTGCGCACCCTTGGGCGTGCCCGTCGTGCCGGACGTCGACAGCACGGCGGCGACGGTGTCGGGAATCGGCTCCCCGGCCCGCAGCGCTCGCGCCACCGTGTCCGACGGGTCGTTGGCGGGAACCGGGAGAAGGCTGGCCCGGCCGTCGAGCGCCGCCGCGATGTCGGGCAACACGTCCAGCGCCGCCGGACCCGACCCGACGGCAAGGGTTGTCAGGACGGCTATGGGGTGTCCTCGGTGTCGCGCGGATCGTCGAGCGGCCAGCCCTGGGTCGCCAGCCGCTCGCGGACGCGCTCGACGTCGTCGGGGGAGGGCAGGTCATCGGTGATCTGCGTGATCAGCACTGCGATGTCGACGGGATCGATACCACCGAACTCGGCGGTGGCGATCAGTTCCGCGGCGACGGCCTTCGCCTCGTCGTCGGTCAGTCGCCTGCGGAGCAGCGCCAACAGTGGCACCCGATCCGGTCCCGGCACCCCCTCGGGGTAGCCGGCCGCGATCCACGCCACGATCTTGGCCAGGAAATTGGTCACCGTCTCTTCTCCCACCCAGACCACCGGGTTGATTCCCGGTCGATAGTAGCCCCGGTGACCGGTTCGGGGCCGGTGGGCATCCGCTGCGGGCAACGACTGCAGGCGCCAAGGTGAACATCAGATGAACAGCTGGTCGGAGTTGAGGAAAGTGCCAGCTGGGAGCCGCTTTTCGAACCGCTCGTGATTGGTCAAAAGCGAACTCCGACCCGCAGAATGAGCGCCATGAGCGGAGAGTTCATCATCCTGGTGCTGCTGATCGTGACGGCACTGGCGTTCGACTTCACCAACGGGTTCCACGACACCGGCAACGCGATGGCGACGTCGATCGCGACGGGTGCACTCAAGCCGAAGACCGCGGTGCTGCTCGCCGGTGTCCTCAACCTCGTCGGCGCGTTCCTGTCCGTCGAGGTGGCCGTCACGGTGACCACCTCGGTGCTGCGGATCCAGGACAGCAAGTCCGGGAGTCTGCTCTCGGGCATCGACGCGTCGATGGGGCTGACCATCATCTTCGCCGGCCTCATCGGCGGGATCCTGTGGAACCTGCTCACCTGGCTGTTCGGCATTCCGTCGAGCTCGTCGCACGCACTGTTCGGCGGCCTGATCGGCGCCGGCCTGGCCGCGCTCGGCCTCAGCGGCGTCAACTGGCCCGGGGTCCTGCAGAAGGTCATCATCCCCGCCCTCGCCGCGCCGTTCATCGCGGGCCTCGTCGCCGCGTGCGGCACCTGGCTGGTCTACCGGCTGACCCGCAAGGTCGCGAAGAAGCGCCGCGAGGACGGCTTCCGCTGGGGACAGATCGCCACGGCCTCGCTGGTCGCACTGTCCCACGGCACCAACGACGCACAGAAGACGATGGGCGTCATCGCGCTGGCCCTGATCACCACCGGTCACCTCGGCGGCAACGTCAAGGAGAACGGTCTGCCGTTCTGGATCATCTTCAGCTGCGCCCTGGCCATCGGTCTGGGCACCTACATCGGTGGATGGCGCGTCATCCGCACCCTCGGCAAGGGGCTGGTGGAGATCGAGTCGCCGCAGGGCCTGGCCGCCGAGGCGTCGTCGGCCGCCATCATCCTCAGCTCCAGCGCCGCAGGCATGGCGCTGTCCACCACGCATGTGGCGACCGGCTCGATCCTGGGCAGCGGCGTCGGCAAGCCGGGTGCCCAGGTTCGGTGGGCGGTCGCAGGCCGGATGGCCGTCGCCTGGGTGGTGACCCTGCCCGCCGCAGCGCTGGTCGGTGCGCTGTCCTACTGGATCTCCCACGCCCTCAAGTCCGCGACCGACTCGCAGCTCATCGGCGACGGTGTCATCTTCCTCGTCCTGGTCGGTCTGTCCGGCTACATGTACTGGCGGGCGCAGCAGCAGAAGGTGGACCACAACAACGTCAACGCGGACTGGGACGCCACCACGAACTCGGTGGTGCCCGCCGAGACTCGCGCGACCGTCCAGCCCACCGCCGCGGTCTGATCCGCCTCTCCCGCTGACGATCGGAAGGACCGTCTGATGAACTATCTCGAAGCCATACTCAAGGTGCTCGCCGTCGGGTTGGTGTTGGGCGCCGGGTTGCCCGCGGTGTTCGCCGTCGGTCTGGCTGCCTACTCGCGAGGGGCGGGCGGCGTCGAAGCCGACGGTTCGGTGGACGCGGCCAATCCTGTTCTGAAGGCCCTCGGGCTCCTGCTGTTCGCATTCGTCGCGCTCGTGGTCGTGATCGCGATCCTGTACATCACCAAGGGCACCATCAAGCACCACTTCGGTGTCAACCCCGTCCCATTCCTTCCCTGAGTGAGCTGAGCGAAGCTATGACAGACAGCCCGAAGGTCCTCGACAACGTCCTGTCCTGGCTGCACAACGGTTACCCACACGGGGTGCCGCAGCAGGACTACTTCGCCTTGCTGGCGCTTCTGGTCCGGTCGCTGTCCGAGGACGAGGTCGTCCAGGCGGCGCAGACGGTGCTCAAGGGCACCGACTCGTCGTCGGTGACGCCCGAGGAGATCCGCGCGGCGATCCACCTGGTCACCGAGCGGGAGCCGAATCCCGAAGAGATGCATCAGGTCGCGGCACGGCTGGCCTCGGTCGGCTGGCCGCTCGCGGCTCAAGCCCACTAGCCGCTCGCGGCTGCAAGCCCATTAGCCGCTCGCGGCTGCAAGCCCACTAGCCGCGGCTGTCCCGCCGCAGCGGGTGATCCTCGGGCACCTGCACGAAGATCAGCGTGACCCCGTCCGGGTCCGTGACGTGCATCTCCGAGAGCCCCCACGGTTCGCGACGGGCCTCCCGCGTGATCGCAACACCGTTGTCCCGCAACATCTCCTGCGTCTCCTGCAGATCGCGCACCTGCAGCCACAGCGCCCCGGGAAACGGCGGACCGCCCCGCTGTGGCGCGCCGTGGCCGGCGATCTCGATCAGGCACTGCCCGGCGTAGAACACCGTGCCGCCTGCGTATTCGCGGGCGATCGCGAGGCCCAGGGCATCGCGGTAGAAGGCCAGGCTGCGGTCGTAGTCCGCGGGCCGGAACAGCACCCGGCTGGCCAGGATCTCCATGCCATGAGTGTGCAGCACGGCCGATCAGCTACCGGGCTGGGTGCGCTGCCGCTTCATGAAGACGTCCACCGCGGCGGGCGCGATGCTGTTGACGGCGTGCGCGGTGACGGCGATGCGCGGGGCGATGCTGATCGGGCGGTGCCGCGCCGCGGTGACCATCCAGCCCGCCGCCTCCTCGGCCGACAACCCGGGCCACCCGTCGAAGGCGCGCGTCGGCGCGATCATCGGGGTCTTCACCAGCGGGTAGTACAGCGTCGTGGAGTGCACACCGCGGTCACCCCACTCGGTCTCGATGATCCGGCTGACCGACGACAGCGCCGCCTTGCTGGCGTTGTACGCCCCGAACAGCGGCGGGGATTCGGTCTTCACGCCCCACGTCGTGACGTTGATGATGTGCCCGTCGCCGCGGTCGAGCATGCCAGGGGCCAGCCCGCGGATCAGACGCAGCGGTCCGTAGTAGTTCAGCGCCATGGTGCGCTCGATGTCGTGCCACCGCTCCAGCGACTCGGTGAGCGGGCGCCGGATCGAGCGGCCCGCGTTGTTGACCAGGATGTCCACCCCGCCGAACTCCGCCTCGACCGTGCCGGCCAGGGCGTCGATGGCGTCGAGATCGGACAGGTCGCAGGCGTGGGCCTGCGCGGTGCCCCCGGCGTCGGTGATGCGGGTGACCAGGGCGTCGAGCAGCTCTTGGCGGCGCGCGACAGCGATGATGGTGGCGCCGCGGCTGGCGAGTTGTTCGGCCGCGGCCTCACCGATGCCCGAGGACGCACCGGTCAGCAGAATCCGCTTGCCGCTCAACTCGATCGGGTCGCGGTCGAACCGCTGCTGTAGCAGTGCGGGCAGCAGGGGCGGCCGCATGCTGGTCAGCAACGCATACTCGGACAGCCGCCGCAACGGGCTCTTCTTCGGCATCGGGTGGGGTCCTGTCAGAAATAGCGGGGGAACGGCGTCCAGTCCGGGGCGCGCTTCTCCAGGAACGCATCTCGGCCCTCGACGGCTTCGTCGGTCATGTAGGCCAGCCGGGTGGCCTCGCCGGCGAACAACTGCTGGCCCACCAGCCCGTCGTCGAGCAGGTTGAACGCATACTTGAGCATCCGCACGGCCTGCGGCGACTTGCCGTTGATCTCCGACGCCCATTGCAGCGCAACGGTTTCCAGATCGGCGTGGTCGACGACCTCGTTCACCGCGCCCATCGCGTGCATCTGCTCGGCGGTGTAGGGCCTGCCCAGGAAGAAGATCTCCCTGGCGAACTTCTGCCCGGTCTGGCGGGCCAGATACGCCGAGCCGAATCCGCCGTCGAAACTGCCGACGTCGGCGTCGGTCTGCTTGAACCGGGCGTGCTCGCGGGAGGCCAGCGTCAGGTCGCACACCACGTGCAGCGAATGTCCGCCCCCGGCGGCCCAGCCGTTGACCAGACAGATCACCGGTTTGGGCATGAAGCGGATCAGCCGCTGCACCTCGAGGATGTGCAGGCGTCCGGCCCGGGCCGGGTCGACCGTCTCGGCGGTCTCACCGGCGGCGTACTGGTAGCCGGAGCGGCCGCGGATGCGCTGGTCACCGCCCGAGCAGAACGCCCACCCGCCGTCCTTGGGGGACGGGCCGTTGCCGGTCAGCAGCACCACACCGACGTCGGAGGACATCCGCGCGTGGTCGAGGGCGCGGTACAGCTCGTCGACGGTGTGCGGACGGAACGCGTTGCGCACGTCGGGACGGTCGAACGCGACGCGGACCGTCGGCTGGCTGACGTGCCGGTGGTAGGTGATGTCGGTCAGATCGTCGAAACCGGGGACCGGCTGCCACAGACTGGCGTCGAACGGGTTGCTCACGGCTTCAGACGGTATCGAACCGGAACACCGAGCATCGTCCGGCCAGCGCCTCGAACTCGTCGGGGTTCGGTCCGGTGACCAGTCCGGCGTTCTTCATGAAGCTCACCCCGGTCGGCACCAGCACCGGGAACTGCCGCAGCAGCGGGCGGGCCTCCTCGGCACTCAGTTCGACCATCCGCACGTGTTCGCGCACCTTGCCGCGCGCCAGCACCGCCTCCGGACGGGCCTGCGCGTTGCGCACCCAGTCGGCGCCGGGAAAGCCGCCGACGACGTAGCGCCGGCCGTCCACCTCGAACGGTGTGATCGGCGTCGAGCGCGGCCGGCCCGACGTGCGTCCCGTCACCGTCAACACCATCGGGCCCTGCCGGACCAGCCCGACGCGGGCGGCGGCCATCAGGACCTTGTTCATCGGTTTGAGCCACCACGGCGGGGTCGGATCGGGCATGCTTCGACGCTACCGGCTGGAGACGGCCAGGCCGTGCTCGGCGAGCGCGGCCACCAGCCCGTCGGGTCGCTCCGCGGTGGGCAGCGGGTCGACCAGCGCGAACGAGCATCCCAGCGCACGGGCGCCGCCGTCGGCCTCGTCGCTGTCACCGACCATGAGCGCGCGTTGCGCGGGCACGCCGAGCCGGTCCAGCGCGATGGTGAAGATCGCGGGATCCGGCTTCACGACCCCGACTTCGAAGGACAGCACGAACGCGTCGACGTCGTCGGCCACCCCGAGCTTCGCGAACGCCGGCCTGATGTCGAAGGCGATGTTGGAGACCACCCCGATCTTGATGCCGTGGTCCCGCAGCGCGCCGAACACGGCCGCGGTGTCGGGGTAGGGCGTCCACTGGTCCGGGTCGACCGCCTTGCCGTACAACGACTCCGCGTGCCCGCGCGCCAGTCCGGACTCGCGGAGCACGTGCAGATAGGCCTCTCGGTGCAGATGCGGTGCGAGGTCCCGGTTGTCCCAGGCATGCAGCGCCTCGGGCGTCATCCGCACCGACTGGCCGGTGGGCGCGGTGAGGCGCCGCATCAACTCCGCCTGCACGTGGGCGTCCACGTCGCGGTTGTCGGGGTCGTCGATTTCCATCCCGTGAAACCAGCTCTCGTCCCCCTCCAGACGGAACAGGGTGCCGGAGAAGTCGAACAGGACAGCGTCGAGGTCGGCCACCACCTCATCGTGCCAGGTGTGAAACACCCTCTGCGCGGCTATCTAGCCGGTATGCGAAACAGCGGGGGATCCGCACAGCAGATCGCCGTGGTGGTTCCTGCCCACAACGAAGCCGAGAGCCTGCCCGCATGCCTGCGCGCACTGACCACCGCCGCGCTGTGTGTGCCCACGCCGGTGCACACCGTGGTGGTGCTCGATTCGTGCGACGACGACAGCGCCCGGTTGGCCGGCCGGTACGGGCCTGACGTGCACTTCGTCGCGGTGCAGGCGGGCAACGTGGGCGCCGCGCGGGCGGCCGGCTTCGACCACGCCCGCACGCTCACCGGCGATGACAGCTCGACCTGGTACGCCACCACGGACGCCGACAGCGTCGTCGACACCGACTGGCTGATCCGAATGACGTCCTTCGATGCCGACATGGTGCTCGGCGTGGTCCGGGTGCCGACGTGGCGCAATCTGTCCCCAGCGGTGGCGCGCCGCTACCTGCGGGAGTACCGGGCCGGCGGCCCGCGCCACGTGCACGGCGCCAACATGGGCTTCCGGGCCGACGCCTACTGGTCGGTCGGCGGTTTCCGGGCGCTCGCCAGCCACGAGGACGTCGACCTCGTCGACCGGTTCACCAAGGCGGGTCTGTGGGTGCACCGCGACCGCAAACTGTCGGTCGCCACCTCCGACCGGGTGGAGGGTCGCGCGCCGCACGGGTTCGCCGAACACCTGCGGGGCCTGTCGCGGAAGGCGGCTTCGTGACCGTCGCCGCTCTGGTGACGCGCTGGCTGGCCTCCGGTGACCTCGACCTGCCGCTGCCCGGCCACGGCGCGACGAGGCAGCGCTGGCAGAGGCTGTCCGACCTGACCGAGAAGGACGTCACGGCAGGCCGCTTGGCGGAGGCGCACGCCGACGCGGTGGCCATCCTCGCCGAACTCGCCGGGCCGGCCGTCGCGCCGGATCAGTGGTGGGGTGTGTGGGCCGCCGAGGCGCCCGATGCCGTGGTGTCGGCCAGGGCGGTCGACGGTGGGTTCCGGCTCGACGGCACCAAGGCGTGGTGCTCTGGGGCGGGGTTGTGCACGCACGCGCTGGTGACCGCCGGGCTGGCCGACGGGACGCGTGGCCTGTTCGCCGTCGACATCGGCTCGCCGGGGGTCCGGCCGCTCCCCAGTGCGTGGGTCGCCACAGGTATGGCGCAATCCGACACGCGCGCAGTGCATTTCGACGACGTCACGGCCGCGCCGGTGGGACGGCCCGGTGAGTACCTGTCGCGGCCCGGATTCTGGCACGGCGCGGTGGGGGTGGCCGCCTGCTGGCTGGGCGGCGCCCGCGCGGTGGCCGCACCGCTGTACCGCCGGGCAGCCGGGCCGCACCAACTCGCGCACCTCGGCGCGGTGGACGCGGCACTGTTCGCCGCGGAAGCCGTGCTGGCCGAGGTCGCCGCGGAGGTGGACGACGACCCGTCGAATCACAAGGGGCGTGCGGAACTGCTCGCCCATCGCGCCCGTGCGGTCGCCGAGACCGCCGTCGAGCAGGCGATCGGACGCACGGCGCGCGCGCTCGGGCCGGGCCCGCTGTGTGCGGACGCCGACCATGCGCAGCGGGTGGCCGATGTGTCGGTGTACGTGCGGCAGAGCCACGCCGAGCGGGATCTGGAGCGGCTCGGGACGCTCGCCGGGGAGCGGGCGTGACCGCCGCGCGCATCGGCAACGGCGCCCGGTTGTCGGCCCGTCCCGTCCCGGACGGCGGCACGCCGACCCGGGTCTGGGTCGAAGCCGGGCTCGATGTGCCCGAACTGGACCTGAGCCGCTGCCGGGAACTGGTGGTCGCGGGCGCGCATCCGGACGACGAGACGCTCGGTTTCGGCGCCACCGCCACCTTGCTTGCTCAGGCCGGGGTGCGCGCCCAGATCGTGTCGGCCACCGACGGCGGCGCCGCGTACCCGGAATTCACTGTGCTGCAACGCTATGAGCTCGAGAAGATCCGACGCGACGAGCTGCGCGAGGCGGCCAGGGTGCTGGGCCTGTACGCGCCGGTCAGCCTGGGGCTGCCGGACGGGCACGTGGGCGCGCACGAGGAGCGGTTGACCGATCTGCTCATCGAGATCCTCGACGGCAAGCCCGCGGGCACCTGGTGCGCCGCCCCATGGCGCGGCGACGGCCACCCCGACCACGAAGCGGTCGGCCGGGCAGCGGCGGCCGCGTGCCGGGAGACCGGGGCGGTGCTCGTGGAGTACCCGGTGTGGATGTGGCACTGGTCCCATCCCGGCGACGACGCCGTGCCGTGGCACCGGGCCCGGATGACGCGCCTCACCGCGGCCGCGTTGGACCGCAAACGGCGGGCTGCGCGCTGCTTCGAAAGTCAGGTCACCGCACCGACAGCCGGCGGTGACCCGGTGTTGCCACCCGCGGTGCTGCACCGCCTGCTCACGGTCGGCGAGGTGGCGTTCTGTTGAGCGGCCGGCTGCCCGATGCGTACTTCGACCGGATCTACGCCGACTCCGACGATCCCTGGCAGTTCGGCGCCCGGTGGTACGAGCAGCGCAAGTACGCGATCACCGTGGCGGTGCTGCCGTTCCGGCGGTACCGCCACGCCTTCGAACCCGGCTGCTCGGTCGGGGTGCTGACCGAGGCGCTGGCACAGCGCTGCGACCGGGTGACCGCCACCGACGTCAGCACGGCCGCGCTCGATGCCACCTACCGGCGGCTGTCCGCGGCGCGGCTCACCGACCGCGTGCACCTGGTCCGCCGTTCCCTCGACGAACCTTGGCCTGCAGTGCCTTTCGATCTCGTGGTGCTGAGCGAACTGTGCTACTACCTCGAACCCGAGACGCTGCGGCAGGTCCTCGACCGCGAGGTGCCCCGGCTCGGACGACCGGCCACCCTCGTCGCCGCGCACTGGCGCCACGCCGTCGAGGACTATCCGATGAGCGGCGATCAGGCCAACGAGATCATCGGGCAGACCGCCGGGCTGCACCGCCTCGGCGGCTACCTCGACGACGACGTCGTCATCGACGTCTTCGACACCGCCAGCGCCCAATCCGTCGCCGAGCGCACCTCCGTCCCCGGCGCCTGACCCTCACCCCCGCGAGCGAGCGTGTCTGCGGGCGACACACCGCGGGATTTCGGGACTTCACGCACGCTCGGCTACGCCTCAGTCACCTGATGGCTACCCGATGGCTCGCCCCGCGCCTTCCCAGAACCGCGCCCGCACCGCCTTCTTGTCCGGCTTGCCCAGCGCGGTCACCGGCACGGAGTCCACCACGATCACCTGCTTGGGCGAATGCACCGAGCCTTTGCGCTCCTTGACCGCCACCTGGATCTCCGTGGTCATCGTCGACACCGCCGCCTCGGAGCCGTCGGCATCGGGCCGTAGCACCACCACCGCGGTCACCGCCTCACCCCATTTCTCGTCCGGGGTGCCGATCACGCACACCTGCGCCACCGAAGGATGTTCGGCCACAACGTCTTCCACCTCGCGCGGGAACACGTTGAAGCCACCGGTGACGATCATGTCCTTGGTGCGATCGACGATGTAGTAGAACCCGTCGGAGTCTTCGCGGGCCAGATCGCCGGTGTGCATCCACCCGTCGCGGAACGTCTGGGCCGTGGCGTCGTCCAGCTTCCAGTACCCGCCCGACAGCAGCGGCCCGGACACGCAGATCTCACCCACCTCACCCTGGGGCACCGGCTGTCCGTCGTCACCCAGCAGCGCCACCCGCGCGAACAGCGTGGGCCGCCCGCAGGAGGTGAGCCGCCTCTCGTCATGGTCTTTCTTGGCCAGGTAGGTGATGACCATCGGCGCCTCGGACTGCCCGTAGTACTGCGCGAAGATGGGACCGAACCGGCGGATCGCCTCCGCCAGGCGCACCGGGTTCATCGCCGAGGCGCCGTAGTACACCGTCTCCAGCGACGACAGGTCGCGGGTGCGCGAATCGGGATGGTCCATCAGCGCATAGATCATCGACGGCACCAGCATGGTCGCGGTGATCTTCTGCTCCTCGATCACGCGCAGCACCTCGGCCGGGTCGAACTTGGTCAGCACGATCAACTCACCGCCCTTGACGATGACGGGCGTGAAGAACGCGGCACCGGCATGCGACAGCGGCGTGCACATCAGGAAGCGCGGGTTCTCCGGCCACTCCCATTCGGCCAGCTGCACCGTCGTCATCGTGGTGATCGACTGCGTCGTGCCCATGACCCCTTTGGGCTTGCCGGTGGTGCCACCGGTGTAGGTGAGTCCGCCGATGTGGTCGGGCGGGAGATCGGCGGCGACCAGCGGCCGGGGCGCGTACGTGGCCGCCTCGGCGCTCAGGTCGACGGCGGCGACGTCGGCCAGTTCGGCGGGCACCGGCCCGATGGTCAGGATCTGCCGCAGCGAGGGCACCTTCTCCAGCAGGCCCAGCGCCCGCTCGACGAACATCGGGTTGGGGTCGATGATCAGCGACGTCACCTCGGCGTCGGACAGGACGTAGGCGTGGTCGTCCAGCGAACCGAGAGGGTGTAGTGCGGTGCGCCGGTAGCCCTGGGTCTGGCCGGCGCCGATGATCATCAGCACCTCGGGCCGATTGAGCGACAGCAGGCCAACCGCGGCGCCGGTTCCCGCGCCAAGCGCCTCGAACGCCTGGATGTACTGGCTGATGCGATCGGCCAGCTCACCGCCGGTGAGCGTGGTGTCACCGAGGAACAGCACGGGCCGGGCCCGGTGCCGCTTCAGCGCGCCGACGGTGAGGTGGCCCGAGTGCAGGGGATGCCGCAGCAGATCGCTCATGGCCTACAGATTAGAACGTGTTCCAGTTTTACCCAAGCCTGGGATCGGGCCAAACCCCGGCAGTGAGAAGCCGCGTCGTGGCACGCTGCTGGCCATGGCCGATCTGCCCGAACCCCGCTTTCTCGACGAACGCGTCGCCCACTGGGCGGCCACCACACCGGACGCCGAAGCCTTCGACTATCTCGACCGGAATTGGACTTGGGCGCAGTGGGACGACCGGATCCGGCGGCTGGCAGGCGCGCTGACCGAGCTGGGCGTCGCCCGCGGCGGTGTGGTCGCGTTCCTGGACAAGAACCACCCGGCGTGCGTCGAGACGACGATCGCCGCCGCGTCGCTGGGCGCGGCCACCGCGATCATCAATTTCCGCCTGGCCGCCGACGAACTCGACTACGTGCTCAACGATTCGGACGCCACGGTCCTCATCGTCGGGGCGGAGTTCATGCCCGCCATCGACCGGATCCGCGACAAGCTGACGAACATCGAGCACGTCATCACGGTGACCCCCGAAGGCAACGACGAGTACGAGCAGCTGCTCGCCGATGCGACGCCGGTGCACCGGTCCGAGGACGTGGAGCCCGGCGACGTCGCGATCATCATGTACTCCTCGGGCACCACCGGCCGCCCCAAGGGCGTCGAGCTGACCCAGGCCAACATCATCGCCCACACCGTCAACGCCCACGAGGGCTTCGAGTTCGACGAGGGTGACAAGAACATGGTGTCGATGCCGCTGTTCCACGTCGGCGGTTCGTCCTACGTGCAGTTCGGCATCCACGACGGGTTCCCCAGCGTGATGACCCGCGACGTGGACGGTGCGGCGCTGGCCGGAGCGATCTTCAAGGGCGCCAACCGCACCTTCCTGGTGCCCGCGGTGCTGGCCAAGGTGCTCGAATCGGGCGAGGACGCGGTCAAGCTGTTCGGCGCACTCAAGACCTATGCCTACGGGGCGTCGCCGATGCCGCTTCCGCTGCTGCGGCAGGCGTTGCAGGCCTGGCCTGACACCGATTTCATCCAGGCCTATGGGCTCACCGAGGTGTGCGGGGTGATCAGCCATCTGCTGCCAGAGGCGCACCGCGATCCCGGCCGGGAGGAGCGCGTCTCCAGCGCGGGCACCCTGTTGCCCAACGCCGAGGTGCGCGTGGTCGACCCGGACACGCTCGAGGATGTGCCCGCCGGTGAGCAGGGCGAATTATGGTTCCGCACACCGCAACTGATGAAGGGTTACCACAACCGGCCCGACGCCACCGCCGAGGCGATCACCGAGGACGGCTGGTTCCGCACCGGCGACATCGGCCGCGTCGACGACGGCGGGTACATCTTCGTCGAGGACCGCCTGAAGGACATGATCATCTCCGGCGGCGAGAACATCTACTCGATCGAGGTCGAGCGGGTGCTCGCCGAGCACGACGCCGTCGTCGACGTCGCGGTGATCGGTGTGCCCGACGAGAAGTGGGGTGAGGTGGTCAAGGCGGTCGTCGTGGTCGAGGGCGACGTGGACGAAAAGGAACTGATCGCGTTCGCGCGGGAGCGGCTCGCCGCCTACAAGTGCCCCAAGACCGTCGACATCGCCGACGAGCTGCCCCGCAACCCGACCGGCAAGGTCCTGAAAAAGGAACTGCGCAAGCCACATTGGGAGGGCCGCGACCGCGCGACCGTCTAGATCGGTACGACCACCTCGTTGCGCCGCCGGAACGGTAGCGTCCACGGCGGATCGTAGAACCAGGCCGTTGCTTCGCCTTTCGGTTCGATGCCGTTGTCGCGCAGCACATTCCGTAACTGTTCGCTGCGGGCCTCGACGGCGGCCGGGCCGCGGTCACCGCTGAAGGACAGCACCGCGACGGTCTGTGGCGCGACGGTGACGAGCCGCACGTCGTCGTCGTCGGGCCGCGGCAGCGTCTCCATCGACCACTTCGACGGCATGAAGAACCGCACGGTCCACCCGTCGGCGGCGCTGCCCGTCTGCGAGACGGGAGCGGTCATCGCGATCTGCTCCTTGGCCGCCTGCTGACTCACCGGCGCCGTCATCGCGATCTCGGTGTCGCGGTGATTGCCGCCGAAGATGTAACCCGCCAGCCGGCGGAAGCCCGCGTTCAGCGCGCGCTGCCGGTCCCCGGTCACCGTCGTCTCGGCCGCGATCCGGGAACCGTACTGCCGGATCTCCACCCGCCCGGTGAGCGGTCGACGAATGTAGTGGGGTTCCTCGACGGTGCGCACCCCGACGATCGACAGAGCGGACTCACCGAGCTGGCTGACGAATTTCACAGGGTTCACGGCACCTTCTTTCCCGAAAAGTCGTCTGGGTATTCGCGGCCGCCGTGGACCCAGATGGGTCCTAGGGTCGAGCGATGGACCTCGCCGACATCCTCGACCGCGTCCACGTCGTCGCGCTGCCGATGCGGGTGCGCTTCCGCGGCATCACCACCAGGGAGGTGGCGCTGATCGAGGGTCCCGCGGGCTGGGGTGAGTTCGGGGCGTTCCTCGAGTACGGCCCGGCCGAGGCCGCGCACTGGCTCGCCGCCGGCCTCGAGGCCGCCTACCGGCCGCTGCCGCCCCCGCGCCGGGACCGGATTCCGATCAACGCGACGGTGCCCGCGGTGGCCTCCGAGCAGGTGCCCGAGGTGCTGGCCCGCTTCCCCGGCGCGCGCACCGCCAAGGTCAAGGTCGCCGAACCAGGTCAGACCCTGGCGGACGACGTCGCGCGGGTCGACGCGGTCCGCGCGGTCGTGCCGACCGTCCGCGTCGACGCCAACGGGGGCTGGACCGTCGACGCCGCGGTCGCCGCGGCCGCGGCGCTGACCGCCGACGGGCCGCTGGAGTACCTCGAACAGCCGTGCGCGACGGTCCCCGAACTGGCCGAGGTGCGCCGTCGCGTCGACGTCCCGGTGGCCGCCGACGAGAGCATCCGCAAAGCCGATGATCCGCTGCACGTGGTGCGCTCCGGTGCGGCCGACATCGCGGTGCTCAAGGTGGCGCCCCTGGGCGGCGTGCAGGCCATGCTCGCGATCGCCGCGCAGATCGACATCCCGGTGGTGGTGTCGAGCGCACTCGACTCGTCGGTCGGCATCGGTGCGGGCCTGGTCGCCGCGGGATGCCTGCCCGAGCTGCGGCACGCCTGCGGGCTGGGCACCGGCGGCCTGTTCGTCGACGACGTCGCCGAACCGCTGACCCCGGTCGACGGGTTCCTGCCCGCGGCCACGGTCACCCCCGATCCGGCGCGCCTCGCCGCACTCGCGGCCCCGCCGGCACGGCGGCAGTGGTGGATCGGGCGCATCCGAGAGTGCTTCCCGCTCGTGTCCTGATCTGTGGGGTGCGGCCTGGACGCCATCGCGGACGGCGCCGAGATTGCGTCCAGCGCGCGATTTCGGGGTGATTCCCCGCGCTGGGCGCAGTCTCGACGGCTCTGGCGGTGCTATAGCGTCGTCGGCGTGAATCTGGCGTTCGACGACCGTGGCACCGGTGACCCGGTGCTCTTCATCGCCGGTCGCGGCGGTGCGGGCCGCACCTGGCACCTGCACCAGGTACCCGTCTTCACCCGGGCGGGTTACCGCTGTGTGACGTTCGACAACCGCGGTGTGGGCGCCACCGAGAACGCCGACGGGTTCACCACCGAGACGATGATCGGCGATGTGGTGGGGCTCATCGACCGGCTCGGCCTCGCGCCGGTGCGCATCGTCGGGGTGTCGATGGGCTCCTACATCGCCCAGGAACTCATGGTCGCGCGTCCCGAGCTGGTGCGTTCGGCGGTGCTGATGGCCACCCGCGGCCGCCACGACCGCACCCGCGATTTCTTCTGGCGCGGTGAGCAGGCCCTCGCCGATTCGGGCCTGCAGTTGCCCGTTGATTTCGAAGCGAAAGTGCGCCTGCTGGAGAGCTTTTCACCCAAGACCCTCAACGACGACCACGCGATCCGCGATTGGATCGACATGTTCACGATGTGGCCGCAGAAACCCACGCCGGGGATGCGCACCCAACTGTCGATCGCGCCGCAGGGCAGCAGGCTGGCCGCCTACCAGAACATCCAGACCCCCACCCTGGTGATCGGCTTCGCCGACGACGTCGTGCTGCCGCCCCACCTCGGTCGCGAGGTCGCCAACGCGATGCCCAACGCGACGTTCCTGGAGATCCCCGGCACCGGCCACCTCGGCTTCATCGAGAAGCCAGAGGTGGTCAACACCGCGGTCCTCAAATTCTTCGCCGATACCCTGTAATGGTGAACCCCTCGACGGCGCAGGCCCGGGTGGTCGTCGACGAACTGGTCCGCGGCGGCGTCCGCGACGTCGTGCTGTGTCCCGGATCGCGCAACGCGCCGCTGGCCTTCGCCCTGCACGACGCCGACCGCGCAGGCAGGCTCCGGCTGCACGTGCGCATCGACGAGCGCACCGCCGGCTTCCTGGCCATCGGCCTGGCTGTCGCGCAGGGTGCACCGGTGTGCGTGGCGATGACGTCGGGCACCGCGGTGGCCAACCTCGGTCCGGCGGTGGTGGAGGCCAACTACGCCCGCGTGCCGCTGATCGTGCTCTCGGCGAACCGGCCCTACGAGCTGCTCGGCACCGGTGCCAACCAGACGTTCGAGCAGCTCGGCTACTTCGGCACCCAGATGCGGGCCAACATCAGTCTCGGCCTCGCCGAGGAGGGGCCGGAGAAGATGGCCTCCCTCAACGCGCAATGGCGCTCGGCGACCTGTCGCGTGCTGGTCGCCGCCACCGGATCGCGGACGGCCAACGCCGGGCCGGTGCAGTTCGACATCCCGCTGCGCGAGCCACTCGTACCGCCGGTCGACGAGCCCGGCGCGCTGTACGCACCCGAGGGCCGCCCCGAGGGCAGGCCGTGGACGCTCACCCCGCCGGTGACCTTCGACCAACCGCTCGACATCGACGTCACCCCCGACACCGTGGTCATCGCCGGCCACGGCGCCGGCGTGCATCCCAACCTGGCCCACCTGCCGACCGTCGCCGAGCCGACGGCGCCCTACGCCCAGAACCTGTTACACCCGTTGGCGCTGAACACGATTCGGCCCGCACAGGTGATCATGCTCGGCCGGCCGACGCTGCACCGCCCGGTGTCCGCGCTGCTCGCCGATCCGTCGCTTCCGGTGTTCGCGTTGACGACGGGGCCGCGCTGGCCCGACGTGTCGGGCAACTCGCAGGCGACAGGCACCCGCGCCGTCACCTCGGGGACCCCGGCGCCGGACTGGCTCCAGAGGTGCGCCGTGGCGCACCGGCAGGCCTGCGAGGCGGTGCGCGATCAGCTCACCGCGCATCCGCTGACCACCGGGCTGCACGTGGCCGCCGCGGTGGCCGATGCGCTCCGGCCCGGGGATCAGCTCGTGCTCGGTGCGTCCAACCCGGTGCGCGACATCGCGTTGGTCGGCTTCAACACCGCCGACGTCCGCGTGCGGTCCAACCGCGGTGTGGCGGGCATCGACGGCACGGTGTCCACCGCGATCGGCGCGGCGCTGGCGCACGAGCGCGTCACCGGCGGTCGCACCGTCGCGCTGATCGGCGATCTGACGTTCATGCACGACAGTTCGGGTCTGCTGGTCGGGCCGACGGAGCCGATGCCCACCAGCTTGACGATCGTGGTGTCCAACGACAACGGCGGCGGCATCTTCGAACTGCTCGAACAGGGTGACCCGCGCTTCTCCGACGTGTCCTCGCGGATCTTCGGGACCCCGCACGACGTCGACGTCGGCGCCCTGTGCCGCGCCTATCACGTGGAGAGCCGCCAGATCGAGGCGGCCGAGCTGGCCGCTGCGCTGGACGAACCGCAGGAGGGCCTTCGGGTATTGGAGGTCAAGGCCGACCGCTCGTCGCTGCGCGCGCTGCACGCGGCGATCAAGGCGGACCTGTGAACGCTGTGTCGGACCGCGCGAAAGCGTTGTGGCAGTTCGCGATCCCGCATCTCTACGGTGAACCGGGGGAGACGCGACGCGGCCGGATCCTGCGCCGGGTCCGCATCGGCATCGTCGTGGTCGCCTGCCTGGTGACGCTGCAGTCGGTGCTGCTGATCGTCGGCGCGTGGCGCAACGACCGACAGATCGAACGGCACCTCGGTGTGGCCGAAGCCACCGTGCTCGACGCCGGGCCGCGCCGCTCGACCATCGAGTTCGTCACGCCCGACCGCGTCACCTACCGGCCCGAGCTCGGCGTGCTGTATCCCTCCGAACTGGAGAACGGCATGCGCATCTACGTCGAATACGACACCAACAACCCGGATCTGGTGCGGGTGCAGGACCGCAACGCCTCCCTGGCCATCATCCCCGCCAGTTCGATCGCGGTGCTCGGCTGGCTGGTCGCGGGCGCCGCGCTGGCCATCACCGCCGCCGTGCAACGCCGTATCGACACCGCGCCGGTGCCGGTGCCTCAGGGCGCGACGAGCTGATCGATCCAGGAGTCGTCCGAGAGGTCAACGACCTCACCGGAATTCAGGTCCACCACCGTCGGGGTGCCTGCGGTGTACGGGTCGGCGTCGGTGAGCGCGGATTCGTTGGCCTCGGCCATCTTGGCGACGTCGACGGCCGGTGCCGTGTCGGAAACCTTGGCGGCCACCGCTTCCGGTAGCCCGGCGCTGCGCGCGATGTCGGTCAGTTCCGCACCGGTGAACGCCGGGCCGCCGGGATCCTGGTGCGCCCACAGCTCTTCGACGAAATGCTGGAACTGCGTGCCGCTCGTCGTCGTCGCGTCGCAGGCCGGTTGGGTCGCCACGAACATCGCGTTGGCCACCGTCGCGGAGTAACCGCCGTCGGGGACCTCGTCGAGAAAGGTGACCGGGCGGTAGGTGACCCGTAACCCGCCGACGGTGATGTAGTAGGCGAGCTGATCGCCGAACGCCTCCTGCAGCTCGTGGCAGTGGGTGCACTGTGGTTCGGTGAAGATCTCGATCTGCGCCGGGGCATCGCCGAATCCGGCGACGATGCCGTATCCGTCGTCGGAGACGGCCAGCGGCGCGGGCTCCGGGTCGGGGCGGGCGGTGCCGGACACCTCCCTGCCGCATCCCACCGCGCCGACCAGCAGCCCGATCATGGCGACGGCCAACGCGGTCCGCGTTCTGCGCATGCCGGAAGGATAACCCCGCGGCACCCCCCGGTAATTCGTGTCACATATCCCTGTCCGCAACCTGCCCGACAGGTGGCGATGTCACCGTCGGGATGTGCGCGTTGCGATCGTCGCCGAATCGTTCCTGCCGAATGTCAACGGCGTCACCAACTCGGTGCTGCGGGTGATGGAGCATCTCCGCCGCACCGGTCACGAGGTGCTCGTCATCGCCCCCGACACACCGCGCGGTCAGCCCGCCGCCGACCGCGTGCACGACGGCATCCGGGTGCACCGGGTGCCCTCGATGATGTTCCCCAAGGTCACGTCGCTACCGCTGGGTGTACCGCGACCCCGGATGGTGGGGGTGCTGCGCGGCTTCGAACCCGACGTCGTCCACCTGGCCTCGCCCGCGCTGCTGGGCTGGGGCGGGGTGCACGCGGCCAGGTACCTCGGGGTGCCCACCGTTGCGGTGTTCCAGACCGACGTGGCCGGGTTCGCGCAGAGTTACGGCGTCGGCGCGATGTCGCGCGCCGCGTGGGCCTGGACCCGGCGGCTGCACAGCAAGGCCGACCGGACTCTGGCCCCGTCCACATCAGCAATGGAAGATCTTGTCGCACATGGCATTCCCCGGGTGCAGCGGTGGGCGCGCGGGGTGGACGTCACCGGTTTCGCGCCGTCGGCGCGCGACGACCTGCTGCGCCGCTCGTGGTCGCCGTCGGGCAAGCCGGTGGTGGGCTTCGTCGGCCGGCTGGCGCCGGAGAAACACGTCGAGCGGCTGGCGGCGCTGGCCGACCGGGACGACCTGCAGATCGTCGTGGTCGGTGACGGTGTCGACCGGGCCAAGCTCCAGGCGCGGCTGCCCCGCGCGGTGTTCACCGGTGCGCTGTACGGGGCCGACCTGGCCGCGGCGTACGCCAGCATGGACGTCTTCGTCCATCCCGGCGAGCACGAGACCTTCTGCCAGGCGGTGCAGGAGGCGATGGCTTCCGGGGTGCCCGTCATCGCCCCCGACGCCGGTGGCCCGCGCGATCTGGTCGCGCCCTACCGCACCGGGCTGCTGCTGCCCGTCGCCGAGTTCTCCGATCGACTGCCCGCATCGGTCGACCACCTGCTCGCCGAGCGCAGGCGCTATGCGGTGGCGGCGCGGCGCAGCGTGCTCGGCCGCACCTGGCCGGTCATCTGCGACGAGCTGCTCGGCCACTACCACGAGGTGGCCGGCCTGCGCGGAGCCCGCGCGGCCTGAGGGTTTCACCCACCGGTTGGCCGGGTACAGACGGCACGGCTCGCCGCCGTGACGTACCGTCGGCCGGGCCCGCGGGGGCTCATCGGAGAGCGAGGACCACATGATCGGACCGCTGTACGACGCTGCCCTTGCCGGCCAGCGCTGCTGGGTCCGGGCCGCGGACTACCAGATCCGGGAGATGCCCCTGCACCTCTGGCACGGCGACTGCGACAGCGATCCGTGCGACCGCGCGCTGGCTGAGCGCTGCGAGGGCCCGACCATCCAGGTGGGCTGCGGGGCCGGCCGGTTCGTCGCCGCACTGGCGGCGCGCGGCGTCCACGCGGTCGGCATCGACCAGTCGGCGGTCGCGGTGCAGCTGACCGAGCAGCGCGGCGGCCGGGCCCTGCGCGGCGACGTGTTCGACGGGCTGCCCCGCGAGGGTTGGTGGCAGACCGTGCTGCTGGCCGACGGGCACATCGGCATGGGCGGCGACCCGCTGCGGCTGTTCAACCGCTGCCGGGCCCTGCTGCGCGACGGCGGTCACTGTGTGGTCGAGTTCGACCCGGCGGCGACGGGCGCGACGACGACGATGCTGCGCATGGAAACCGACGACCAGGTCGGCCCGTGGTTCCCGTGGGCGACGGTGGGACTCGACGCCGTCGAGGAGTTCGGTCAGCGGGTGTCGTTGCGGCTCAAGGATGTCGAGATCATCGGCGAGCGCGGCGTGGCCGAGCTCGCCGCGATCTGATCAGCCCTGGGCTTCCTCCGACACCGGCTGCCACTGCTCCCAGGTGGCCAGTCGGCTCTCGTAGTCCGTCTTGGCGGTCTGCAGCGGCGACGTGCCGAAGAACACCCGCAGCGGGGGCTCGTCCGCGTCGACGACCTTGAGGATCGCCCGCGCCGACGCCTGCGGGTCACCGGGATTCGCCCAGCGCGATGCCCGCCATTCGTTGACCTTGGCGTGCGCCTCGGCGTAGTCGGGCAACTCGGCCGCATGCTTGGCCGACGACCCTGACCAGTCGGTCGAGAAGCCGCCCGGTTCGATCAGCGTCACGTGCACGCCGAAATCGGCGACCTCCTGCGACAGCGCCTGGGAGAAGCCCTCGAGCGCCCACTTCGACGCGTGGTAGATGCCGACGTTCGGGAACGCCGTGATGCCGCCGATCGAGGACACCTGGACGATGTGCCCGCTGCGCTGGGCCCGCAGGTAGGGCAGCGCGGCCTGGGTGATCCACAGCGCGCCGAAGACGTTGGTCTCGATCTGGTCGCGCGCATCCTGCTCGGAGAGTTCCTCGATGAAGCCGAACTGCCCGTAGCCGGCGTTGTTGACGACGATGTCGAGGCGGCCGAAGTGGTCGTGGGCCTGCGCGACGGCGGCGAAGTCGGCGTCGCGGTCGGTCACGTCGAGCCGGATGGGCAGCAGCGCGTCGCCGAAGCGCTCGACGAGGTCGTCGAGGGAGCTCAGATCGCGAACCGTCGCGGCGACCTTGTCACCGCGCTCCAGCGCGGCGATCGCCCATTCGCGCCCGAAGCCACGGGATGCCCCTGTGATGAACCAGACTTTTTCGCTCATGAGCGATTCAATGCCCATCCCGCCGCGATCCATTCCCGATCGGCGCCGGTGATACGTTCGCGGTTGTGAACCGCGCGTCGTTGGAGAAGGACCCCCGCGAGGTGGCGTCGATGTTCGACGGCGTGGCGCGGCGTTACGACGTGACGAACACGGTGCTCTCGCTGGGGCAGGACCGGTTCTGGCGGCGCGCCACCCGCGCGGCGTTGCGGATCGGACCGGGCGACAAGGTGCTCGACCTGGCGGCGGGCACCGCGGTGTCGACGGTCGAGCTCGCGTCGTCGGGCGCCTGGTGTGTGGCGGCGGACTTCTCCGTCGGCATGCTCGCCGCCGGTGCGGGTCGGTCGGTGCCGAAGGTGGCAGGCGACGCCACCCGGTTACCGTTCGCCGACGGGGTGTTCGACGCGGTGACGATCAGCTTCGGGCTGCGCAACGTGGTCGACCACGTCGCCGGGTTGCAGGAGATGGCCAGGGTGACCCGCCCGGGCGGCCGGCTGGTGGTGTGCGAGTTCTCCACGCCCACCAACGGACCGTTCGCGACGGTGTACAAGGAGTATCTGATGCGGGCGCTGCCGCGGATGGCCCGCGCGGTGTCGTCGAACCCGGACGCCTACGTGTATCTCGCCGAGTCCATCCGGGCGTGGCCCGATCAGGCCGAGCTGGCCCGTCGCATCGAGGCCGCCGGGTGGTCGAACGCCGGCTGGCGCAACCTGACCGGCGGCATCGTCGCCCTGCACGCCGCCACCAAACCCTGACCCCCGCGAGAGTGCGTGTCTGCGGGCAACACGCCGCCTGATTCCGGGAGTTCACGCACCCTCGCACGTCGCGACGACGACTGCGGGACAACAAATTTCGATGACGTCCGGGACACGTACGTCACGCTCGAGCTCGACGAGCGCGCGCCCAGTGCCGCGGTATACGGCGCGTCGACGGGCAGACACGCGCGGTCGCGTGAGACGAGGGGTCACGTGAACGGGCGGCGCGCGTCGATGCGGCCCGACAACCGGCCCGCGCCGCGCCACACCCGCGCCACGGTGTCCTCGTCCTCGTCGGTGACGAAGTTGCCCATCACCCGCACCGCGACCGTCATCAACGCTGTCGACCGCATCGCCAGCGGACCCGTCGCGGGCAGGAACCGCGGGAACGTGAGCAGCAGCGCCAGCCGGCGCGCCACCGAGAACCCCCGCGCGTAGTGGCTGCGCAGCGCCTCCGGCCATGCCTGGGAGTAGTCCCCGCTGCCCAGCATCGCCGCCGCCAGCCGCCCCGTCTCCAGCCCGTAGTCGATGCCTTCGCCGTTCAGCGGGTTCACGCACGCGGCCGCATCGCCGATCAGCATCCAGTTCGGCCCGGCCACCCCCGACGCCGCACCGCCCATCGGCAACAGCGCCGAGCGGGCTGCGCGCGGTTCACCGTCGAAGCCCCACTCCTCTCGGCGCAGCGCCGCGTAGTGGTTCATCAGCGGGCGCAACGCGGCGTCGGCCGGGCGTTTGGCGGTGGCCAGCGCGCCGACGCCGATGTTCACCTCACCGGTGCCCAGCGGGAAGATCCAGCCGTACCCCGGCAGCACCTCGCCGGCGGGGGACCGCAGTTCCAGATGCGACGTGATCCAGGGTTCGTCGTGCCGCGGCGAGGGGAGATAGCCGCGGATCGCCACGCCGTACACGGTGTCGCGGTGCCACTGCCTGCCCAGGGCCCGGCCCAGGGTCGAGCGGACGCCGTCGGCGACGATCAGGTCGGCACACCGCACAGCCTCGCCGGAGTCGAGCACCACCCCGGACACCCGGCCGGTCGAATCCCGCTGCGCGTCAACGGCTTTCACCCCGAGCTTCATCTTGGCGCCGTCGTCGACGGCCACCAGCCGGATCCGCTCGTCGAGTTCGAGTCTGGCCACCGCGCTGCTGACCGGGGGGAACGACCGTCCCGGCCAGGGGATCTGCACGTCCGCGCCGAAGCCCGACATCCGCAGCCCGTGGTGGGTGATGCGGCCGGCCAGCCAGTCGCCCAACCCCAGCAGGCGCATCTCGGCGATCGCGCGGGGCGTCAGCCCGTCCCCGCAGGCCTTGTCGCGCGGGAACGTCGCCGAGTCGAGCACCAGCACCTCGCGCCCGGCGCGCGCGGCCCACGCCGCGGCCGAGGAGCCCGCGGGCCCGGCCCCGACGACCACCACGTCAGCGCTCGTCTGCATGGCTCCCAGTATGTTGGCTGTGTGAGGACACCGGCGAACGTGGTGGCAGGAGTCGACCTGGGGGATGCCCAGTTCGCCCAGGAGGTCCGTGACGGGGTCGAGCGCATCGAGGCGCTGATGGCCGAGGAACTGGGCCGTGCCGACGAGTTGATGGCCGAGGCGGTCAAGCACCTCTTCGAGGCCGGCGGCAAGCGGTTCCGTCCGCTGTTCACGGTGCTGTCCGCACAGCTGGGGCCCGAACCCGACGCGTGGCAGGTCACCGTCGCCGGTGCGGTCATCGAGTTGGTGCACCTGGCGACGCTGTACCACGACGACGTGATGGACGAGGCGCAGATGCGGCGCGGGGCGCCCAGCGCCAATGCCCGGTGGAGCAACAACATCGCGATCCTGGCCGGTGACTACCTGTTCGCGACGGCGTCGCGGCTGGTCTCCCGGCTGGGCCCCGAGGCGGTGCGCATCATCGCCGACACCTTCGCGCTGCTGGTCACGGGCCAGATGCGGGAGACCCGCGGGGTGGCCGATCACGTCGACGAGGTCGAGCACTACCTGAAGGTCGTGCACGAGAAGACGGCGTGCCTGATCGCCGCGTCCGGCCGGTTCGGCGCGACGTTCTCCGGCGCCGACGACGACCAGATCGAGCGGCTGAGCCGGCTCGGCGGCATCGTCGGGACCGCGTTCCAGATCTCCGACGACATCATCGACATCGACAGCGACCCCGACGAGTCCGGCAAGGTGCCCGGCACCGACCTGCGGGAGGGCGTGCACACCCTGCCGGTGCTCTACGCGCTGCGCGAGACCGGGCCGGCCGCCGACCGGCTCCGTGAGTTGCTGAGACGGCCCCTCGACGACGACGCCGACGTCGCTGAGGCGCTGCGGCTGCTGCGGTCCTCGCAGGGCATCACCAGGGCCAAGGAAACCGTGGCCGAATACGCCCGGCGGGCCCAGGAGGAGCTCGCCGCGCTGCCGGACGGGCCGGGCCGCCAGGCGCTGGCCACTCTGGTGAGCTACACGATCAACCGGCACGGCTGAACCGTCCGCGGAACCCTCGGGGCCGGTTCGGGCGTTGAGAGAACGATCGAGTTCAGCGGTGATGAGGAGGAACCTTCGATGACGTGGCATCCGCACGCCAACCGGGCGAAGACGTTCCTGTTGTTGGTGGTGTTCTCCGGCCTGATCGTGGCCGTGGGAGCGATGTTCGGGCGCAACATCATGTTCCTGGCGGTGTTGTTCGCGGTCGGGATGAACGTCTACGTCTACTTCAACAGCGACAAGCTGGCGTTGCGGGCGATGCACGCCCAGCCGGTCGCCGAGATGCAGGCGCCGGTGATGTACCGCATCGTGCGGGAGCTGGCCACCACCGCCCGCCAGCCGATGCCGCGGCTCTACATCAGCGACACCGCAGCCCCCAATGCGTTCGCCACCGGGCGCAATCCGCGCAACGCCGCGGTGTGCTGCACGACGGGCATCCTCGGGATGCTCAACGAGCGCGAGCTGCGCGCCGTGCTGGGCCACGAGTTGTCGCACGTCTACAACCGCGACATCCTGATCAGCTGCGTCGCCGGGGCGATGGCCTCGGTGATCACCGCGCTGGCCAACCTCGCGTTCTTCGCGAGCATCTTCGGCGGCAACCGGGAAGGTGGCGCGAATCCCTTTGCCATTCTTCTGGTTTCGATGCTGGGCCCGATCGCGGCGACGGTGATCCGGCTGGCGGTGTCGCGTTCGCGCGAGTACCAGGCCGACCAGTCGGGCGCCGAGCTGACCGGTGATCCGCTGGCCCTGGCGAGTGCGCTGCGCAAGATCAGCGCCGGGGTGGAGCGCGCACCGCTGCCGCCCGAGCCGCAACTGGCCGACCAGGCGCACCTGATGATCGCCAACCCGTTCCGCTCCGGCGAGAAGATCGGCAAGCTGTTCTCCACGCATCCGCCGATCGCCGACCGGATCGCGCGGCTGGAGGCGATGGCAGGCCGGGGGCCTGGCAACTACTGACGGCCCCGTCAGAGTTTCGGGCTGGATCTGCGCGGCCCGCAGCCGGGCGCTTAGGGTGTGCGACGTGCTGACACGAATGCTGACCGGACTCTCGATCGGAGTCGCGGCGCTCGCCGCCCTCGCCGCCCCCGCTGTCGCCGCGGCCGACCCGTCGCCGCTGAACGTCAACGCGCTCCCGCCGGTCAATCCGCAGCCGTTCGCCTCGCCTGACGGGGCCTGGTACACCTTCGCCGCGCCCGGCGGCGTCACCTGCGTGATGGATCGTCAGTCCGGCAACTACGGCTGCAACGGCGTGCTGCCCGGCGCACCCGGCGGCGCGAACGTGGTCACCGGCTGGGCGGGCGGCCCTCCCGGATTCGCGCACTCGGCCGCGCCGATGTACGGCGCGTCGGCCAATCCGCTGCCGCTGCCGGCCAACACCCGGATGAGTTTCCGCACTGTCAGCTGCGGCACCGACGGTGTCATCACCTCGTGCGTCAACACCGTCGACCAGTCCGGGTTCGTGATCAGCCCGACCGGCAGTTACTCCTATTGACCTGCGGTGCTAACGCTGCCCGTCGCTGCGGCGACATCTAGGCTGTGACGGTGTCGAGCAGAGCTTGTGTGGGTGCGGCCGCGGCCGTGGTGGCCGCTGTCCTGAGTGGGTCGGGCCTCGCGGCCGCCCAACCACCGCCACCTTCTCCTGCGCCGACACCGCCGCCACCCAACGTGAACGCATGGGCGCCTGCCAATCCCCAGAAGTACGCCGTGCTCGACGGCGCGGCGTACGCGTTCAGCGTCAACGGTCTGACCTGCATGGTGCAGCGCTCCGGCGGTTACGGCTGCAACGGCGTGCTGCCGGGCGCCCCCGAGGGCGCCAACCTGGTCAGCGGTTCGGCGGGCGGCGTGCCCGCGTTCTCGGCGGCCCCGGCGCCGATCTACGGCGGCCCGGTCAACGCGCTGCCCGCCGCCACCCGGCTCAGCTTCGGCACCGTCAGCTGCGGCGGCGACGGTGCGGTGACGGCGTGCCTGGACAGCCGCAACCAGTCGGGGTTCGTCGTCAGCCCGACCGCCTCGTGGATCGTCAACGAGGTCAACCCGCTGCTGGCC
>Ga0247757_10000685_pt1 | contig 26855 bp, 25 predicted proteins | sample UWRJL126311R4_FD_180929 | JGI IMG/M metagenome (GOLD analysis project Ga0247757, IMG submission 180929) | Plant litter microbial communities from Arlington Agricultural Research Station in Wisconsin, United States - UWRJ-L126-311R-4 | ecosystem: Environmental > Terrestrial > Plant litter >...
AGACCGCCACGATCTTGTGGTGCTTCTCGGTGACGAAGCGTTTGACCAGAACCTCACCCGAGCGCGCGGTGGCCCGCCAGTCGATGTCCCGGATCTCGTCACCGGCCACGTACGGGCGCAGATCGTCGAACTCCATGCTGCGGGTGTGCAACAGCGCATACCGGCCGCCGTCGAGCAGCCCCCGGGTGTCCGTGCCGAAGGTGGCGATCGCGCGATTGAGATACGTTCCCATGCGACGTCAGGGCGTTCGCACCGATTGCAGCACGGTGTCGACGACGCTTTCAGCCGTGACGCCTGCGCTGGCCGCCTCGAATCTCAGGATGAGGCGATGTCGCAGCACGCGCCGGGCGATGCGCCGAATATCCTCGGGCAGAACATGATTACGGCCCGCGAGTAGAGCGGCCGCACGGGCGGCGCGAGCGAATGCGATGGTCGCGCGGGGGCTGGCGCCGTATTCGATCAGCCTGGCCACCTGCGGGGGCAGCGCCTGATCCGGAGTGCGGGTGACGTGCACCAGCTGGGTGATGTAGTGCACCAGAATCGGATCGAGATGGATGTTGGCGGTGAGGCGCTGCAGATGCCGCATGTCCTCGAGGCTGATCACCGCCGGTGTATGTACGGTGCGATCGAAGACCCCGGCATCCATCCGGAAGATCACCTCCGCCTCCTCCTCGGGCGAGGGGTAGCGCAGCGTCTCCTTGAGCAGGAAGCGATCGGTCTGGGCCTCCGAAAGCGGATAGGTGCCCTCCTGGTCGACCGGGTTCTGCGTGGCGATCACCAGGAACGGCTCCGGAATCTGGTGCGCCTCGCCGGCGATGGTGGTCTGCCGTTCCTCCATCGCTTCGAGCATCGCGCTCTGGGTTTTCGCACTGGAGCGGTTGATCTCGTCGAGCAGAACGATGTTCGCGTGCACCGGGCCGAGACGGGTGACGAATGCGTTCGCCGACGAGTCGTAGATCTGGGTGCCCAGGATGTCGCCGGGGAGCAGGTCGGGGGTGCACTGGATGCGGGCGAACTGTCCGGATATCGAATCGCTCAGCGCTCGCGCCGCGGTGGTTTTGGCCAGCCCCGGAACGCCCTCGAGAAGGATGTGCCCGCTGGTGAGCAGACCGATGAGCAGCGTCTCGCGCAGCTCCTCCTGTCCGACGACCTTGGCCGCGAACGAGTCGGCCACCGCACGGATGATCCGGTGGGCGGTCTCCATGTCGGCCATGTTGGGTTGAACACGGGTGGGAGTGGTCATGAGCCTCTTATCTCGTGCGGTCAGCCGGTGCGGAAGTAGAAGCCGGGCGGCTGTGTGGTCATGTCGGCGTAGCCCTGAATAGCAACTGGCGAAGGGTGATTCGTCCACTGGAGGATCGAGCCAGTCAGCGTCACGCTGTACACGATGCTGCCCATGACGGAGAGCTTCCCGTCCTTGCCGATGTCCGAGGGAAACTCGACGTCATCCAGCGATGTCGGCGCGGTGATCGTCGCGCTGCCTCCCCAACCTTCCATGTTCGGCTTGCTTGGGCAGCCGGGCGGAGACAGCTCGACCGATTTGGCGCACTGCTGGACCAGCGGCATCATCGCCTTCTTCACTGCGTCCTTACCGGCGGCGGTGATCGTGAAGGAGTAGTCGACGTTGACGCCGTACTGCAGGTTGCCCAAAAGGTAGACGGGGTTCGCGATATCGACGGCGATGTTGGGGTTGGAGGTGCCGAACTCGACGGGCCCAGGAAATACGTAGGGCCGGCCCGACGCCGGGATGGGCGTGCCGAACAGCGTGACCGCATCGATCAGCGTGCGACCGTCACCCGCCTCGTCCTTCTTGAAATCCACTGGCAGCGCGGCAGCCTCCAGCTTCCAGCTGCCGTCGCCGCTCTGCTTGAGGAACAGCGTCTCGTCGAGCGCGTTGTCCCCGAAGTTCGCCAGCACGTGGACCCTGCCGGTGTCGGTCGACTCGACGATACGGATGTCGCTGATCGGCGCCTTTTCCTGCTGCTTCTTCAGCACGTCATTGGTGAGCAGCGTGGTGTCAGGCGGTGGGCTGATCGCATACGAGAGTGCAGCCTGGGCATTGCCACGGGCCAACGCCTCGAGGTAACCGCGTACCGTGTCGCCCGCCGAGGCGGGACCTGCCGGCCCTGACGAGTGGGTGGCGACCACGATACCCGTGACAATCACGACGATCGCGATGACAGCGCCCGCGACGGTCAGGATCACTGCGCGCCGGTTGGACGACCGGCGGGGTCGCGGGGGAGGCATCTGCGGGTACGGCCCGTACGCCGGCGGTTGCTGCCAGGACTGCGGTGGTGCGGGGTAGGGCTGCTGACCAAAGGGTGGCCGGGGCGCCGGTTGATCACCGCCGATCGGGTTGGGTCCGCCGAAGTTGGTCACCGGCTGCTCATTTCGTCAGCACGACAGGCGGCTTCTTGCCGATGTCGACCATCATGAACACAGGAACGTTCCCGGTCATCGGCACAACTTGGCCGTCATTGCGTCGCATCGTGATGGGGATGTTCTTGACGGTTCCGCTGACCATCGCCGAGGTCAGCGTGCCCTCGAACGTGTACGTCAACTGCGAAACATCCAGCGGTGCAGTGAAGGTGGTGCTGGAATCGTCGTAGTCGAAGCCGGGGAACGCGACGCTCTGGCACTGTGCCGGCTTGGGTCCGCCCCCGTAGCACGGCGCGTACTTCTCCGTGACGAGCTGTTCGAGGGCCTTGCGGCCGTCGTCGTTCATCGAGTACTTGGCTCCCAGGACCTCCATGCTGCCGAGGTCGTCGAATGACAGTGGCGCCACGGGGTTGACGGTGATGAAGGGACTGGATGAGCTCAGCTCGAGGGGGCCGGGGAACGCGTAGAAGTTGCCGGACCCGACGGGAACACCGAAGGCGACCAGGGTGCTGTCGGTGCTGGTCGGCACGCTCGAGACGATGCTGACCTCAACGAACGAACTGTCGAGTTTCCATGCCTCCTGCTGGCGCACCATGCGGATCTTGCCCTCGGTGCGTTTGTCGCCGAGCTTCACTGCCATGCGAATCTGCGTGCGGTCCGCGGAGTCATCGCCTTCGTGGCTCTCCCCGAGGATCTCGATGCTGCTGATCGGCAGGGCGTCGAGTTGCTTGCGCAGCACGTCGTCGGTCAGCAGATCCGAGTTGGGTGGCTGGGTCGCGCTGAGCGTGAGCGCGGCCTGCGCATCGCCACGGGAAAGGGCTTCGAGGTAGGTGCGAGCAACATCGCCCGCTGCCTGGTTGCTACCGCTGCCGCTGTCGCGGGTGCCGACGAGGACCAGCACCACCACCGCCACGACCACCAGGACCGCGGCCGTGGCAGCGACTGTGATGATCAGCGGCTTGCGATTACGCGGAGGTGGTCCCGGTGGCGGAAAGCCGGCCGGGGCCGGCGGGTACATCCACGGCGCAGGGCCACCGGTCGGCGGCCACGGCTGCTGCGGGCCGGGGTTGCCGCCCGGCCAGTTCGGCGGAGTCGTCACGGTGTCACTGCCGATAGGTGATGGTCGGAGGGTTCTTCAACACGTCGGCGTCGCCGGCGAGGTACGCGATGGTCGTCGTGTTGTAGGGACGGCCGTCATTGGTCTGGACGCGCAGGCCCAACTCCGCAGGCCCGTAGAAGTTTACGGTCGCGGTCCGCGGGTCGAGGAAATCGGCGGTCAGTCCGTCGAGGTTGACCGGCGGTGTCCACTGGGCGGTGCCGTCCACGAGGCTTGACACGCCAATACCGAAGGGACAGTTCGGTGGTTGCAGCTGCGTGGACCGGGCACAGTCCTTGAGATGCGCCAGGATGGCGTCTCGAATGGCCTTGGTGCCTTCCTCGGAGACGTCGATGTTTAGGTTCTGCTGTAACAGACCGAGGTAGATGTTCATCAGCCCCGGCGTGAGACCGAAGTCACGACCCGTAATCTTGAGGTTCGGGTTCGAAGAACCTAACTCCACCGGCCCGGGGAAGACGTAGGCCACGCCGCTCTTGGGCGTAGGCTCGTCGAAGATCGTCACGGCATCGAACAACTGGGGTTTGTACAGGCCGCTGTTCTTGTTTAGATCCATCTTCATGGCGGCATGGGGGACTTTCCAGCCGTCGTCAGTCTTGCTCACCGGGATCTTGCCGCTCTGCGTCTTGCCGCCCAGGCTGACCGACACCTGCACCATCACCGCACCGTTGGCGCCCGGCGTCTCCCCGAGCGTCTTGATGTTCGCGATAGGTTCGGCGGCGATCTGCTTCTTTAGTATCTCGTCGGTCAGGAAGGTGGTGTCCGGGGGTTGCGATTCACCCAGAGCTAGTGCGGCTTTCGCATCCCCGCGCGACAGTGCTTCGAAGTACTCCTGCACGGCCTGACTGGGATTCTCCGCGCCATCACCGCCGGAGCCGCCCCCAAAGATCAAAACCGAGGCGATGACGACGACAGCGACGACGGCGATAGCGCCAAGCGCGATCCACAGACCCCGCGGCGGGTTTTTGCGTGGCGGCATCGGGGGTGACCCGTAACTGGCCCCCCAGGGCGGCGGCGGGGCAGCCTCCCCATAACCCGGAACGGGCGGATAGTGCTGCGGTGCCAAGTGATCGGGCGCGGGCGGTGGCGCCGGATAGCCGGGCGACGGTTGCCCATACATGGGCTGCGCCGCAGCCCGATGCGGACCCGCGTTACCACCAATGGGATTCGGGCCGCCGAATCCCCGCGCGTTCTCTTCCACCTCACTCCAAGATCTAGTCGGAACGGATCTGCATCGACTTTAAAGGGGGATAGGTATAGGTGATCGCACTAATATCCTTTGCGCCTCGCCATCCCTAATCTCCATTACTACAAGTCCATCGACCGCCTTGGGCGAACGCGAAGCCAATCTAGTTCATGAGTGCAGCTGGCTCGCCACGGCCGTCCCGCGTCCCACACTCACCGCCGCTCGTCCTCGATCTCTGCGGCGATCTCCGCGACCACCGCATCCAGGCGTTCGCGGTCGGCATCGATCGAAGCGGACGCCTCCGCCGACGCCTTCTGCAGAGCCTCGTTGACCCGGTTCTCCACGGTCTCGGCGCCCAGGCGTAGCAGGCCGTCCTGGATGTAGACATCCTGCAGCCAGTGGTGTCCGTTGAGCGTCACCTCGACGGTCTGGGTGTCGTCGGTCGCGGTGAACGACTCGGTGGCCATCTTGTCGAGCTGCTCGTCCATCAACGACTGCAGCCGGCGAGCCTGCCGGAGCACCGCCGCGACCTCGGGATGCATGTCCTCGGTCATCACGAATCCTTCCTCGTACCGTCCGCACCGCCCCGCCGCCGCGGCTGCAATCCGATCACCGGCTCGGTGTGCGGCCGCTCCTCGACGTAGATCTCCTCGTCCTGCGACAGCTGCGGATTGCGCTTCTTGTCGCCCGCGCCACCGCCGTGAGCGCCGTGCATCGGGGCCATGCCGCCCATGCCCCCACCGCCGGCGGCAGCTCCGCCACCACTACCGGCTGCACCGGGGCCCGCAGCGGGCCCGGCGGACGCGGCATAGGGGCTGGGCGCCACCGTCTCCGCGCTGACCGCAGGCTGTAGCGGCGCTCCCGGCATTCCGCCACCACCGCCACCGCCGGAACCCATGCCCCCCTTGCCGAGGGAGGCCGGGCGCAACCGCGGATCGGCAGGTCCCTTGGGCCCGCCCTTGTCACCCAACCCGGGCAGGCCACCACCCGGCGCACCCCCACCGGGCGATCCACCTTGCTGACCCCCACCGGGTTGGCCACCGCCGGCCGATTCGCCCGCCTTTTGGGCGGCCTGCTGACCGGCCTGTTGCGCCGCTTGGGCCGCCTGTGCCGCTTGGTCACCCGCCGACATCGGCGACGTGGGCGCCGGCGGCGGGGTCTGCTGCGGAGCGCCACCGGAACCGCCGCCTGACGCCTGCTGACCGCCGCCTCCGCCACCCGGCTGCCCGGCCCCGTCGGGCTGGTACGGGCGAGCCCGGCGATGGTCGTCAGCACTCACCGGTATCCCCCCGAGCACAGGCGGTGGCGGGTCCTCAGGCTCGATCTGTCGTGGCTGCGCCGCGCGGGCGTAGCCGTTGCGCAGTTCCTCGGACTGCTTCTGCACCTGTGCAATCTGGTTCATCGCAGCGGCGAAACCCGGGCTGGCGATCGGGTTCTGCATCGCTTCTTTCTCCAGCTGCGCGTAGCGATCGGCGATCGGCCGGTGGTCGCTCTTCGCGGTGTTGTGCGCGTCGACCATCTTGTCGGCCTCGTCGGCGAGGTCCTTCCAGGATCCCGACAGGGAGATCAACCAGTCGCGGTAGGAATTGAATCGGGCGTAGGCCGCATCGGCGGCTTCACCTTCCCAGTTGGTCGAATTCACTTCGAACTGCTCGGCGGAGGCGGCCAGCGTCTGGGAGTTGCCGCGCCACATTGCCGCCGCGGCGCGCAGGGATGCACCGTCGTCTCCCGCATCGAGAGCCCGCTGGGCTTCCGTCGGCGTCATGAAACCCTGGTCAGACGCCAACTGTCCCTTGGGGATCGGCATTTTCCCCGGGTGAGGTGGTGCCGGCAGATCGACGCTGGGGGGATAGACGGTGGCGTTCGGTGCGCCACCGGGCGCGTCAAAGGTCGACCCGATGTTCTCGCCGGCGATCTGGTCGATCTGCTCGTAGGCCGTGGCGACATTGTCCAGAGTCTGGGCCAACCGATCGCCTTCGAGCTTGCCGAATTTCTGTGAGGCCCACAGCGCATCGGCGTTGTTGGAGAGATTGGTGATCGCCACACTGCTGATCACCAGCGCATCGGGGGTGATCAACTGCGGCTGCGCCTCTGGCGCGGACCACGACAAACCGCGGATCTGCGATGCCTTGCGCCGCAAGTCTGCAGGTTCGACCCGCACTTCGTCGCCGCTCATGCGCGCTCTCCTTCCAGCACCATCTGATACCGGCTTTCCTCACGCGGATTGATCAACCGGATCGGCAGCTGCTTGTGACGTGGAGTGGCGATGAAGTTGTCGCGCAGCATGACTCGACCCACACCGGGGTGCGGTCCGAGATAGGTCGTCGCATTCGGCCATGCCACCTTCGCGGTCTGGCCGATCCGCGCGTCGACGTAACCGGCGAACTCCCGGAACTGGGGGCTCAAGGTGATCACCGCACCGGCGGCAGCGGAGCGCACCACGAACTGCGTGAACAACCGCGCGTCACCGAGGTTGATGCTGACGTCGACGTCGTCGAACGGCATGTACACCGGGTAGCGATCGGCCGTCTCACCGACCAGGATGCCTGCCGACCCGATCGGCAGCTCGTAATGCCGGTCGGTCACCGGGCTCTCACCCAGTAGCGCCGCACGCTGGCCGCCGAACAGGCACGAAAATCCCCGCGGCGTGGACGGATTGGCGAGCGTGGTCAGCAGGACCGTGGTCGTCGGCGCCGCACCGGGCGTGATGCGGACGCGGGTCAGGGTGTGATCGGCCCGCGCCGACCACCACACATCGGGGCCGCCCGGCGCGGTGTAGGCGGCGGTGAAGGTGCTGCGCCCCTTGATCATCGACCACGTCTCGCGCTCGAAGCTGATCTCGGTGGCCCGATCGAAGTCGTCGAAACTGCGGGCCGGGCGGGCGTCGACGCCGAGGCCGGCCAGGTGATCGGCGATGCGGGTCGTCGACGCCACCAGGTACTGAGCAAGGCCGGCAACGCCAGTGTTGCGCCGCAGCGCGGATTTTCGCGTCTTCTCCGGATCGGCGCGCAGCACGATCCAGGTGCGACGGTTGGCCGGGGCAGGATAGGGCCCGACGACCTGCTCGTAGAGACCGACCAGCGCGGCGGGCGCCGTCCTGCCGACCCGGTACCCGGCGGAGACCACGTCCGCCTCGAGGTCGGGGCAGTACGCGTCGAGCAGTTCCTCGATCGTGCGGGTGTCGACGACGTCATCGGTGAAGGCCTGCCCGTTGACGATCACCGTGGGGGTGAACGGCCGCGGCACGAGTTCGATGACCGACAGCACGTGCTCGCCCTGCCAGCGCAGCGCGACATGGTCACCGGGGACGACGGTCGCGCCGACCGCCGGTTCTGACGGGGGTGGTGGAGGTTGACGCAAACGCCGCCGCCATGCGAACAGCGCTGCGACCCAACCGGTGAGGCGTCGACCGCGAATGGTCAGCACCGCGGTGACACCCATCAGCACGGCCAGGGTGATCCCCACCCACAACAGGTCCAACCGCGTGAACAGCAGCACACAGGCCGGAATCAGCACCGCGGCGCACAGCGCGTGCCCGGTGGTGAAGCGCAGCCCGAACACCGACAGGATCCTCGTCATCGGCGCCTCAGCGCCCGTCGCGCCATCGCACCGATGCCCAGCGCGACCGCCACGCCGGCCGCGACGACGACCACCCAGGTGATCGGTGCCCGGTCCGGCGGCGGTACGTAGACCGGCGCCGGGATGCTCTTGATCTGGTACGGGATGTTCGCCGGGCCGGGCGGCACATCCCACGTCAGCGCCGCGACCGGGTCGATCACGCCGGCGCCCACCACGTTGTCCACGCCGCCGCCGGGGTGACGTGCCGTCGCGGTGATGCGGTTCATCACCTGCGCCGCGGTGAGCTCCGGAAACCGTTGCCGCACAAGAGCGGCTAGGCCCGAGACGTATGCCGCGGAGAACGAGGTGCCACTGATCGGGATGGGTCCGTCCTCGCCCTGCAGCGCGTTGACCGGGTTCCCGTCGTACCCGAGCGCCACCAGGTTCTCACCCGGCGCGGCAGCGCCCACCCAGGGGCCCTGCATGGAGAACCCGCTCGGCTGGCCGTTGGGGGCGATGCTGCCGACCGTCAGCACCAGGGGCGAGTACCAGGCGGGGGAGACGATGGTCTGCACGTTGCGCCAGCCGCGCGGATCGGCGGGCACGGCCGGGTCCGGCGGCGGATTCTGGCTGCAGTCGCCGGACGTGTTCCCGGCCGCGACGACGATCACCACGTTCTTGACGTTGACCGCGTAGTTGACGGCCGCGCCCACCACGCTCTCGTTGATGGGCCGCGTCGTCTTGTAGCACGCGGCCTCGCTGATGTTGATGACCTGCGCACCGATGTTGGCTGCGTGCACGATGGCCCGGGCCAGGCTGCGCAGCGACCCCGCGGTCTGCGTGGCGTTGGGATCGTTGGGGTCGGTGCGGGAGCCGACCGGCTGGAAACTGTCCGACGTCTGGCGCAGGGACAGGATCCGCGCGTCGGGTGCGACGCCGACGAACGCGTCGGTCGGAGCGGGCCGGCCGGCGATGACGGCGGCGGTCAGCGTGCCGTGGGCATCGCAATCGCTCATCCCGTTGCCGGCCTGGTCGACGAAATCGCCACCCGGTTCGGCGGGCACCCGGGGTGAGCCGTTCACCCCGGTGTCGATCACCGCGACAGTTATCCCGGCTCCCGTCGCGAACTTCTGCGCGTCTGCGAGCCGGAGGTAGTCGCTGGCCCATGGCCGGTCAGCGAAGTTCGAATTCGGGAACACCGTCGGCGCGGCGCACACGCGCCGCTGCTCCATCGGCTGGTCCGGGCCCGTCTCGTCAGGGGGTATGGCGGCCGGGTCGATGATCGGGGGGTCGATGGCACCCGCGTGGGGCGGCGCCACCAGCAGGACGAGCATCAGCGCGGCAAACATGGAAACCAGTCGCCGCACTACCTGTCACCCCCAGCTCGGGCTGCCCGGAACCGTCCGGTCCGGAACGTCGTCAGCAAACATAGTCGCGACGGATTCTCGACGCAAAACGTCACGTCACATGGGTGCGGTGCTGACACATGGGCAAGCCTAAGGGCCGCTGGAGGGAGGTCTTTCCGCTTTCTTTACCGCCGAAACTGCGCTCCGCGCGGCCCGAGGGGCGATGTCGCGCGCGGAACGCAGTTTCGGCGGGACGAGGAGCTCAGGCGTCGAGGTCTTGCTGCACCAGGTCGGCGATGGTGTTGAGCGCACCCTCGTCGTCGGAGGCGACGGTGACCTGGGCGCCGTTGCCTGCCCCCAGCGTCATGATCATCAGCGCCGAGCCGGCGTCCACCGGCTCACCGCCGTCGACCGAGAGCATGACGGGTACACCGGCGTTGACGACGGCTTCGGCGATGATCGCCGCGGGCCGGGCGTGCAGTCCGACGGACGAGCCGACGATGACGGTCTTGGTGGGCATGAACGCTCCTTCTTCGGTTGGTGGTGCAGATGTTCTCAGGTCACTCACGCGGCGGCGAGTTCACGCTCCGTCGTCGCGGCGCGCGGCTTGATGAACTGCTTGGCGGCGATCACCGCGGCGGCGGCGGCAACAGTGCCCGCGGCCAACGCCACGATGAAGCCGAGCTTGTTGTCGATCGCGAACAGCACGAAGATGCCGCCGTGCGGGGCCCGCGAGGTCGCACCGAAGGCCATCGACAGCGCACCGGTGATGGCGCCGCCGAACATCATCGACGGGATCACGCGCAGCGGATCGGCCGCGGCGAACGGGATGGCGCCCTCAGAGATGAACGAGGCGCCGAGAAGCCATGCGGCGCGACCGTTCTCACGCTCGGGCTCGGTGAACAGCGCCGGCCGCACCGCCGAGGCCAGGGCCATCGCCAGCGGGGGCACCATGCCTGCGGCCATCACGGCGGCCATGATCTGGATGGACGCCGTGGTCGACGCCGCCAGGCCCGCGGTGGCGAAGGCGTAGGCCGCCTTGTTGACCGGACCGCCCAGGTCGAAGCACATCATCAGGCCGAGGATCACGCCGAGCAGGATCGCCGAGGTGCCCGACAGCCCGCTGAGCCAGTTCGTCAGCCCGGTGTTGATCAGCGCCAGCGGACGACCGACCAGGAAGAACATGATCAGACCCACGAACAGCGACGCGCCCAACGGCGTGATCACCACCGGCATCAGCCCGCGGAACCACTGCGGCACTTTGCGATTGCTGATCCACAGCGCTGCGAATCCGGCGATGACACCACCGACGATGCCGCCGATGAACCCGCCGCCGACGAAGACCGCGAGTGCGCCTGCGGTGAACCCGGGGGCGATACCGGGGCGGTCGGCGATGGCGAACGAGATGTAGCCGGCCAGCGCGGGTACCAGGAAGCTGAATGCCAGCCCACCGAGGCTGAACAGGATCGCACCGAGGTACTGGGTGAAGCCTCCGCTGGGCAGGTTGGTCAGCGAGTTGTTCAGCGCGATGATGTTGCCCAGCGATTGCGAGGCACCCTCGGGTTTGTTGGCGATCTCGTACCCGGCGAACAGGAAGCCCAGCGCGATCAGCAGGCCGCCCGCGGCGACGAACGGGATCATGTAGCTGACGCCGGTCAGCAGGATCTGCCGGGTGCGGGTACCCCAGCCGACGTTGCCGCTGGGCGCCGAGCCGGTGGCGGCGCCCGGTGTGCCCTCCACCCGGGCGGCGTTCGGATTGTCCGCTGCGGCAACGGCTTCGGCGACCATCTTCGCCGGCTCGTTGATGGCCCGCTTCACGCCGGATGCGATCACGGGCTTGCCCGCGAAGCGACCGCGGTCCTTCACCCCGACGTCGGTGGCGAAGATGACCGCGTCGGCCTTGGCGATGGTCTCGGCGGGCACCGGGGTGCTGCCCGAAGAACCCTGGGTCTCGACCACCATCGTCACCCCGGCCTCCTTGGCGGCGGCGGCGAGCGCGTCGGCGGCCATGTAGGTGTGGGCGATGCCGGTGGGGCACGCGGTGATGGCGATCAGCGTCTTGGTGGCGGGTGCCTCGGCGGACGAGGCTGCCGGAGCGGGCGCCGCGGCGGGTGCTGCTGGTGCGGGATTGACCACGCCGTCGACCAGCGCGACGACCTCGTCGGGCGTGGCCGCGCCGCGCAGCGACTCGACGAAGTCCTTGCGCACCAACGCCCGAGCCAGGCTGGACAGCAGCTTCATGTGCTCCTGGCCGCCGGAGTCGGGCGCGGCGATCAGGAACGCCAGGTCGGCCGGGCCGTCCGGCGCGCCGAAGTCCACCTTCGGCCGCAACCGGGCGAACGCGATCGTCGCAACGTCGACGTAGGGCGAGCGGCAGTGCGGGATCGCGATCCCGCCCGGCAGGCCGGTGGCCGACTGTTGCTCGCGGGCCATCGCGGCCCCGGCCAACCCGTCGGCGTCGTGGGAGCGCCCGGCCGCGGCGACGGCGGCCGCCATGCGCGTGATGACAGCTTGCTTGTCGCCGTCGACAGCGACGTCGAGCAGGACCAGATCTGTGGTGATGATGGGCGGTGAGGCGGTGGAACTGGTCATGGCTTTACTTTCGTCGTCAGCATGTCACTGGGTGGCGGGAATGGGCGAGATCGGCGAAACCTGCACTGCTGCGAGGTCGATCTCGGCCGGCGTGGGCAAGGTGGTGCCCGGGAGGGCCGCGGCGGCGCTGCCGTAGGCGACGGCCATCTGGAGCCGTTGGGGTGGGACGGCGCCGCCGACCTCGGCGCGGACGTATCCGGCCAGCGAGGAATCACCGGCGCCGACGGTGCTGCGCGGCACGATGGGGGGCGGGGTGGCCATCCAGGCGCCGTTGGCATCGACGAGCACGGCACCCTCGGCGCCCAGGGTGGCCAGTACCGCGCCGACGCCGCGGTCGACGAGCTGGCGCGCAGCGTTCACCACGGGTTCTGGATCACCGTGTGCCACAGCGCTTTCCAGCATCTCAGGGGAGAGCCCGAGTACGCCGGCGAGTTCCTCGGCGTTCGGCTTGATCAGGTCGGGTGCGCCGCGCTCCAGAGCGGCGATCAACGCGGTCAGCGGCGCATCGGAGGTGTCGACGGCGACCCGGCAGGGCAGCGACGCCAGCCGTGCCGCGACGTCGGCGTACCAGGAGGCGGGCATGCCGGGCGGCAGCGAGCCGGACAGCACCACCCAGTCGGCGCCCTCGGCCGAGTCGAGTACCGCCGCGGTGAGCGCGGCGACCGTCGACTCGTCCAGCGTCGCACCCGGTTCGTTGATCTTGGTGGTGGTGCCGTCGGGTTCGGTGACGGCCAGGTTGGTGCGCGCCGGATCGGTGGCGGGCACCACCTGGAACGACACGGCGGCCGATTGGAGCGCGGCGATCAGCGGGTCGTTGGCCGCCGCGGGCAGCAGGGCCACGGCTTCGACGCCGGCGAGGGTGAGCACGCGCGCGACGTTGACGCCCTTACCGCCGGCCTGGCTGGTCACGGAGGTGACGCGGTGGACGGCGCCGCGCGTCAGCGGCGACGGCAGGGTGACGGTGCGGTCGATGCTCGGGTTCGGCGTGACGGTGACGATCACTGGTGGTCTCCTGCGCAGACGATTTCGAGGCCCTGCTCGGTCAGTTCGGCCCGGTCGGCCGGGGTGATCTCGGGATCGGTGATGACGGTGTCGACACTGGTGATGGGTGCGAAGCTGACGAAATCCTCGCGGCCCACCTTCGAGGAGTCCGCGGCGACGACGACGTAGTTGGCGGCGCGGACCATCGCGCGCTTGACGGCGGCCTCGTCGCTGTCCGGGGTCGACAGGCCGTGCCGCACGCTGATGGCGTTGGTGCCGATGAACGCGATGTCGACGCGCAGGGTGTCGAGGACCCGCAGCGCCTGCTCACCGACGGCGGCCTGCGTGACTCCCCGGACCCGGCCGCCGAGCACGGTGAGCGAGACCGTCGGCATCGTGGCCAGACGGGCGGCGATCGGCACCGAGTTGGTGACGACGACGAGGTCCCGGTCGGTCGGCAGGTGCGCGGCGATCCGCATCGTGGTGGTGCCTGCGTCGAGCAGGACGGTGGCGCCGCTGAGGGGGAAGAATTCGGCCGCGGCGGCGGCGATGGCGTCTTTGGCTTCGGAGCGCGTGACATCGCGCTCTCCGACCCCGGGTTCGACGAGGTGCAGGGCGCGCACCGGGACGGCCCCGCCATGCACCCGTCGCACGATGCCGGCCTTGTCGAGGACGGCCAGGTCGCGACGTACCGTCTCGGTGGTGACGTCGTAGGCCTGCGCCAGCTCGGTCACCGAGGCGCGGCCCTGGGCCATCACGAGCGCGGCGATGGCCTGCTGCCGCTCTTCGGGGTACATGGAGCTCCGATTGTGTGGGGATGCTTCCGGATTTATGTGGATATGTTTGGTTTTACTCCTGAATGTGTTGACTTGTCAACGGTTTCTTGTAATCTGGTTCACATGACTGCGATGTCCCCGCCTAGCTCACAGGCCAGCACTCAGCTCGAACCCGGCGCCGTTCTGCGCGGCGTTCCCGTCGTCACCGGTGTCGCCTACGCGTCGGTGATCCGGCCGGGCCGGCTGCCGGACATCGACGTCAGCAACGTCGCGGAGGTGGCCGAGTCCGATCGGACCGCCGAGGGGGAGCGGTTCACCGCCGCGGCCGCCTCCGTGGCGAACCGGCTGCGCGAACGCGCGGCCCACGCCACCGGCGCGGCCTCCGAGGTGCTCGCCGCCACCGCCACGCTCGCGCAGGACCGCGGCTGGCTCGGCGCGGCGGAGAAGCGGATCAAGGACGGCACCCCGGCCGTGCGCGCGGTCAACGCGGCCATCGAGCAGTTCGTCGACATGTTCACGAAGCTCGGTGGGTTGATGGCCGAGCGGGTGACCGACCTGCGCGACATCCGCGACCGGGTGATCGCCGAGCTCAACGGCCTGCCCGAACCCGGAGTGCCGGTGCCCGACGAGCCGTCGGTGCTGTGCGCCGAGGACCTCGCCCCTGCCGACACCGCCGGCCTGGACCCCACGCTGATCGTCGCGCTCGCGACCACGCTCGGCGGGCCGACCAGCCACACCGCGATCATCGCCCGCCAGCTCGGCATTCCGTGTGTCGTCGCGGTCACCGGGCTCGACGACGTCCAGGCGGGTGCGGTGGTGCTGGTCGACGGCACACGGGGCACGGTCACCGTCAGCCCGGACGAGTCGGCGGCACGCGAGGCCGTGGCCGAGGCGGACCGGGTCGCCGCGGCCGCCGCCGGCTGGGCCGGGCCCGGCGCCACCGCGGACGGGCATCCGGTCGCCGTGCTGGCCAACGTGCAGGACGGCGCCGCCGCGCGCGCCGCCCGGGAGACGCCTGCCGAAGGGGTCGGGTTGTTCCGCACCGAATTGTGCTTCCTCAACACCGACAGCGAGCCGACCGTCGACGAGCAGGCACAGATCTACGGCGAGGTGCTCGAGGCGTTCGCCGGCCACAAGGTCGTGATCCGCACACTCGACGCCGGGTCGGACAAGCCGCTCAAGTTCGCCGGCCACCCCGACGAGGCCAACCCCGCGCTGGGGGTGCGCGGTATTCGCGTCGCGGAGAACAATCCGGGCCTGTTGGCCCACCAGCTCGACGCGATCGCCGCGGCCGCCGAGCGCACCGGGGAACAGCCATGGGTGATGGCGCCCATGATCGCCACCGCGCAGGAGGCCGAAAGCTTTGCCGCACAGGTCCGTTCGCGCGGCCTGACGCCCGGGGTGATGATCGAGGTGCCTGCGGCGGCGCTGCTGGCCGACCGGATCCTCGAGCACGTCGATTTCCTGTCCATCGGCACCAACGACCTGGCCCAGTACACGATGGCCGCCGACCGGATGTCGGCCGAACTGGCCACCCTCACCGATCCGTGGCAGCCCGCGGTGGTCGCCCTGGTGGCGATGACCGTGCGCGCCGGCGCGGCCGCGGGAAAGCCGGTCGGGGTGTGCGGTGAGGCCGCGGCCGACCCGTTGCTGGCCTGCGTGCTGACGGGGCTGGGCGTGACCTCACTGTCGGCGGCCGCCGCGGCCGTGCAGGGGGTGGGCGCCAAGCTCTCGCAGGTCACGCTGCAGCAGTGCCGGGAGGCCGCGGACGCGGTGCTGGGCACAGCCAGCGCGGCCGAGGCGCGCGCCGCCGCTCTAGCGGTGCTGGGTTAGACCGCCTGGGCCGGACCGAAGGGAATTAATCGGACTGCGGTCCGGTTGACTCGACCATGCCTGCGATCACTGCCGATACGCTGAATCTGCCCCGTATCTCCGGTCCCGCGCCGACCGACACCGACCGCCCGGTGCGGTCGGTGACCACCGGTCCGCGCGGTTACGAAGGTGAAGGGTTCCCCGTCGTCCGGGCGTTCGCCGGCGTCAGCGCCCGCGACCTCGACCCCTTCGTGCACATGGACCAGATGGGCGAGGTCGAATACCAGCCCGGGGAACCCCGAGGCACCGACTGGCATCCGCACCGGGGCTTCGAGACCGTCACCTACATGATCGACGGTCGGTTCGCCCATCAGGACTCGCACGGCGGTGGGGGACTGATCACCGACGGCGCCACCCAGTGGATGACCGCCGGCGCGGGCGTGCTGCACATCGAGACACCGCCCGCCGAACTCGTCGAGAGCGGCGGCCTCTTCCACGGCATCCAGCTGTGGGTGAACCTGCCCCGCAAGGACAAGTTCGCCGCACCCAGATACCAGTCCATCGACGGCCCGAAAGTCGCTCTGTTGTCGTCCGACGACGGCGGTGCGCTGGTCCGCGTGATCGCCGGCGACGTCGACGGCCATCACGGGCCCGGGGCAACCTACACGCCGATCACCTTGGCCCACGCCACAATTCAGCCCGGTGCGCAGCTGGACCTGCCGTGGCACCGCGACTACAACGCGTTGGTGTACGTGCTGTCGGGGCGCGGCACCGTCGGCCCCGTCGGCCATCCGATCGAGCAGGGCCAGCTGGCCGTGCTCGGACCCGGTGACCGCGTCACCGTCGCGGCCGCGCGCACCCAGGACGCGCACCGGCCGGCGCTGGAGGTTCTGCTGCTGGGCGGCAAGCCGATTCGCGAGCCGGTGTTCCAGTACGGCCCGTTCGTGATGAACTCGAAGTCCGAGCTGATCGCCGCCGTCGAGGACTTCCAGGCAGGCAGGTTCGGCGTGATCCCGCCGGACGCGCTCATGCCCCACCGTCCGGAGAACCGTCCGTCACGCTGAGGACGGGAAGATCAGTTCCAGCTCACCGAGCAGCGCCGCGACGGTCAGCAGCGGCAGCGCGGCCGCCACACCGAGGTCGTCGCGACGCATCTCAGCGCGCAACGCCCGGACGAAATCGTCGCTGATCGGCGCCCACGGTTGCACGGGGCGCGACGGGTCGGTGGCCCGCCGGCAGATCGCATCGGTGTGTGACTCGATCACCGCGCAGACCGCCGGATAGGCCGACAACGGGGGTGGGGTGGGGATGTCGGCGATCAGGTCCGCCGCCGCACGCAACCGGATCGCCCGGTTGAACGACCGGACCACTGGCGCGCGGAAGTCCGTCTCCCCGCTGCTCTCCGAAAGGTATTGGCGCACTGCGTCATCTATCACCCGCGACGCGTCAGCGCCGCTTGGGTCAGCGTCACCACCTCGTCGTTGCGCGCCTCCGAGGCGCCACGGGTGATGCGCAGCACGGCCGTCCACAGATAGCGGGCGAACACCGCGCGCGTCGAATCGATGGCCAGCGTCACCGCCGCGGTCGCGCCGCGCGGCCACAGCAGCACCGACACCACCACCCCGACAAGCGCACCGACCACGACGTCCTCGACCCGGATCAGTCCGACCTGCCACCCGCCGGGCGCGATCAGGTTGAAGAAGATCAGCACCATCATCGTGAACGCGGCCTGCGCCGCGGTGAACGACGCGATCTCAGGGACGTACGCCGATCCGAAGACGACCACCGGCATCAGCGGCCAGAGCACCGCCGGGTCGACACCGACCAGCGCGATCAGCAGCGCGCCCAGCAGGAACCCGATGCCGGTCCCGATGACCGCACGCCACACCCTGGTGCCGGTGCTCAGCGCGCTGCTGCGCAGCACGGACAGGGCGCCCAGCACGACCCAGAATCCGTGCTCGACGGGGAAGAGATGCGTGACGGCCACGGCGAGGGCGAGTCCGAGCCCGGTGCGCAGACTGTTCCGCACGGCCACCGAACGCTTGCCGAGGAACCCGGACGTGATCTGCGCGGCGGCCACGGTCTCGGGCAGCAGACGTTCCGATGCGCCCGTCTGCGGGAGCCGCAGGCCCAGCGCGCGCGCCCACACCGGGCGGGCGTCGGCCGCCGCGGCGGCGGCGATCACCCGCGCCGTCGCACCGATGGTCGCCGCGATCGTCCTGGCCTGCAGCAGGTCCCGGCCGAGCGCCACGGCGCGCTCGTCGTCGGCGACCCCCAGGATCGCGTCCAGATCCTCGCGGTAGCGGCCCCGCGCCGCGCCGCGCAACTCTCCCAGCGCCGCCGCCAGGTCGGCGCGGGCCAGCTCCCGCTCGCGGCGCTGGGGAATGGACAGGACGTCGGCGGCGCAGCGCAGCACCCGGACCGCGGGGGCTCTCATGTCGAGGAGTGCGGCACCGGCCTGCTCGCTGGTGCGATCGGCGATCCACTCCAGCTCGTCGACCACCCGCACCAGGGCCCGGCTGCCCGCGGTCAGCCCGACGGGACGGAAGTCGGCCCCCAGGAACTCTTCTCGCAGATCGTCCATGGCCCGACTGACCTCCGCGGCACTGCCCGCCCCGTCGAGCCGGGCGGCCAGCACCTGGCAGGCCCGCGCCGCGCGGCGGCGCAGCTGACCGTGATGCCGTGGCGGCCACAGGAACAGGGCGGCGGGCACGCAGATCGCCAGGGCGATCAGCCACCCCGTCAATCGCTCGCCGACCGCACCCGGCGGCGTGCACGCGGGCAGCACGAAGGTCAGCAGGGTCGCCCGCTGACCCGCGGCGACCGTCTCGCTGAGCACACCAGAGAACGTCACGGCGGCAGCCAGCACGAACATCAACGCCACCGCGGGCCACGGATACGGGGCGATCAGCGTCCCGAGCGTGATGAGGATCGCGCCGTTGCAGCCCAGACCGGCGTAGGCGACGGCCCGGTTCTGCCGGTTGCCGGGGAAGTCGGAGAACACCAACAGCGCCACCGCCCCGAACAGCGTGAACAGCGGCGTCTGCGAATTCCCGTCGGCGACGGCGAAGCTGAACGCCGCCGCGAGCGGGACCACGATCGCCGCCCGCAGCGCGCGGCGCAGCGCGTCGTTGTCGGGATCGCGCTCGTTCATCCGGCGCACGATGCGCGCTCGCACGTCGAGGGTGGGTGCGATGGTCAATGTGCGAACACCTTGATCCCGATGACGAGAAGGCCCACCGCAATCAAGAACGAAACGGTCACAATTTGCTGCCACCACGGCAGGCGGGTCCGCCGCACCGCCAGCAGCGCGATCAGCCCGAGCTCAGCGACCAGGATCCATTTCGCCACCCAGAGCGCGGTGTCGGTCTCGAGCAGGCCGATGCCCGCGGTGGCCAGGGCGGCCAGCGGCAGCACCGCGGCCTGCAGGATCTGACCCGACGCCTGCAGCATCCGCCAGCGTTCGACACCGCGCGGTGAGCGACCGTGCACGGACAGGTGGGCCACCCAATCGGCAAGCAGGCTGGCCGCCCACAGGCCGCCCATCGTGACGGCGACATCGAGCATCCGGTACCAGCCGCTGGTGTCGTCGGCGGTGTACCGCGTGAGCACCACCAGCGTGGCCAGGCACGAGATGGCGCCGTAGAGGCGTTCCCGCAGCATCGCCACCACGTGCTCGACGGGCGCCTCCTCGACGTCGGCGCCTGCGGTGTCAGTCACCGTCGGGCACCGACTCGAACCGGCCCGCGTCGAGACTGTCCAGCAACTGCGTCACCAGCCACTCCAATCGGTCCGGGTCGCGCGGGAGCAGCGCCTGCTCATAACCCACCAGCAGATACACCGACCACGACGCGAACATCTCAGCCTGCCGCCTGCTGCCCAGCACTGGCAATGCCGACTCGAAGACCGCGTCGAAACGCTGATGGTCGACGGCCGCCTGGACCGTGCGGACGCGGGGATCGATGGATCCCCAGACCCGGATCGCCGCCTCCGCCCCGTGCGGCAGCGACAGAGCCCCCTTGATCAAGGTGTCCACCCGCCGGCGCGGATCGGTTTCGTTGCGCACGGCGTCGACGACCCAGACCGTCGTCTCCTCGTGCCAGTGCGCGACGAGCTGGCGCGTGTAGTCCGACCAGCTTTCGAAGTAGTGATAGAAGGAACCACTGGTGACGCCGAGGCGCCGGCAGACCGCGGCGAGCTTGAGCCCTCCGTAACCCAGTTCGGCGAGCACGTCGAAACCCGCCCGGAAAAACGACTCCCTCGATCCCACCGCCCCCATACGCAAACCCTAGTTCGGTACGGCTCGATACCGCCGTCCATCGGGCGCGGCGCATCGTGCACGAGTTTGCTGGCGTTCCGCCGGTCCGGATGGGTGCGGTCGTGTACCGGAACGCCGGGTGACGTGTGGCACAATTCCAGCGTGCCGTATACGGCGAGCAGAGGTCCGGGCCGTCCCCCCGCAGCGAAGGCAGCTGAGACGCGCGAGCGCATCGTGGCTGCTGCTCGTGAGGTGTTCAGCGAACTGGGGTACGACGCCGCAACCTTCCAGGCCATCGCAATCCGTGCCGATCTGACCCGCCCGGCCATCAACCACTACTTCGCCAGCAAACGGGTGCTGTGGGTGGAGGTGGTCGAGCAGACCAACTCCTCGATAGTTAGCGCCGGCGTTGCCCGGGCGCAGGAACGCACCGGTCTTGTCGATCGTCTGGCGGCCTTCCTCACGGCCACCACCCAGGTCGAGACCGAAGACCGGTCGGCCGCGGCGTTCCTGGTCACCTCGGTGCTGGAGAGCCAGCGACACCCCGAGTTGGTCAGCGACGAGCACGACCCGCTGAAGATCTCCAGGGACTTCGTGAACTGGGTGGTCCGCGACGCGATCGAACGCGGCGAGCTGAGCGCGGACACCGACGTCGACCATCTGGTCGAGATGCTCGTCGCGGTGTTGTGGGGGATGGGGTTCTACGCCGGGTTCGTGGGCGACCGGACCGCGCTGGGCGCGGTGGTGCACAAGCTCGAACTGCTGCTCGCCAACAAGCTCTGGCATCTCAGCCCCTGAGCCATCCGCCCGCGGTCGATAGGCTGTCGAACCATGAGCACCGCGCGCACAGACGACGACTCCTGGGACATCAGTTCGAGCGTGGGTGCCACCGCCGTGATGGTGGCCGCGGCACGCGCGGCCGAGACCCGGCGGCCCGATGCCCTGATCCGTGATCCCTACGCCGACATGCTGATCGCCGAGGCAGGCAAGGGTGTCTGGGGGCTGCTGCTCGACGAGAAGTTCGTCGCCACACTCGAGGCCTCCGACCCCGAGGTCGCGGCGATGTTCGAGAACCTGAAGAGCTACCAGGCCGTGCGGACCCACTTCTTCGACGCCTTCTTCGCCGAGGCGTCGGCCGCAGGCATCCGTCAGGTCGTGATCCTGGCCTCGGGGCTCGACTCCCGCGCGTTCCGGCTGCCCTGGGCGGACGGCACCACGGTCTTCGAGATCGATCAGCCCAAGGTGCTCGACTACAAGGCCGCCACCCTGGCCGCCCACGACGTGCGCCCGTCGGCCGACCGCCGAGCCGTGCCCATCGACCTGCGCCAGGACTGGCCCGCCGCGCTGACCGGCGCCGGCTTCGACCCGGCCCAGCCGACGGCCTGGCTGGCCGAGGGTCTGCTGATGTACCTGCCTGCCGCCGGGCAGGATCAGCTGTTCGCTCTCATCACCGAGTTGAGCGCTCCCGGTAGCCGCATCGCTGCGGAGTCCATGGGCATCCACGCGTCCGACCGTCGCGATCGCATGAACGAGCGATTCGCCCGGCTCACCGCACAGTTCGACGTGCAACCGGTCGACATCAGCGACCTGACCTACGACGATCCGAACCGCGCCGACGTCGCACAGTGGCTCGACGCGCACGGCTGGCGCGCCGAGGTGTTCCCGTCGCAGGTCGAAATGCGCAGGCTCGACCGCTATCTCGACTTCGAGGACAGTGACAGTGGCTCGTTCTCGACGTTCACCGTCGCCGAGCGGCTCTGACCGCCTGTTCACCAACCAGCTGGTTGGTTACCATTCGGGTACTCCGCAGGTCGACTGAAGGGGATCCGTGATGACCACCGACTCTGCCGTGCCCGTCGCGCTGGCCGCCGAGCAGCCCGACGTCGCCGCCACCGTGCGGCGGCTGCGCGCCACGTTCGCGACCGGCCGCACCCGCGACATCGACTGGCGCAAACGGCAGCTGCTCGCGCTGGAGCGGCTGATGACCGAGAACGAGGACGCGATCGCCCGCGCCCTGGAGCAGGACCTCGGACGTGCGCCGTTCGAGGCCTGGCTGGCCGACATCGCCAGCACCGCCGGTGAGGCCAAGGCGGCGGCGAAGAGCCTCGGCAGGTGGACCAGACGGCGCTACCGGATGCTGGAGTTCTCGCAGCTGCCCGGCCGCGGTTGGGTGGAGTACGAGCCGTACGGCACCGTGCTGATCATCGGCGCCTGGAACTTCCCGTTCGCGCTGACGCTGGGCCCGGCCGTCGGCGCCATCGCGGCAGGCAACACCGTCGTGCTCAAACCGTCGGAGATCGCGCCGGCGTCCTCGGCGCTGATGGCCGAACTGGTTCCGCGCTACCTCGACACCGACGCGATCGCCGTGATCGAGGGCGACGGTCAGGTCAGCCAGGAACTGATCGACCAGGGCTTCGACTACCTGCTGTTCACCGGTGGCACGGAGATCGGCCGCAAGGTGTACGAGAGCGCCGCCGCGCACCTGACACCCGTGACCCTGGAGTTGGGCGGCAAGAGCCCGGTCATCGTCTCCGCCGACGCCGACATCGAGGTGGCCGCCAAGCGCATCGCGTGGACGAAGCTGATCAACTCCGGGCAGATCTGCATCGCCCCGGACTACGTGCTGGCCGAGGCGCCGATCCGCGACCAGCTGGTGGAGAAGCTGCGCGAGGCCGTCACCGAATTCGAGGCGAACAACCCCGGCGGCAAGCGCATCGTCAACGAGCGGCACTTCGGCCGGTTGACCGACGCACTGGCCGCCACCCGCGGCACGGTCGCGGTCGGGGGCGGTTCCGACGCGGCCGCGGTGACGATCCAGCCGACCGTCGTCGTCGACCCCGATCCGGGCGAGCCGTTGATGACCGACGAGATCTTCGGGCCCATCCTGCCCGTCGTCACCGTCGGAAACCTGGACGAGGCAATCACTTTCGTCAACGTACGGCCCAAACCGCTGGCGGCCTACCTGTTCACCAAGACCAAGGCGGTGCGTGAGCGCGTGGTCCGTGAGGTGTCCTCCGGCGGCATGGTGATCAACCACCTGCTGTTCCATTTCGCCACGCACAAACTGCCGTTCGGCGGGGTCGGGCCGTCGGGCACGGGCGCCTACCACGGCAAGTACGGCTTCGAGACGTTCAGCCACCGCAAGACCGTGATGACCAAGACAACCCGACCCGACGTCGGCGCGTTCATCTATCCCCCGTATACAGAGAAGGCTTGGAAGCTCGCCAGACGGCTGTTCTAGGGAGGAACGTCATGCCAGGAGTTCAGGATCGGGTTGTCGTCGTCACCGGCGCCGGTGGCGGACTGGGGCGCGAATACGCGCTGACCCTGGCGCGGGAGGGCGCGAGCGTCGTCGTCAACGACCTCGGTGGGGCGCGCGACGGTACCGGCGCCGGCCACAACATGGCCGACGAGGTGGTCAAGGAGATCACCGACGCCGGTGGACGCGCGGTCGCCAACTACGACTCGGTGGCCGAGCCCGAGGGCGCGGCCAACATCATCAAGACCGCGGTCGACGAGTTCGGCAAGGTCGACGGCGTGGTCAGCAACGCGGGCATCCTGCGGGACGGCACCTTCCACAAGATGGAATTCGCCAACTGGGACGCCGTGCTCAAGGTGCACCTCTACGGCGGTTACAACGTGATTCGCGCGGCCTGGCCGCACTTCCGGGAGAACGGCTTCGGGCGCGTCGTCGTCGCCACCTCCACCAGCGGGCTGTTCGGCAACTTCGGTCAGGCCAACTACGGCGCCGCCAAACTGGGCCTGGTCGGTTTGATCAACACGCTGGCCCAGGAGGGCGCCAAGTACAACATCAAGACCAACGCGATCGCCCCGATCGCGGCCACCCGGATGACGCAGGACATCCTGCCGCCGGAGGTGTTCGAGAAACTCACCCCCGAGTACGTGGCGCCGGTGGTGGCGTACCTGTGCACCGAGGAGGTGGCCGAGACCGCGTCGGTGTTCATCGTCGGTGGCGGCAAGGTGCAGCGGGTGGCGCTGTTCCAGAACAGCGGCGTGACGTTCACCGAGGTGCCGACGGTCGACGACATCGCGGGCCGGTGGGGCGAGATCGCCGACCTGTCGGCGGCCGAGCGCGCGGCCTTCAGCCTCGGCTGATCCGTTCGTGAAAGCGCTTGTCGCGCAAGAACTGTCGGGACCCGCGGGGTTGGTCTACACCGATGTGGCCGACCCCGGGGGCGACGGCAACGTCGTGATCGACGTGCGGGCCGCCGGGGTGTGCTTCCCGGATCTGCTGCTCCTGCGCGGTGAGTACCAGCTACGGCTGGACCCGCCGTTCGTGCCTGGTATGGAGGTGGCCGGAGTCGTCCGCTCGACGCCCGAGCAATCAGAATGGGTTGCCGGACAACGAGTCTCGGCGTTCACGATGCTCGGTGGGTACGCCGAGCAGGTGGCGGTGGCGCCCGACGCCCTGGTGCCGACGCCGCCCGATGTGGACGACGCGTCCGCGGCCGCGCTGCTGGGCAACTACTACACCATGTATTTCGCGCTGCAGCGCCGAGGTGGGTTGCGCCCCGGCGAGACCGTGCTGGTGCTCGGCTCCGGCGGCGGGGTGGGCACGGCCGCGGTGCAGATCGCCAAGGCGCTGGGGGCCCGGGTGATCGCGATGGTGCACCGCGCGTCGGCGGTCGAGTTCGTCGAATCCCTCGGCGCCGACGTCGTGCTGCCGCTGACCGACGGGTGGCTGGACACCGTCAAACAGCACACCGGCGGGCGGGGTGTCGACCTGGTGGTCGACCCGATCGGCGGGTCGGCGTTCGACGACGCGGTCCGCGTGCTGGCCACCGAAGGCCGGCTGCTGGTGATCGGCTTCGCCGCGGGTGGTATCCCGACGGTGAAGGTGAACCGGCTGTTGCTGCGCAACGTCAGCGTGGTGGGCGTCGGCTGGGGTGAGTTCGTCAACCGCACGCCCGGGGCCAGGGCCGAGGTCGGCGCCGGGTTGGCCCAACTCGTCGCCGCCGGGCTCAGACCGCCTGCGCCCGTGTGCTTTCCGCTGTCGGCTGGCGCCGAGGCGTTGCAGCAGCTGGCCGATGGGGCCGTGAACGGAAAGCTGGTCCTGCAACCGTGATCCGGGCGCTGGCTTTCGACGTGTTCGGCACGGTGGTCGACTGGCGATCCAGCGTGATCGCCGAACTCGACCGGTTCGGTGCTCGCCATGGTGTCGAGCGGGACTGGGCCGCGTTCGCCGACGACTGGCGCGCCGGGTATGCGCCCGCGATGGACCGGGTGCGGCGCGGGGAGTTGCCGTGGACGCGCATCGACGACCTGCACCGGGCGCGCCTGGTCGAACTGCTCGCCGACCGGGGGATCGACGTACCGGATGCCGACGTCGACGAGCTGAACCGCGCGTGGCACCGCCTCGAACCGTGGCCGGATGCGGTGGCCGGGCTGACGCGGCTCAAGCAGCGTCACGTCATCACGCCGCTGTCCAACGGCAACGTGTCGCTGCTGACGAACATGGCCAAGCATGGTGGCCTGCCGTGGGACTGCGTGCTCTCGGCCGAGATCTTCCGGCACTACAAACCCGATCCGGAGACCTATCTGGGCTGTGCCGACATCCTCGACGTGGCGCCGGCGGAGCTGATGATGGTGGCCGCCCACCCGTCCGACCTGCGCGCCGCCCGCGCCGCGGGGCTGGCCACCGCGTTCGTGTACCGGCCCGCCGAGTTCGGCCCCGATCGGACCCCGGATCGACCGGGCCCCGACGAATTCGACATGCTGGTAGATGATTTCAGCGGCCTCGCCGACCGACTCGGCGTTTGACCAGGAAGTGGTGTCCATGGCTGTATCCCTGCCCGAAGGCCTCATCGAGTTGCTGCGCAAGCCCAGCCCGTGCTTCGTCGCGACGTTGATGAAAGACGGTTCCCCCCAACTCACCGAGACCTGGGTGACCACCGACGGTGAGCACGTCGTCCTCAACATCGTCGGCGGCATGCAGAAGGAGAAGAACTTCCACCGCGATCCCCGGGTCGCTATCAACGTGGCGGATCCCGAGAACGTCGCCCGCTTCTACGAGGTGCGGGGCCGGGTGGTGTCGATGACCGACGAGGGCGGCAAGCAGGGCATCGACGAGCTCTCGCAGAAGTACCTGGGCATCCCGTACCCCTACTTCAGCGGAAACCCCGACGAGACCCGGCTCGTCGTGAAGATCGAGGCCGACAAGGTCAATCCGCCGATGGGCGAGTGATCTCCGGTGGGCGTCGGCGGCATCGTCGCGGTCGCGCTCGTGATCGCCATCGGTCTGGTGGGCATCGTCGTACCGATCCTGCCTGGCAGCATTTTGGTGATCGCAGCCATCGGGGTGTGGGCCTACTACGAGGCCCAACCGGTGGCGTGGGTGACCTTCGGTGTCGCCGCCGCCCTGCTGGCCGCCGCGGCGGTGGTGAAGTACACCTGGCCGGCTCGGCGGATGCGCGACGCGCAGGTCCGCACGTCGGTGCTGCTGGTCGGTGCGGTGGCGGGCATCGTCGGGTTCTTCGTGATCCCCGTCCTGGGCCTGGTGGTCGGGTTCGTCGCGGGGGTGTTCGGTGCCGAATTGGCGTTGCGACGCAACCTGACTCGCGCGTGGGCGGCAACGCTGCACGCGCTCAAGGGGGTAGCGCTGTCGGTTGGCGTGGAACTGTGTGGCGCGCTGCTCGCGACCGTGGCGTGGGTGATCGGGGTCGTGCTGACCTGATGCACCGGGGGCTGAGCACGTGGGTTATCGGCCCACCGCGAGCGACAGAGTCGGTGCCCGGTTAGGTGAGCTAGTCATCCGGCGACTGTGTCGCTGAGAGTGGGCCGGAGGCAGGGGTGACTTCTGCGGGCGACGAGGTGCGGTGGGTATGGGCCGCAC
>Ga0247757_10000686_pt1 | contig 26849 bp, 26 predicted proteins | sample UWRJL126311R4_FD_180929 | JGI IMG/M metagenome (GOLD analysis project Ga0247757, IMG submission 180929) | Plant litter microbial communities from Arlington Agricultural Research Station in Wisconsin, United States - UWRJ-L126-311R-4 | ecosystem: Environmental > Terrestrial > Plant litter >...
CCCCCTCGGCCTGTAGCCTTAACAACTTTCTAAGAGCGAAGACAGAGAGGATTTTCTTGCGGATCCAAATCATCAGTATCAACAAAACTATCCTGCGCGATTCGCTACTTATCTTTCCGAGATTCACACTGCCTCATTACAGGCTCTTGATTCAAAAGAAAGTATCCGTATGAGTTACATCTACGCAAGTCCTTAGGATATATAAGCGCGTCTTGAAGCAGATACATAGAGAGATATCTTGAGCAAGATAGCACTGTGGATGAAAGTAACACGTTCTTAAGAGTTTTACAAACACAATAAGTACTATTCATCCTCAAATAACACTTGGAACAGGTTCTCTAATACTGAAAACTAAATTTAGCATACGAATGTATTCGATCTCCCCATTTTTAACGAGGTCTTGCTGTATCCATGCTCGTTCTATCATGTCACTAATTTCATCGAAATTCCTTCCATGCGGCTGTTGCTCCGTTCTCACAATCAGGTCCATGATACTTATTCGTCTCTCTTCGCTTTCAGCCTCACACCCAAATATAAAAAGCGGGAACGGGTATGGACATGCATCCATCTTGCACAAGATGGTAAATCCATCCTCGGTGTATTGGTCGAGCTTGAGAGACTTTCCAGAAAAATTTCTAGCCGCACGCTCAAGATAGACCAGGCCAGCTAGCCTAAATAATTCAAGTCCGTTGATGATCTGCTTAGCTGTCATTTCAGCGTTGTAAAGATCAGTCTTAATATTCGTAAGTTTGAATTCGAGCTGTTCAAGCTGATTTTGATATTCATTAGAATGGTATTTTGGTCCCGAAGCATACAGCATTGTGTTGAAAACCTCAGAGACCAAGCGAAGAACAGGATGTGAGTGTTCCAAGAGTTCCGGTATGTGGGTCGAGAACGATGATCGGGTGAAAAGAAACTGCAGCGCACATTCGGGGATATTTTCGAGATCAAGCTCAAAAGCAGTAAACTTAAGAAGAGCGCTACGCCAATGTCGGATGCTGAATCGGAGAAGTATCTCGTGGTAATTAAACCACCTCAAAATAGCCGAGAAATCACTTTCGAGGGGATGCCGGGCCTGTCGGCCGACCCTGATCATTTCTTTTGCACCAGCGATATGCCCCATCCAATGAGAACTCCTTTGCGAAGTTTGTTGGACCTAAAATGTCAATTCAGGTTTAATATATTTGAAACTTGTACCTACCTCATAAATGGATAAAAGTATTGCAGAAGCGATATGCTGCATCGCTGATGCACAGCAAACATACCTACCTGATGAAGCGATCAGTGCACGAATCGCAGAGCCCTTGAGAGTTGTTGCATGTGATTGATCGCCATTACGATGTAGGGATGCTAGAGCAAGTATAGAATCCATGATTGCTTTGGAAGAAGAAGAATCATCTCTAAATGCCATTTGCAATAGTAAGCGTCGAATTTCATCACGATCAGAGTCGAGCATGGGTAAGGTTTCGCAGACCACTATTTCAACTATTTAAATTAGCGTACATGTATTGATGCCAAAATGACGACTCACAATACTGCAAGAGACCTTTATCGGATACGCTAATCTTTGGTAGCGTATCAACTCGGCAGGAACATTGGCTAATCATGTCCTCCACGTAAGGTGCCAAATCGCTTGGTCGAAAGACTGTTTGAGTAAATGCTTTAGATCGCAACCCTGGAGGCCTGATACTGACCTCTTCTGTCAAGGGTTGACGCCATATGGTGTAGACCAATATCTGTAGAAAACGCGTTGATCCACACGGCTTTACTTTTCAAGCCCGCAATGCGTATACGCATAGGTGAGCGAGGGCCAATAACATGGCGCCTATGATCATTTGTTCGAGGCCAAGAGAGACGGTACCCATATCCCGCGCATTGCCGTTTCGATTTGGAGCATTTCAGACATGTTGGTAAAGTGCCATCACATGATATTTTCCGATCTGTGGTCGGTCAGGTGACTTCGAAAATCCATGGTGGGAGGCCGAAACCTTTGCATGTCCAGCACCCTTTCTGTAGGGGTTCGTTGTGGCTTGTACAGGAATGTGTGGAAGTGCAAAGTGTCATTATTGGTACGGGGAGAAGTGTGCCGGTGAGGTAAACTCGCAATGCCGCACAGTACCAGATGATTATGTCATGGCACCATACCAAGGGGAGTATATGTAAAGTAGGGTTTCAATAATTGTGGATCGCGATTGGAAATATAGGGCTGGTGAGGTGGGGCGATAGCGAAGGCCTTTAAACCAATCAAAACACTAAGGCCAACGTAAGCGACCACAGCTATGCCTGATTTGGGCATGAGGGAAGTAATTGCGAAGACCAAGGCTCGGCGGTCGGAAGAACAGTCTATCCATTTGTGGGGGTACAAACCCCGAAAGCGGCGACATGTCAAGTATTTGCGAGGTGGTTGAGATGCTGGATTTCGAATCATGGCTGAGCTTAACTCCGAGAGTGTCAAGTATAAAGATGCATAGCTCGCATAGTCTTATGGTGTATATCAATAATCTACTCTTTCTTCACATAGAAAGTTCGATTCAAAGACTCCTACCATTATGCCCTCCTACTTGATTACTGGGGTATCTCGAGGAATTGGGGTAGGTGAAATTGCAGTGGAACTTATGGAGTAAACTTACAAAGTGGTATAGCTCGAATTGCTCCGACAGATTTCAAGTGATACGGCTAATACAGTGATTGGCTTCGTGCGTAACAAGCTTGCAACCGAAGCTAAAATCTCAGAATGGAAACGGAGCAACATTCACATCTTGCAAGCAGACCTTGATGACTACGATGCTCTCAAAGTATTGTTTTTTCTCCCCATGGAATAGGTCACTGAGCTAATGCTGTCCTTCCCAGAAAGCAGTGGATGAGACAGCAAAAATTACAGGCGGTCGTCTCGACTACATCATCGCAAATGCGGCCTTGGTATCGCTTTTCGGCGCTTTCTCAAGCATAGACGAGCTGTAAGTTCCTATCAGACTTCATGTTTGCGCAGTCCATTATCTTGATTGACAACGTTCACAGCGGGCAAGATCCTAAAGGCTTTGAAGAGGATCTTCATAAATCATTTCATACCAATGTAGTTGCAAACATCCATTTGTTCAATCTGCTCATGCCCCTGGTCTTAAGAGGTGAAACAAAAAAAGTCATAGCCATTACTTCCGGCTATGGTGATTTAGACGTTACTGCCAAGTATGAGCTTGAGTATGCTGCGCCTTATACTATCAGCAAGGCGGCATTGAATCTCGCTGTTGCAAAATTTCACTCTCGGTACGCAAAGGACGGTGTGCTCTTCATGGGCATCTCTCCGGGAGTCGTGGACACAAATATAGCTGAACGTGAGTTCCCTATACTCAAGTCTCGGAAATAAGTTCTAACCGGGTATAGTTACGGAAAAGCAACAGCAGAGACAAATGCAGGAGTTCCTGAGGTTCAAGGAGTATGCGCCTCACTTTGAAAGGCTATTGACGCCAGAGGAGTCGGTCAATGCTGTCTTGTCGGTCATTGAGAAGGGCAGCCTAGCCAACGGGGATGGTGGAGCATTTGTTTCTCATTGGGGTAACAAGCAGTGGATTTGAAATATGTAATAGTTGTACTTATCACCTGCTTAAACTAATCTTGTTGTGATGAGGATAGTATTACTATAAACGGCTTGACTACGGCTTTAGTATAGCTCCGGTGTCTTCCACAGCACGCCGCGGCTCGTAGTCTTCCTATCGCTTTTTAGTAGCATCAAAAGGATCCTGTAGCCCTGCATTATATATATCTAATCCTAAGAAGCGTGTCAAGTGACCCCATTCTTGAAGACCTTTTTACTAAAGTGAGCTGAGGAATGGAGTGATAGATTTCTAGCTAAGATATAAAGCTTCTGTAAGCAGCTGAGGCCATGTCACATGATGGGTTCTCGCTATATAAGGGCGTCAAACATGTCTTCTACACATAGACTTCTACACTGAACTACACACTCAATCAATACATTCAATTCTTCACTCTTGCCACTTCCTTACAGCTTCAGCTTCAGTATATATAGAGCAGCGGATATGTATTTCTCCGGCGATTTGGAAGCATGCTCCTAAGTGCTCAGGCAGTAGAGGTAAAGTGGAGCGACGGAGCGAGACGTTTTCTGTCAGCAAAGGCTTGGCATTTTCCAAAGAAATTTTTAGGATACGATAGTGGGCATCACCGAATTTATTGCGAGAGAATTGTTAGGAGTCGCATGCTTCCCGCCACTTCTGAATGTTGCTTGCACTGCCCGAAGGAAGTCTCTAACGATCGCAATTGCTTTGTTTTTTGGACGAATACCGTCCTCCAAAAGGTTCAACATTGTAAATTTCATTTGCCTTATACATATCTAACAAAATTCTGTATGACTTAATATGTTACTTACGCTCTGGTTATCATGTGCAAACCGGTCACAGAAGACGGGTATATAGTCCATGAAGTTTGATTGAACTACCAGTTGGAGTTCTTTTAAAAATTTTGAACCAAAGATCGGGCTGAAAACACTGTCTTCATAAGCATTGAAAGTTAACAAATCTAAAAAAGAAATCTAGAAGGTCTATTATCGATATGGAAATATTGAAATCCCACAAAGGTAAACTTCTTAGTTGACTAGACTGTACCCGCCGTGCATGAGGAGGGTATCTCAGCTTCTAATAGCTATAGAAGAGTAACTTGAAAATCGTGAAAACATTCAGCGGTTGTAGACGCTTGCAGTAACTGGCTTGAGTACCGCTGGGTCACAGATCTAGGGACAGGACTTCGTACTGTAATACGGATCTTAATCCAGAGAATACTTCAAGGCCACATGCATTTGGAGTTCCCCAAGTCCTAGTATTCAGGTTTAGAACACATGTACTTTTGGTATTAAGCTCGCAATGGAGTGCTGTGCCATGGCTCTGGGGTTGTCAGTCGCTTCAGAGATTAAAACTCATGATGCCATGGCATTGCATCAAGCAAAGAAAGTGTAAGTCAAGATTAACGAGAATATAGAGCCGATAGACCTAAATACTGGCAGTGATAGCGCTATCAAAGCATCTGGTGGATCGAGTTTGGGATGACCACAACCCCGCCGACCTCACGTCGTATTTTCATGAACTAGGCAGCCATCTTCCACACATATCAACACCTTATCTACCATACATACAGCTCACTCTCTTACAACATGTGCTTTAAGCAGGGCAAAAAATACATACGGTAGCGGGGATTCACCAGCAGTCGCCCATCCAGCTACTAGTCCACCGGTAACCTGCCTGAGTACGGCTGAGCGAACGGGAAGCACTTTTTTTCAAGTTCCCATGATCGTATGTGTGATTGCGTACCATTATTGCGATTTGCATATCTTATTTTATGACGGGACATCTTACATTAGAAGTACTGGCGGTGCGCGGATTGGAATCGTTTCTGGCTAGGTAAATCGCTTAACTAATCTATTGAATTCAGCCTTGCCTAATATCCTTACATCCCACCACACGCCACCCTATACACAATCTGTGTCAGTCGATATCGAATTTTTACTATTAGTTCCACCTTTTCTCAAATCACTCCTGAATTACTGCAAACTTTGACTTGATTGCACGGCAGTCTATCTCAAGGCTGAACAAGGGCACATCTCACAAGACAAAACTACGCTATTGCCACCGTGTGACGCGATGCGACTCCTAGAAATCTTATCTAGCAACAAATTTCGGCTCACACGCAACTTCCGCGAAGGAACTATTCCTCCATATGCCATCCTCTCGCATACGTGGGGTGACGACGAGGATGAAGTTACGTACGAAGACATGATGCGGGGTTTAGGTCGGGATAAACCGGGCTACAAGAAACTCATGCTGTGTGGCACAGAAGCAACAAGAGATAGGCTAGAGTATATCTGGATAGACACTTGTTGCATCGACAAGTCCTCAAGCGCAGAGCTTCAGGAGTCCATCAACTCGATGTACAAATGGTATCAGAATGCCGATGTCTGTTATGCTTTTATTGAGGACTGGTTGGTGGAAGATGACTGGGCAGATCTCGTACCGCTTGGTCAAGGCGAGAACCGGATATGTGACAATGAAATTATGACCTTATCTAATGAAGAGCTTCTCAAACATATGCAGAAGGATAGAGAGGACAAAATGAATCCAGGAGGAAAAAATAACGCATTCGACGGCTGGGTTCAAATGGATGACACACATTCTGCAAATATACTAGAAATGAATAAGGACATTCCTTCCTTTTCCAATGAAGAAGTCCTAAAAAATCAAGAGAAACTATCAGTTAGCTTCGAAGAGGATCAAGCACAAATACCAGATTCATCATCAAGAGATGGCCAAATTAAGAAAAATTGTCCACTTAAATGGTTCACACGTGGCTGGACCTTGCAAGAACTGATTGCGCCGCGTCAGATGAAGTTCTTTGATACAGATTGGACTTTCAGAGGTGCGAAATCAGACCCAATTGTGGCCAGCTGGCTTAACCACATTACTGGAGTACCAGTTCAAGTGCTTTCTACCGCAACCGCGGATGCACTAAAACGGTGCAGTATAGGGTCACGAATGTCTTGGGCCGCCTATCGTCAAACTTCTCGAGAAGAAGATGCAGCCTATTGCTTGTTAGGAATTTTTGGCGTACATATGCCTCTTTTGTATGGAGAAGGTTCTAACGCCTTCATGCGCCTGGAGGAAGAAATTATGAAGTACTCGACTGATCTATCCATTTTCGCATGGATAGATTGTTCTAAACAGTCAGGAATACCAAAGTATCGAGGAATTTTTGCCCCACATCCTCGATTCTTTCATCATTTACTTGGCCGCATCATTCATGTGACAGGCAGCAGCGAGTTCACCTTAACAAACAAAGGTCTTCGAATCGATATTCCTCTTACTCATCCAATTGGAGCTGCACCTGAGCTGAGAACTTATGCTTCTGGGGTTATGAGTCTAGATTGTTGGATTGACGGAAAGATTCAAGGCATTTATTTGGAGGCTATGACCGGTATATATGCAAGAGTGCTATCTCACGCGTTGATTGAAGTACCACACAGTGCGACATTTTTACAGATACGAAGCATATACATTGCTCGAGACCTGGGCTCAAACGAGATAAAGATGTACCACGAGCGCCTCGAAGACGGGATACTGGTCAATTTCCAAAGCTGCGCGAAGGGATGTTCATTCTTTTCGACCTATGCTTGGCCTTCACACTCATATGACCATAATGCATTCGCTTTCGTTCCTATGCTCAGAATTACCGATAGTCCCTACACTGCATTTTTGACAGTGATGGTAACACCATCGATCAAGAGCGAATTCGCGGGGTTGCAATTTGTCCTTCTTGTCAAGTTCAACCAAGAGGAGTTTGATATCGCATTATATTCCGGTGAAGCAGAACAAAAGATCTATAGGATTGCAAAATCTACAAGTTCTCTGCGTTTAGCTATGGAAAAATTATCAGAATTTCATTCTAAAATGTCTCAAGGCTCGGTGTGTGCTATTGAGTTAAGCAGTCCTTTGGTAAATAAGCCAGTTCGAATCACGGCCACACGAATGCTTAGACGAGGACCTACAGAACAACAGCCTAGATTCTATAGAGCTATTAAACTCGAATTGTCACAATGAGATACTTTAAAACAGGTATACTCTTCTCGTTTTGTGGCCTGATTTTTGCTAGATCTAGCTCTCGAGAATGACATCGCTGCTAAAGGGAGGCATGTATGTCCTTGAAAGACTTCAAATACAGACGGTAGCAAACATAATCAAGGCGAAATATATAGTATCGCTCGGAGGCGAGTTGGACCAAATTCTAAATACTTTTGTATACCACCCGCCCAAGCGGATAATCTTTCTAGATGTATGCTTTAAAGCCGTCAATTCTTTATCCCAAAGAGAGCAGACCGCAACTTCAGGGAAGTTGTCTTAGGCTACGCTCCGGACGACCTCGGGCGCCTCTAAACTCCAAAACAGGTTCCGCCCACCGATACCAAAGTATAACCCACCGGTGCAGCACCAGGGATCGGACTCTGATGCGTCATCAGCTATTGAATATGGCTGACGGACCAGATTGAAAAAGAGTCAGTTGTCTTGTCCTGGAGGTTTCTGGTTATTTGGATAAAATGAGGACGCAAAGCGATTAGAGAATGACTGTAAATCTCAGTGCCACCCTTTTCCAAAACCAAGGCACTAAGACCTCTGTCGATCAATTTCCGGGCCAGTGCCCCACATCACATGCCAGTACCAACAATAATGTGAGTAGGTAATGGGTTTGTCAGTATCAATGCCCAAGCCACCAACCTTGATCTGAAGAGCTTTCAGATGTTTAGTTAGGGCATCTACTATGGAATAGTCTCCCTGATATTTCTCGTCAGGCCTAGTAATGGATTGAAACGAAGCACGCTCGATCAAGGATTGCATGATACAAAATTGAGTGTCAGACAGCAAATAAGTCTTCATACAAAGAGGTTCTCAACAGCAACTGAATAGATATAGGCGTGGTTGAAGACAATTTGAGTTAATGTAGAAGACATGCTCTTGGATATTTTCTCCAAATAGGAGCTCTCACCGGGCTGAGTCGAAATACGCATGGACCCGTCGATTCTCACCAGAATGATGAAAAAATGCGGGAGCTGAGGGTAAAAATATCACATGCCGATATCAGATATAGCAGTCAAGATGTGGCGTTATACTATCCGGTCATCACGTTGTATTACACAGTAGAAGTGAGGTCTAGTATGTGGCGGACATTATGTAGCGAACAAATAGGCTTGCATGTCGTCCAAAGGATTTGTTAACCGCAAAGTCCAGTTCCATTGTATAGCTGAGTCTACCCTTGCTATCATCGCTTTCCCATGTTAGATTGACGAACGGTGTTTGCTAGTGATGCATAATGCCCTTGTATTGGACGCGAAAGACGAAGTATTGGTTTTGTGAAGATTGACAAATGATCAACTAAACTGCAAAATCTATCTATTTGGTTTATAAAAACGAAATTGAGGATCTGGAAATAAAATCAAACAGGTCTTCCAATCTCAGCTTTCGGTCTGTATAGTCTGTAGATCAACGAGTCCCTTAAACCGAGTACAGGGTTATCAAAATCTTTTTCTCGGGTTTCGTAAAGATGGAAACCGGCTTTTCTCAGTACATTCTGACTTGCCACTAGTTCCAGGTCGGTATGCGCCTCTGCATACTCGAAGCATTCGTTCTCCCCGCCAGAAAAATGGTCGAAAAATAACGGCATGAAGGCTCGCAAAGCTTCGGTCGCGTATCCTCGCCCCCAATGGTTTGCATTGAACATGTATCCAACTTCGGGAGCGCGTACTGCGCCTATGAGGCCGATAACGCGAGGGGTGGAGACAGGCGTGTCAGGCGTGGCGGGAAGAAGCTCGACGACGAAATTCCAGCAGTTGGGACGGTCGTGGCAACCCTGAACCCACGCCTTGCACTTCTCGAGGTCATCTGATGGCAGGATCGGCCTGGCTAATGTCAATATAAGCATCGAGAAATGTGCGGTGGAGCTCACGTATGCTTCATAACCTCCGGATCTCTCCGCATAAGCAAAATGTCTTCGGCATCCTCGATCGTCAGTGGCCGTATCAACAGCCTCTGTGTCTTGGTTGTCACCTTTGAATCAACAACCACCATTTCGCTGAAGACCCTTCAGTAAGCAGGATTGTGAAAGCCATTTTGCGGGGTTCTTGGGCGGCTTAAGAGTGACTGTGAACCGCAGCCACATCCCGCGTCGTAGCTTGCGCTGAGAAATCAGCTAAACCGCTTCGAGCCACCAGACACCGACATATCAGCCACCAGGGCCCCATCCCCTCACCTCGCGCATTTGCGCTCCAGCTCCTCTCAGCCTTGGACAGTATCCATGTCGCAATCCGTCGTGTCTGCATCCGCCAAGGGGGCGACGTTCCTCATTTTGCTCCAGGTCGGCTCGCGGGCACTCACATTCGCCGTTAATCAGTTTCTGCTGCGTTTTCTTTCTCCGGAACTCCTAGGGGTATCCGCTCAGCTCGAGCTGTTCTCGATATCTGTTCTGTATTTTGCGCGCGAGAGCTTGCGCGTAGCTGTGCAGCGACAGACCCATCGCACCCAGGCAGTAATCAACTTCTCCTACCTGGCCGTTTTCTTTGGCATCCCTCTAGTCTATGGCCTCGCTCTCCTATGGATCAATTCGGGGGTACCCGACGTCCCATATTTTGTGGATTCACTCAGCACGTATTGCTTTGCTACATTTATTGAGCTATTCACCGAACCCCCCTTCTCAGCTGTACAGCAGATGCTACTGTACAAGGTCAGAGCATCGGCTGAAAGCGCCGCAACCCTGATGCGCTGTTGCGGCACTTGTGGATCCGCCATACTCGCGTACAAATACGATATTGATATTGGAGTCCTCCCGTTTGCTATCGGACAGCTGGCTTACTCCCTGACCTTGTTGGCTGTCTACCATTACCGGATGTGGCCTGTGGCAAAGAAGGCTAGGTTTTCGCTGCTTCCTCAGCCAATACCATCTACAGACGAGACCCCTATCATCTTTAACCACTTTTCAGTTCCTCTGTTACGTCTTACGGGGTCTCTGAGTCTACAGTCAGCCCTCAAGTACATCTTGACACAAGGTGATTCTCTCCTCATCACACGCCTGGTCTCGCTCGCCGACCAGGGCGCATTCGCGCTAGCCTCCAACTATGGTGGTCTTATTGCCCGTATGCTCTTCCAACCCGTCGAGGAGAGCAGTCGCAACCTCTTCGCTAAACTCTGCGCCGACACTGTCCCAGTCCCTGGACTGCAAACCGCGGGCGTTCACGAAGACCTACAAGAACAAACTACCACTTTAAAGAAAGCATCCAAAATCCTAACCGCCATTCTGCACGCATACTCCCTCCTCTCCCTCTTTATCATCGTCCTCGGCCCCTCCCTCGCCCCACTGCTCCTCTCCCTTGTAGCAGGCCAGCGATGGGCCGACACCTCCGCCTCAGAAGTTCTCGCGACCTATTGTTTCTACATCCCCTTTCTCGCTATTAACGGCGTAAGCGAAGCCTTCGTCGCCGCCGTTGCCACCAATAAGCAACTTCACGCACAATCCCTCTTCATGGGCGTCTTCTTCACCTGCTTTGCCGCTAGTGCCTGGTATTTCATTGAGCAGCTATCCTGGGGCGCTAGTGGTGTCGTGGCCGCCAACAGCGTAAACATGAGTCTGCGCATCGTCTTCAACATGTGGTTCATCCGGCGCTTCTTCCGCGAGCGCGGCGTCGATTTTAGTGTCTCCGCGTGCTTGCCATCGCATATGGCGTTGCTATCTACACAGGCTTATCTGTATCTCTCGCCATATCGGCCTAAAGGACCGTGGCTTGCACAATATGGCGTGTTGGGCGAGCTGGCTAGTTTTGGGGTTGTGGGCGCGTCGTGGGCATTTTTTGTGTCTCTTTTTGAGGAGAAGTATCTGCGCGAGTGTTGGGATATGGTGCGGCCTCCGCGAAGTGTTGTTGAGGCTAAGAAGAAGGACTCATAGAAAAGATGACTGGTTATGTAGGAGTTATCTCCATATGCAGTTTCTTGTGTGTCTGATAATAGACATAAAGTGCTATCATAGAATATATACCATCCAGTATCTTCAGTACGAATACGTGCTCTCCACTGGTTCGTCCTAGCAATTTAATTTGCTCGTCCTCCGCAATCGCCATATCCCTCTCATTTCCAAGAACACGTTTTCCATCCACATCAATTGACTATACACGACCAAAAGACTAAGATTTTTAGTGTTAAACTAGAGGATGTGTATTAGACACTATTTCGTTACATTTTGATTTCCAATGCCAACAAAGGGAGTTTAAGGCTCGAAACTTATGATCCTTTGTTGAGATAGAGTGGCGTGTAACCCTCAGGCCAGCTACCGGTCAAACCAAATTGACCCATTGCTATACTGCGTGTTGCGAATTCCTGAGCATACTGCATGCTAAACTCCTCCCAGTCTCCCATTGACTTCTCTCCATTAAGTACTTCAGCCAGTGCCAGGGCCTGCACCGCTGCTAGATTGCAACTGAGACCTAAATGAGGGCGGAACTGCGTAAATGCTTCGCCAACGAGTAAGATCTTTTGGTCGCAGAAAGATGCCACGGTCCCTTCAAAACTAGTTACTGCGGTGACAAACGGTAGTTCCGCCTTCTTAATTATCTCGCTCCAACCAGCAGGTAACATGTACTTCTTACACTGCTTTTCCCAGACCTCCTTTCGGAGGCGGCCGCGTGGTACAGTCTTGTTGTGACGATGACCTAAGGTATCTGTCATAACATCATTGAACTCAGGTGTATTTTCTTCAAGTGGACAGTACCAGCACCAGTCTAATAAGCGCTCTCCCTGTATAGTACTTCCATTTGGACCGGGCGTTAAGTACCTGAAGTAATATGTTAACCAATGATTGCACTCTACGCTTCGTTCATTAATTTTAGATAATATAGGCGCTGTAGACTTACGCAATGATGTAATGGCCTTCGAGGGGCGCAAATAGCAGCTTCCCTTCAAGTGCACCCCTCAACACATAAGGAGTCTGGATCTCTGGTACAAAACCACGCCAAGCCACATATCCGGCATATTTCGGCTGCAAGTCAGGCTGCAACTGGCCAAGAATCGTAGAGCGAGCACCATCAGCGGCAATCACCATAGCTGCCTCAACAGACTTGTCAGGCCCAAGAGATTCGTCTCTGTAATATAGTTTGATCGGTGTGTCTGGACCTGTATCTTCGAACTTGGTAACTTTTATACCCGCTTCGTATACGCGTTTTGGCTCGGATTTTCCCTTCTCTATGAATTTTTCTTTCAACTGATCGAAAACTATATTCCACGTGGACGTTGTTACAGAGAAGGCTGGCGGTATCTCGTTTAGAACATCCCCCATTGGACTTAAAATCTGGGAACAAGACGCTTGGATAGCCATGGTCGTACTTGAAGCTACATATTTCCTCAATAGTTGTTGAGCATGCGGACCCAGACTTAGCCCTGCTGCTTCGGCGCGAAGTTCGTGCTCTTTACGGGATTCGAAGATGATGACTTTTTTTCCAAGCGACCCGAGAACTACTCCATGCATCAATCCTGCAATCGATCCACCGACCTGAACGCATATTTTGTTATTCTTCAATTTCCAGTATTTATATGGTGTCACTCACAATAGCGACATCGTAAGTATCGAGTTTTCTCATCATATCGAGTTGCGCGATTGGTGGGGGCTTTTAAAGAATCTACGAAGTGTCAGTTATCAATTGGTCCGGTGCCGTAAGCTGACTGGCTTTATAAACTCAGTCCGGTGGATACCTCTGTAAATATTCGTACTGAGTGTTGTTGTCTGCGACTATACAGAATGTGATGAGGTACCGAGATAACATGGAACTAGCTGCGATTTTATCGATGGAAACTGAAGGATCAAATCACCTTCCGTAATGAGCAGGTCTGACATGTTGGCGTGGCACGGCATGCGGCGTAGCATCCTATCGAGTGATTCGGATAAAATAGCTTTAAAATCTCACAATATCATTTAATGCATGACGACTGCAGGGTGATTTTGAATTGCAATGGATTTGTGCTTGAACTACATTGCAGGAGAAGTTGCGTTTTCTGCCGAACTTGTTCTGTCTCTTTCTGTCCTAAACAATCAATATCGGACAGACTGCTTGCAAACCATGGGAGATAGCCCACTTCAGCAGCCACCAAAAACGGTGACCTTGAAAATGCTAAGCTGCCTCTCATAGTATGTTGTAACCATCACCCATACACAGCTGTTGCTGATTGTAGTAAGACTCAAACTTTATCATGTATAGACGGAACTATCGTTTTTTGATAGATTACCTCTTTTACATACAGCAGTGAAGTGGCCAACAGCGCCGCATTTTTTCTAGAAAAAAGGGAAAAAAAAACATTCATCTTACGACGTCACCTCAATACTTCTGGCTTGTCACAGCGAGCCTAGCCACGGAAATGAAAAAAAATCTTGCCAAGGAGCTATATGCTTGTTTGAATTAGTAGACTGCGCGGAAGAATCTGTTAGGAGGATAATAAATAGATTGAATAAGCTCAACTGTTCATCTTGCGTATAGTCTCACATGTTGTTGAAAGTGCGTTCTTATAAGTTGTGAACTAAACAGCGGGTATCGAAACCATCACTTCATATCCACGTTTCCTATTCCAACGATAAAAACTACTGACACGTGTAACGTGAGACTACAACGTAATCCTCCCTGTCGATTCACTGTTGCTTATGTGCAAATAGTAAGCAAAATGAACTAGAAAAATAGCGTGTAGCGCACTAACGACCATCTGCATTGTGATCAGAATGGGAACGAATAGAAGAGCATGCATATCATCCGACTCTGGCGCCGGCCGAATCTCGAATAGAACAGTCAAAGTAACCCAAATTACGGTCGAAAAGAGTTGCAGCACTTCGAAGACATATGCTCTGATTGTAATGCTTTTCCTTGAGACAGTCCATAACAGAAAGGACAGCAGCAGAACGGTATCGAAGATTGGGAGCGTGAGACCAAGTATAAAAATAATTCTGCACAGAATGAGATTGGGCGAGTCTGATGAGGAGGCGATTACATACCGCTGGTATTCATCCTCTGAGGGACTTTGGAGAGTGCGAGTAAGAGTCAAAGTCGCAACTGATTCTAAAGCGCCTGTGAGGATAATGGCAGAGCCATATGCGAGGCATATAGGCATGTATCTCTCCGAAAACGCTTGATTTGGTTCGAATTCTAGGGTTTGGATCGAGCTAGGAGGTTGTCTTTGATTCACAGGAGCATCTGGCGGTAGAGGTAACCCGGATTGTTGCATTTCACTAACCTTATTCAAGTTAGTGGCTGCTTAGAATTATTGTTCTTGACTACTTACAGCTGACTGGTTACCACTTGCAGTAGACCACAGGGATTCGAGCCCTGCTGAATTTGTCCTTCTAGGCGAAAACGATGCACCTATCACTGAATTAAATCTGGAGAAGTATTCCAAAGCTAATAAATCAGGTGTGTTGCTATCTGTCTCCGCGTTCTGGTCCTCCATCCTTGGTCTCTTCCAGAAAGACCTCAAGCCATACTGTCCAGCGATCATAGTGCGTTTACGACATCGGTGAAAGCAAAATATACCGTAGATCCACCCAATGAGGTTCGGAAGCAGAATGAATATCAAGCATGGCGCTAAAGCATACCACTGTCGGTCGACGTAGCCCATCGCACATAGTGCAATAGCCGCGCTCAGCTGAATCATCTGGAAGAGTAAAAGAAAGTTTGGAAGAAGGACATCGTAGAACGATAGGTAGAAATGCGCTCCAAATGGAATAACACCAAATAATAGAATCGAAAAGAAGAGCCTAATAATGTGAGTTTTAGATCAGAGATAAAAGTGCGGAACATATGAATGCCAGGACACTTACGGCGCCTTCCCTGTTTCGTCAAGGTTTCCATCCGCATGAAAGGTGATGATCAGTGTAAAAAAACCGAAGAAGCTTGACAAAGCAGGAAAAACTGTGGCAAAATACCACAGATGTTCACGCCGAAAGTGGCCAAGACGGCGGGCGTTCAGTCGTTGTAGCCAATCTACCGCTTTAGACTCCAGATCCTCAATGAGAGTTGGTGAAAACGAAAACATCTTTCAATTTTTGACATTGTTCTCTGGATACTCGGAGGAAGGTAGCAGGAATGTCCATTGCGGAGGCTTTGAGACAGCCTGGCAATTTGTCTTAGATGGGGGCCAAACTGGCGCACGGATCCTAGATATCCCTGTGCATAGCTGAGGCGGTGCATTGCCGCCGTCACTTTTCATAGCATCATACTCTATATATTGTCTCAAGGCTGCGCCATCGTGGGATTTGGGCTCAAAGGTAGCCTAGGATACATTCGAAAAAGGGGCTTACGAAAGCAGCCTCGTGCTTGACCTATTTCGCATTATCACTTTATTCAGCTTGACACATCAATCTCCAGATGCAACTCTGCCCAATCTGCGATAATCTAAACATTCAACGATGTAAGAAAGAAGATGGACTTCTCGCAATTTACCCTTTGCCGTACTTGGAAAAAGGAGCGGCTCACGGTTGTCCCTTTTGCCGCCTCCTCAGTCGCACCCTTGAGGAAAACCTTGAAGCAGCGAAGCCATTGTATCGTGGAACCGGGCGCCTCTATTTGTACATGCTCTTAGATGGTCTGAAAAGACCAAAAAACCCTTCCACTGGCTTGCAAATCAATCAGCTCGTTATTTCCATTGCCCAAGGCTACTGGGGAATAAGCCCGAGACTTCTATTTGGCCCAGACGGCGAGTCAAGCGACACATATATTGCAAAGCAGACATATCGGGTGATGGCGGCCATTGGTAGGTAACCCCAAAGCTGAAAGAACTGTTGTTAATATCCCTAGATAGCAAAGCTTCGAAGCATGGCGATGTTATTGGGACGTATCTCGGAGACAATCCGCTGTCTAACAATCATGTCTCAGCCATCCAAGAGTGGTTTATCCACTGTTTGGATAATCATGCAGATTGCTGCAAGAGAGCTTCGGGGGAGGAGCACTTTAATGCACGTAACGTACCACTTCCAAGCCGCTGCCTCGACATTAAAGATCCAGCGAATATTAGGGTGAAGGAGACAAGGGGTGAGCGAGGAGCATACGTTGCGCTGAGCCATCGATGGGGAGCCGAAACAGCAACGTGCCGCACAACGACCGAAAACGTCGAATCGCGAAAGCAGTCTTTAGATGCTGCCATTCTGCCTCGCATGTTCCGGGATGTAATTCGTTTTACCCAGCTGCTCGGTATCCAGTATCTCTGGATCGACTCCTTGTGCATTGTCCAAGATGGCGATGACGGTGAAGACTGGAAACATGAGGCACTTCTTATGGGGCAGTACTATCAATACAGTCTGATTACAATAGCAGTAGCCACCCCACCCAATGATCCTGCAGGTTGCTTTCCACCTCGTCCGAGTGGATTAAACGGAATGCTGGCTCGCCTCCCTTATATTGATCAGCAGGGCAGAAAAGATGGCTTCGTCTACGTACAGGAAAGACACGGATCTGTACACGATGAGTATCGCAATACCATCCTCCAGAGCGAGCTCCTCGGTCGAGGATGGGTTTTGCAGGAATGGCTGCTGAGCCGTCGCTTAATATTCATTACATCCAACCAGTTATATTTCGAATGCCAGTCGAAATGGCCGCACAACGAGTACATGGAGACAGCTCATCTGGGACTTGATGCAGGTCGGATATCCGGCAGGATCCACAGTGAATGGAAAGTACCGCTAAAGTCTCTTTTCAGCTACAAAACCAAACCAATTGGAGATCTCTGGTGCACCATTGTCGAAACGTATTGCACGCTCCAACTGACTAAACCGGAACTAGATACTTTCCTTGCGATTGCTGGTATCGCTGGTGAGATTAAGCGAATGATAGCGCAGGAGGCCACCAACGGAGACGCCACCAACAAACAGCGGGAGTACTACGTCGCAGGACTCTGGCTCACGGACATCCACCACGGCCTCCTCTGGGAGCAAAGAACGCGCTTGAACACAATTGGATCAAACCCTAGAGCACCTACGTGGTCTTGGGCTTCGCAGTCAACGCCCATCAAGTGGCAGCCCCGAGGAAAGCGAGTTGCAAATACCTGTGAGATTTGCGCTCTCATCTTACCAGACGGCCGTTCCTTCGATCTAAATGACACGACGGAATATGAAAACGGCTCAGAGGACCCAGGAGGCGTCTTTGGCGTCACGAACTCCTTCGCCGCCCTCAAAATCCTTAGCCAAAGACGCTTGTTTCTGATCCACCGTCACCTCACGTCCTCCGAAACAACAAAAATCAGCTCCTACACCGGAAACGCTACAAACTTCGCGGGAACATGGCGAGCCGTTAGCGATCCGCTTTCTCCAACGCGCCATCTCGGCTGGGCGTCGATAGAATCCCCCTCCGTGAGCCGGCAGCTTGGAGAAGAGAATTCGATCGCGCTCCAGGCACTTCACATTGCTAGGATAAGGGGAGAAAGTGGTGGAGTGAAATTTGGAAAGCTGGGTATGACACATAGTGTTTGCTGCGTGGTGTTCATTATCCCGAGGGAGGATGGAAGATATGAGAGGGTGGGGACAGGGAGGATATTTCAGTCACAGTACTTTGATGGGGTGCAGAAAGAGGAGGTGGAGCTAGTATGATAGCAAAAAAGCTTCCGGTCCTGCATCTTCCGTCTTAACTAACCTGAGACATCTCTTTTCTAGAGCGAATACCAGGACCAGTTGAGGTCTACTCTTTTTCCAAATACTCATCATAAGATAGTAAACATAACCACACATACATCATTGACTAGATTCCATGGCCTTAATCTCACTACCACCGATCTCTAACAATCCATTCTGTACAAATACATTTAAAAAGTTCAATGTCGCCTTATTTTCTCCAACGAAGACAAATCCTTTTTACAATTGTCCTTCGTTGTTACCCACCCACCTAACCCAAGAACCGCCGAGCCCCTCAAATGCGGGGCACTCACCGTTCGCTGCTGGTACCCCGCCTACAAAAAAGAAACACATCAAACACCCAAGTCCACACACGCCATAAACGCCCGCCTCGGCACGATCCACCGCCCAGAAGTTGCCGGGAAAAGCGGGGGCTAACACGAAGATCCAAGGGTCTTGGTGACTAAGAAGATTGGGCGTGGTGAGGGACCCGACCGCAAGGACGTTCCGACCGGCATACCAAGACAAACGGAGGGGTCGACACGACACGACACGAAGCGCACGACAAGAGAAGACGTAATCCAGGGTCTCTATTGACCAAAAAAATTCGAGAGGAAAACGGACCAACCGAATCAGACGAACCGGCCTGTTGCACCGACATCCGCCCAACTGCGGAGCTAAGAGCAAGGATGGCCGACGCGGAGCGATGCGCGCATTACCATGGAGTGGTCGATATGGGGAGGTACGTACCCTTGATCCCATCGAATCCTACCACCACCCACACGCGCAACCTCTCGGAAAATGACAATTATGTACTCCAGTCTACATAGACTTACACCATCTACCATCCACGATGAATATCAAGTTCATACCTAAGCAACACGACGTGAAATACTAACTACCATCCCATTCAAATAGTAACGGCATCCGCTTCTCCATAACCGACCTTTCCCCTCCAACCACCCGCATCCTCCCCACCCTGTACCTCTCTCGCGCCGCCATATCCCTCTACGACGCACAATACGCTCCCTCCTCCCACACCCCCATCCCCATCCCCTCGTCCACTATAAAAGCTGTGATCAACGCCCTCCAAGGCTTCAAATCCACATGCCTTGACTTTGGCGTACCTCCTTCACAGATCCGCATCCTCGCCACCGAAGCCACACGCAAAGCGCAGAACTCCGAAGCCTTCAGGCAAGAAATCAAAGAGAAGACGGGCTGGGATGTGACGTTGCTTGAGAAACAGGTGGAAGGAAAGGTGGGCGCGCATGGCGTAGCGAGTAGTTACGGGAGAGTGAGTGGGCTGGTGATGGATCTGGGAGGGGGTAGTACGCAGATTACGTGGGTTGTAACGACAGAAGAGGGAGAGGTGAGAATGTCGGAAAAAGGGAGTGTGAGTTTGCCGTATGGGGCGGCAGCATTGACAAAAAGGCTGGAAGCAGCGGGTACGCTGGGGAGTCCAGCGTTCAGGGAGTTTGAGAAAGAGGTGCAGGACGAGTTGAGGAATGCGGTGCAGCAGATTGGGATTCCAAACGAACTGCTGGGCGATGAGAAAGGACTGTCGCTGTACTTGTCAGGCGGGGGTTTTAGGGGCTGGGGGTTTGTGCTCATGTCAAAGCATGAGATCAAGCCATATCCGATTCCGATTATCAACGGGTTCAAGGTAAAAGCGGACTCATTCCATAATACCCAGGCAGTTCGGGCAGCCGTCATGGACGAGTCAACGCCAGATATCTTTCGGGTTTCCCAGCGGCGAGCAAGTCAGGTGCCAGCAGTGGCCTTTCTCGTTGACTGTCTTTCGAAAACGCTACCCAGCCTCACCGACGTTCATTTCTGCCAAGGGGGTGTAAGGGAAGGCATTCACTTCTCCGAGATGGATCCCAGAGTAAGATGTGAAGACCCACTGGTGACGGCGACACGGCCGTACACACCAAGATCAGCGAAGGAGATCGTTGCACTACTGCAGAAAGCAATAGAGAACCCACCAACAGAAGCTACCTTCCACCCAACTATCATCACGGCGTTTGTCCAGGCGCTCTACGCTCATGCAGCATATCCGAAGGATCTTTGTGCAGGTGCTGCGCTCCGCAGTACTTCGACCGGATACTTTGCAGCAGCACATGGCCTCAGTCACGAGCAGCGCGCTCTCCTAGCCATACTGCTTTGTGAGCGATATGGTGGGTTTGGTTCTATAAGTCCTACAGAGCAGGACTTCTATCAGCGCCTAGTAAGGCTCTTTCCTCCAGGTATGGCGTGGTGGTGCGTGTACCTAGGGCGAGTTGCTGCGGTGGTGGCAACCGTCTACCCAGCTGGTGTGGTCACAGAAGAGAGGGTGAGTATCAGTGCTGGTTGGGCTTCAACCAAGAAGGGCAATGATAAGCTGTGGATCAACTTTGAGTTCAAGCAGGCACTGGATGATATTGATGAAGCACTAGATGCTGCGCTTGAGAAGGTGGAGAAGGCAGGAAAGAAGAAGGCGTGGGTAGGGGGAGAGGGATACAAGCTGGACAGATGGGTGAATGGGAAGGAGTGGCCTCGCAGCAAGTGAGTAGCATGCTTGATAGCAAGAAGCGAAAAAATGAGATGCGCTTGGTGAGTATACTTTGGTGCCAACACAGTCCGCTCTGTTGGTGTCCAGGGAAGACGATTTAGTGGCAGCAGTCAGTCTTTAGACCTAACGGTGCTGCACGATAGAATCTTCTCCGACTCGGCCCTCATGGCCCTAGTCAGGGTGTAATTTTGCGATCGGGAACGGTGACCGTTCGTGGTCCAGCTTCCAGTCATCATCGAGGTCCGCGAGGGCCAGGTCCCGTGCAGCAGCATCGTGACCTGCTGCGGCCGCCCTGACGCCCTGACGCCTCAGCCGGGGCCCTGAACGCCAGCGAGAGCTGCTCGACAAATGGCGACCACGTGCCACGGGAGACTGCCTGCCGGAGGGCCACGTACGGTCAGCGGGGGCTCCAGGCTCTGGGGCGCCAAGGATCGTGGAATCTGAGGTGCTTGACGGTGCAGCGGTTGAGACGGAGAGGCAGCGAATGGCGGGTGGCGCAGAGCCAAGGATGCGAGCTGGCGGACGCGGCTATTAGCAATAATGGCGCACTCTGGGGTCACGCTGGAAAATTCTGCGTTGGAGTGCGTGCTCATTGAGGTCTTCGAGTGCCATCGCGGCCCACGATTACGTGACAGGGCCAATTGGCGGGTGCGCTAGCCGTCGCCGTGTCTGGGGAAGCTGCAGCTCGGCTTTGGGCGGGCCACGGCCAGGTCGCTCAGGTACAAGGTACAAGCTGCATTTGATCGCGCCTCCATGTAGGTTCCCAATATAAAAGTTGACCCCACCGCCGCCGTCCCTGGTGCCGCAAGCTCTGTTGTTTGTTCCCACCGTACCATCGCCGCCACGGCTTATCTCGCTGGCGACCCTGCTGTCTCATAATCCCATCCATCCCCTGCGTTGCGGCACACCTCCCACGGCCTGTGTGCGCTGCCAACATCCACAAGCTTTACGCAGTGCAACTACAACACCCAATTGGCGCCTGCTGCCTTATCCAGACCAAAGCTTGAGTGCTGTGCCCCGGTGGAGTCCCGACTCAGGTGAGCTGCTAGTGCGTCATAGTACAACCCAAAAATAAAGAGGCACCCGAACATCTCACCTACCCGCGGCGTCTTGCCTTCGGAGGGGCCTGTGGATGAACAATTCTTACCTTGCATGCTTCGGCCTGCGCCCCCAACCACTATCTTTACTGACATACCGTTTCTGGGCCGTAGAGATCCACAGACCCTCCCCACCATATATACCCCTCGTTCGCTCGTCTGCGCTAGCCACGAACCGCGAAGCTGACCTCCACACCGCTGCTTGGTCCGATAAACAACAGCCCTGACGATCTGCCTTTCCTTTCTCTTTACACTCTACATACACGCACAGCCAGCCCGCCATGTCCACACCAGTCAATGGGGCCCTTCCGGGTCTGCAGAACAAGCTCCTCGAGCAGGTCAGCGGCACCATCCCAAACCGCCGCTCCTCGCCAATGCCCACACACTTGAGCCTTCCCGGCTCAGGACACTCGACACCACGTGTCCTCCCTCAGGAGGGCTCGGGTGGTTCGGGATATGTTGCTCCCAAATTCGAGGGTAAGGATAAGCAGATGGAGGCCGTTATGGATAGTGTCGAAGAGAAAGGCTTCATCCCTCCAGACTTCGTCGAGACAGAAACCACTTGGTTCTACAATGAGCTCGGCATCGACGACATGTACTTTGCCACCGAGACAGTTGAGGTGTAAGTCAGCATACTCTTACTGCTCAGCCTCAATCGCTAACCGTTGACTCAGCATCGTTAACCACATTCACTCGCTCTACGCCGCGAAGGTTGCAGCCTATGCCCGTGATGACAAACGTGTCGAAATCCGGTTAGACAAGGAGGCGGGCGACCACGCAGTCTACATTGATACCAGTAAACCTGGCATCTCTGTGGTCAATGGTCCACAATACGAGCAACGTATCGATCAGAAGTATCTCAATGAGTCCAAAGGTGCTGTGGGTTATCGGCTGGAGAGCTTCCGCTCTACCACCAATCTCCCCGGAAGCCAGGATCAGCAACTGCGATGCTACTTCGTCTACGGGTGTGATTTTGTGTCTCCCAACCCAGGTGAGACCGAAACAGACCTAGAGAAGATTGGAGACAAGCGATTCCTTCAGAAGGCTACTCCAAACACAAAGAGGATTTACCAAGAGGTTCTCGAGGTTGCCGTCGAGCGCACCGGACCAGTCATTGAGTACTTCGACATCGAAGGCTCCCGTGACAAGCGCCTGGTCATTGCCTACAAGCAAGGCTCGGCCATGGGTTTCTTCAGTGCCTTGAGTGATCTTTACCACTACTACGGCCTCACTACATCTCGAAAATACGTCGAGCAGTTCTCCAATGGCTACACGATAATGTCTCTTTATCTTACCGAAGTGTCTGACAAGGGCAGTCGTAAGCACCCACCCATTGAAGCCTCTATCCATCAGATCATCAAAGAAATATCTCTGCTCTACTGCATTCCGCAGAACAAGTTCCAAGAGCACTTTGCTACGGGCCGGCTTAGCTTGCAGGAGACTATTTACTCACACTGCGTTTGGGTCTTTGTCTCACATTTCCTCAATCGGCTAGGAAATGAGTACCAAGCTCTGACATCGCTACTCGATATTGAGAATAGCGCACACGCTGAATTGCTGTCCAAGCTCAAGAAGAGGTTACGTACAGAGACATTCACCGCGGACTACATCTTAGAAATCATTAACCAGTACCCCGAGCTCATCCATAGCTTGTACCTTTCTTTCGCTAACGCGCACTATGTCCAAACGAGGGGTGAGCAGGATGACTTCCTGCCTACTCTGAGTTTCTTGCGTCTTCAAATCGACAAGGTGCTCAGTGACAATGAGTTGACAGAGGCGATCAACAAGGCAGTTGTCAATGACCACCACCATATGGTAATGAGCTCGTTCCGTATCTTCAACAACTGTGTTCTCAAGACAAATTTTTACACGCCTACAAAGGTCGCACTGAGCTTCCGCCTGGACCCCAAATTCCTACCGCCTTCAGAATATCCTCAGCCTTTGTACGGCATGTTTCTCGTTATCAGCTCCGAATTCCGTGGTTTCCATCTTCGATTCCGCGACATTGCCCGTGGCGGTATTCGCATCGTGAAGTCAAGGAGCCCCGAAGCATATGCTATCAATGCCCGGTCTCTCTTCGACGAGAACTACAATCTTGCTAATACACAACAGCGCAAGAACAAGGACATTCCCGAGGGTGGCTCAAAGGGTGTTGTTCTCCTCGACTTCCATCATCAAGACAAGGCTCGCGTTGCGTTCGAGAAGTACATCGATAGTATCCTTGATCTTCTCCTTCCACCGAGCAGCCCTGGAATTAAGGATCCCATTGTTGATCTCTATGGCAAAGAGGAAATCCTCTTCATGGGTCCTGACGAGAACACGGCCGATCTTGTCGATTGGGCAACTGAGCACGCCCGTATCCGTGGTGCGCCGTGGTGGAAATCCTTCTTCACTGGCAAGAGCCCCAAGCTCGGTGGCATCCCCCACGACCGATATGGAATGACCACCCTATCTGTCCGTGAGTACGTGCTTGGAATCTACAGGAAACTGAACCTCGACCCCAGCAAGGTCAGGAAGCTTCAGACTGGTGGTCCCGATGGTGATCTCGGCTCAAATGAGATTCTACTAAGCAATGAGAAGTACATTGCTATCGTGGATGGATCAGGTGTTCTTGTCGACCCTCAAGGTATCAACCATGAGGAGCTTCTTCGATTAGCCAAGGCTCGATCCATGATCAACAACTTTGACATTTCGAAGCTTTCACCTGAAGGCTACCGTGTATTGGTAGATGAGAACGATGTTAAACTTCCAAACGGCGACAGAGTGGCTAATGGCACCACATTCCGTAACACGTTTCACCTTCGTGGAGGCCTACAGTACGACACATTCGTGCCTTGCGGAGGTCGTCCCGAGTCCATCGACCTCAGCACAGCTAACAAGCTGATCGTTGACGGCAAGTCGACCATTCCCTACATCGTCGAAGGTGCCAACCTCTTCATCACCCAAGATGCTAAACTACGCCTGGAGAAAGCCGGCTGCATCCTCTACAAGGACGCGTCCGCTAACAAGGGCGGCGTTACCTCATCCTCTCTTGAAGTACTGGCCTCCCTTTCTTTCGATGATGAAGGCTTCATCAAGCACATGTGCGTCGGCGAGGACGGCACACCCCCGGAGTTCTACAACAACTACGTCAAGAGCGTGCAGGCGGTCATCCAGAACAACGCTAGACTTGAGTTCGAAGCTATCTGGCGCGAGCATCAGAAGACAGGTGAACCGCGCAGCATCCTCAGTGATACGCTCAGCGTGGCCATCACCAAGCTCGACGAAGAGCTACAGAGCACGGATCTGTGGGAGAACATTGAATTTAGGAAGTCGGTGCTCAGCGAGGCGCTACCGAACTTACTGCTGGAGAAGATTGGGCTAGACAAGATCATGGAGAGGGTAAGTTGAAACACCCTTTTGTTGAGATTGATATGTTTGTTGTTCTTGGGCATGGGCTAATGGAGCAATCACAGGTCCCCGATAATTACATTCGCGCCATTTTTGGAAGTTATCTGGCGAGTCGCTTCGTGTACACGTATGGCGTCAACGCGAGCCAGTTCGCTTTCTTTGATTTCATGAATAAGCGCATGGCGAAGATCAAGGCGTGAGTCCTGCTCGTTCAAGAAGAGCTAGCAAATTCCTTTTGATGCCCGCACGGTCTTTTTTTTTTTTCTTAAGCCTTGAATGGCTGACGAGATGCGTACATGTCTGCGTTCTCTTGTCTAAAAGGTTCACAAAAGTTTGGATTACAATAGAAGGGTCTCTAGGAGCTTGATGGTTTTCTGGTTTTAGTCTTGGGCTTGGGCTTTCTATGCATATGGGTCGGCGTGTGTAAGGCAAGAATTGATTCTTGGGGGAGAGGGTAGATGTCTAATGTGTGTATGCAATGTTCTACTTGTATCAAGGGTAGAGGGTGATGAGAAGAGGTTTATGAATGCTCGTGCAATTAGTTCTTTCGTCTTGATTGTGGATGTGTGAAGTTGGCTTTATCTTTTTCAGGGGGAAGAGGGAGAGAAGGCAAGGTACGGATTAGACACTCGACCAAGGTCGAATTTTCGAATTTTCCATTCATTCGTCCAAGGATAGACTGAAAGCGCCCTACCTACCTACCTCGACCAAGTAGACCCCCCTCGAGCATCGAAAAAACACTCCAAGTACACAGTACATCTTCGCCCTCCCCCCCTCGACTAAGGCTACGCGTCAGCGCGTTCGTCGCCCGCTGCACGTCATCAAGCCCAAGCAGCCGACACAATCAAATGGGCGTATTAATCCCTCTTATCTTTTCCCTGCCTCGCTCTCTCCCCTCGCTCCCTCGCTCTATTTAATCGCGCTCTCTGCCTCGCTATATATATATATATATATATACCCCAGACGGCGTTCTTCCAAAAAAGAAATGCGGGAATACGGGAATGCAGGACCGCGAGATGCGTGTGCATGCAGCCAATGGCGAGCGAGGCGGAGGCGACGAGGGGGGTGTGCGATGTGCAGTGTACGGTATACAGTAGAGTGGCGGGAGATGCGGGGCGTTGGGTTTTTCGGGTTGGGCGGCGGGATACAGTCGTGACAGTCACAGTACGGTAAATACGTATGTATGCGTATATGCACAGGGCACGGGAAGGGGCAGGGGAGAAGGGACGAGGACGGGAGAGGGGGCTTTGTGCGGGTCGGGTTGGGCTGGGCTGGGCTGGGCTGGGCTACGTATTTAGGGCACGAGCAGAGGTATGGGTGTGGATATGGATATGGGGCATGTTACTGTGTGTACGTTTATTCGCGCGGACGCGGATGTGGTTGGGCGGATGTGGGATGCGCGCGTGCATGCATATGCAGGTGCATACCCAGGTCCAGTAGCATGTATGTACGTATGTACACGGTGCCGTTGTGAGTGGTCGGGACGGGTGGACATGGGCGTGGGTAGGTGTGCATGTGTCGTGTTGTTTCTGTGTATGGGGAGTGGGCTTTTCTGGGTGCGTTGGTTGGGGTACTGGGGAAGGGGTGGGAGGGTGCGGGATGGCGTGCATGATGTGTTGTTGTTGTTGATTTTTTTTTTCCTCTTG
>Ga0247757_10000687_pt1 | contig 26829 bp, 23 predicted proteins | sample UWRJL126311R4_FD_180929 | JGI IMG/M metagenome (GOLD analysis project Ga0247757, IMG submission 180929) | Plant litter microbial communities from Arlington Agricultural Research Station in Wisconsin, United States - UWRJ-L126-311R-4 | ecosystem: Environmental > Terrestrial > Plant litter >...
CCACTGCGCCCCCACCCACGACCACCACCACGCCGCTGCCACCCACGACGGCCGCCCCGCCGCCCACCGAGAGTCAGGCGCCGGACACCGTCACCTCGACCGAGGTGGTGACCACCACCGCGGCGCCACCTCCCGCGCCCGCCGTCGGCGCCAACTGCCCGGCCCCGGGGACCACCGGGACGACCGCATCGGGAGCGACGGTGTACTGCGAGACGCTGCAGAGCACCGGCAGCCCGATCTGGTCGCTCACGCCCGGCGACATTCCCAGCCCGACGATCGCCGCCCCCACCGTGCCGGCGGTGCCGCCTGCGCCGATCGAGGAGGAGAACCCGGTGCGGGTCTGCATGCAGCAGACCGGGCAGACGTGGTTCCAGTGCCGCAGGGACGTCCGGTTGGGCAACGGCCTGGTGCCCTGACCCGTCAGTGCACGGCGTCGACCAGCTGGTCCAGCAGCGGACGCTGCCCCGTGAGCAGCTTGACGCGAGCGGTGGCGAGATCGAACCAGGCGACGCGGTCGAGTTCGGGGAATTCGGCCATCCGGCCTGAGCGCGGCGGCCATTCGATGGTGAAGGTATTGCTGACCGCCCCGCTCACGTCGAGGTCGCCGCGGACCGCGAACGCGGTGACGATCTTGCCGCCGGGCTGCCGCAGCGGAGCCAGGTCGATGCGCGGCCCACTCGGCGGCGGGGTGCCGATCTCCTCGATGAACTCGCGCTGCGCCGCCGCCCAGGCGTCCTCGCCGTCGGTGTACTCCCCTTTCGGAATCGACCATGCGCCTTCGTCTTTGCGCGCCCAGAACGGGCCGCCGGGGTGGCCGAGCAGGACTTCGAGCGCATCGGGGGCGCCGCGGTAGAGCAGGAGACCGGCGCTGAGCTTGGGCATGTGTTCAGCATGCCAAGCCGTGCGACGATGGGAGGCGATGACCCGTCCGGCACGGCACCTGGTGACCTCCGGGAGTGGTGCGGGTCAGCGGGACGGTGCCGCGGTGGCAGATGCCGCTGGATCGGAAACGCTTGGCGGACATCGTGACCGGGCTCGGCGTCGGCCTCGCGGTGAATCTGACCCGGTTGGGCCGCCCGCGTTGGAGTCCCCCGCGGCTGCGCTCCTACGATGCTGTGGTGTCCTACGCCCGCTACGTCGCTCTCGGCGACAGCCAGACCGAGGGGCTGTGGGACGGTGACGACGCCTCCGGGTTGCGCGGCTTCGCCGACCGCCTCGCCGAGCGGCTCGACGCGCTGTCGCCGGGGCTGCAGTATGCCAATCTCGCGGTGCGCGGCAACCAGATCCGCGATGTCCTCGACACCCAGTTGCCGCGCGCGGTGGCGCTGCGCGCCGACCTCATCACCGTCTGCATCGGCATGAACGACATGACGCGGCCCGGGCGCGGTTTCGCCCGCGCGCTGACCCAACTCGACGAGATGCACCGCCTGCTCGCCGCGTCGGGGGCGACGGTGGTGACCACGACGTTCCCCGACCTGGCCCGGATCCTGCCGGTCGGGCGGGTCCTGGGCAACCGAGTGCTGGCCATCAACGCCGCGATCCGCACCGCCGCACAGCGGCACGGCTTCGCGCTGGTGGACCTGTTCGGCGCGCCGTCGATGATCCGGCCCGACACCTGGAGCCCGGACCGGGTGCACGGCTCCCCGCGCGGGCACGCGCTGTTCGCCGACGCGGCGGCCGAGGCGCTCGGGCTGCCGGGCAGCGATCACGGCTGGGCCGACGTGCGGCCGGCAGCCGAGCAGTCGCTCGCCCCGGCGCCGGCGCTGCGCGAGCGTGCGACGTCACAACTGCTGTGGACGCAGAACATGCTGATGCCGTGGGTGTGGGATCACCTGCGCGGCAGGACGGCCGGGGCGTCCCGCAGTCCACGCCGGCCGCAGCTGCGCGAGCTCGCCCGCTGACGCTCGGACGGGCCTCAGATCCCCGTCCAGGTCTCGTCGAGCTGCTCGGCGACGTCGATGACCTTCGCTTTCTGCGACTCGGGGCTGTCGATCTCCCCCGCCACGTGCGCGGCGATGAACCTCTTGATCTCGGCGTCCACGCCGCCGATGATGCGCACCACCTCCGCGCGCAGCGACTTGGAGGTGACGTGGATCGCGATGTCCGACGGCCGCGGCTTCTCCACGTCGATGATCAGCAACAGCGGCTCGGCGGCGCGGGCCACCGCGCGCAGCGAGATCTCGCCGAACACCATGAATTTCGGCTTGTCGATGCGCAGATCGACGACCAGGTCGATCTCCAGCGGGATCCGGATGGCGAACGTGATCTCGTCGGCGACCCGGCGGTTCACCCGGGGCGCCATGATGCGGACCTTGGCGGTCACCTTGGCCAGCTTGCCCGGCCCCTGGGCGATCGGCCCCATCTCGAAGGCCTCACCGGCGATCTGACCGATCGCGTCACCGACCCGCTCCTCGGTCACCGCGACCTCGAAGAACCGCCGCCCGAACTCCTCGTAGCTCATGTATGCGTCAGAAGTGCGGTCGGTGGTGTCCATGGTCCTGCTACGTTCTCACGTCCGCCGCACCCGGCGCGACAACCCGGCCGCCGCCGCACTCAGCCGATGTCGCCGAACAGTTCGAGCCGGCCCAGGACGGCACGCTCGGCACCGCGCGCTCGCAGCTCGCCGATGACGACCCCGCGCCAGCCGTCGCGCTGTACCCGCGCCGCTGCCGAGTGCCCGGAGCGGATCAGCTTGTCCCACCGGCCGCCCGCCAGCAGCCGGGCCAGGTCCGAGGCGCTCAGCGCGGTGCCGTCGCCTGCGGTGACGTCGATGTCACCGATGCGGCGCCGCAGCCCGATCTCGTTGCCGCTGCACGCGTCGTCGAGGAAGCGGGCGAACGCCGCGCCGGCCCCGGTGCCCGTACCGCCGAAGCCGCGCAGGAAACCGAGCGTGCCGCGCACGCCCTGATGGGTGAGCATGGCCCGCCCGAGCTGGACGCCCGCGGGCAGCGCGGGCACGCCACCGAGCACGAATCGGCGGACCATCGCGGGCAGCTCCCAGTACGCCGACAGCGCCGAGATCCGCAGGCCCTGGGTCGTGTCGGTGATGTCGTAGCGCAGGTAGGCGGGCACCTGCAGGGTCAGCGACGACGCCATCTGGATCTGGAGAGTCAGGTCGCGCAGCACGGTGGTGCCGGCGACGAGGTCGGCGCCGAGGTGGTGGCTGATCTCGCGCGGGCCGATGAAGGTGTCGAAGAAGTGGCCGAGCGCGACGTGCCCGCGGTGCGGCGCCGATCCGACCGGGTCCTCGACGCGGCCGTACGGGCTGAAGAGGGCCAGCCAGCCCGCCCGATCGCGTGCTGCGGCCGCCGCGAGCGACCGCTGCGCGGCCGACAGCACATCGTCTGGGGAGAGCGTGGGCATAGGGATGCCTACCACCTGCACACCGCGGTGGTCGACGTGAACCGCGCAGCCAGGCACACTGAACACATCACCACCCCGCGAGGAGGACGCCATGAGCGGCAACGGACCTTTCGGCTTCGACCCCGAGGACCTCGACCGGGTGGCTCGCCAGGCCGGTGAGGGCCTGCGCGACGCCCTCGGCAAGTTCATGACCACCTCCGGTGAACGCGCTGGCTGGTCGGTGCTGTTCGACGACCTGGCGCGCGGGGCGCGTCCCCAACGGCCGGAGACCACCGGCGAGGCGGGTGACGGGGTGTGGACGATCTACACCGTCGACGCGTCGGGCAGCGCCCACATCGAGCAGGTCTACCCCACCGAGCTCGACGCGCTGCGGGCCAACAAGACCAACACCGACCCGGCCCGCCGGGTCCGGTTCCTGCCCTACGGGATCGCGGTCAGCGTCCTCGATCCTGGTTCAGAAGCCGGCTCGGAAGCCGAGCAGAACGACCCGGGGCAGACCCCCGACTAGCGTCGACCGGCGTCCCGCCCCAGGGCCGCCGCCAGTCGTGACGATCCTTCGCCCGTGCTCCGAGAGTGAGCACAGCCACACCGACTTGAACTAGTCTGTGGCCGGATGAGAACTTATACCAGCTAAGTTAGATCAGCGAACGACGCACGACGGACGAAGCCAGGGGTCAGATTGCACGGCAGAGCACGGGCACGCGCGGTGGGACACCGCCCGTGTTGAAGGTCGCGAGGAAGATCTGGCTGCCCCTTGTCATCATCTTCGTGGTGGTGGTGGCCGGTCTGACCGTCTCGCGCATCCGGACCTACTTCGGCTCCGAGGGCATCATCGAGACCCCGCGCAACTTCGCCGATCTGCCCGAACCGTTCGACCCCAAGGTGGTCCGCTACGAGATCACGGGCACCGGCAGCTACGCCGACATCAACTACCTCGACCTCGATGCCAAGCCGCAGCGGGTCGACAACGCCGGGCTGCCGTGGTCGCTGACGTTGAGCACCACCGAGCCGTCGGCCGCCCCGAACGTCGTCGCCCAGGGTGACGGCGGCTCCATCACGTGCCGCATCTTCGTCGACGACGAGCTGCGTGACGAGCGCACCACCGACGGGCTCAACGCCCAGACCTTCTGTTTCGTGAAGTCGGCATGAGCGCGCCCACCTCCGACGCCCCGACCGATGCCCACCCGCCCGCTTCCCCGCCGTCGCATCCGCTGATCCCCCGGGTCATCCGCACGCTGGCGCTGCCGATCGTGCTCGGCTGGATCGCGGTCATCGTCATCCTCAACACCGTCGTCCCACAGCTCGAAATCGTGGGTCAGCAGCGCGCGGTGTCGATGAGCCCCGACAGCGCACCGTCGCTGATCTCGATGAAGAAGGTCGGCGAGGCGTTCAAGGAAGGCGACTCCGACAGCTCGGTGATGGTCGTGTTCGAGGGCGACAAGCCACTCGGCGACGATGCGCACGCCTGGTACGACAAGCTCGTCGCCAAACTGCGCGCCGACCCTGCCCACGTGCAATCGGTGCAGGATTTCTGGAGCGACCCGCTCACCGCGGCCGGCTCGACGAGCAATGACGGCAAGGCCGCCTACGTACAGGTCAAACTGGCCGGCAACCAGGGTGAGACGCTGGCCAACGACTCGGTGCTGGCCGTTCAGAAGGCCGTCGACGAGGTGCCGCCGCCGCCGGGGGTCAAGGCCTACGTGACGGGGCCCGCGGCGCTGGCCGCCGACCAGCACATCGCCAGCGACCGCAGCATGACGTTCATCGAGGTGGCGACCTTCACGGTCATCATCATCATGCTGCTGCTGGTGTACCGCTCGATCGTCACGGTGCTGATCACGCTGGTGATGGTGGTGCTCTCGCTGGCCACGGCGCGCGGTCTGGTGGCGTTCCTCGGTTATCACGACATCATCGGGCTGTCGACGTTCGCCACCAACCTGCTGGTGACCCTGGCCATCGCGGCGGCCACCGATTACGCGATCTTCCTGATCGGCCGCTATCAGGAGGCCCGCAGTCTCGGCGAGGACAAAGAGTCGGCGTTCTACACCATGTTCCACGGCACCGCGCACGTGGTGCTCGGGTCGGGCCTGACCATCGCCGGTGCGACGTTCTGCCTCAGCTTCACCCGGTTGCCGTACTTCCAGACCCTCGGCGTCCCGCTGGCCATCGGGATGGTCGTCGTGGTGCTGGCAGGCGTGGTGCTGATGACCGCGATCATCTCGCTGGCCACCCGCTTCGGCCTGCTGGAGCCCAAGCGCGCCATGCGCATCCGCGGCTGGCGCAAGATCGGCGCGGCGGTGGTCCGCTGGCCGGGGCCGATCCTGGTGGGCACGATCGCGCTGTCGCTGGTCGGCTTGCTCACCCTGCCCGGGTACCAGACCAACTACAACGACCGGAACTACCTGCCCGCCGATCTGCCCGCCAACGAGGGGTACGCGGTGGCCGACCGGCATTTCTCCCAGGCCAGGATGAACCCCGAGTTGCTGATGATCGAAAGCGATCACGACATGCGCAACTCCGCCGACTTCCTGGTCATCGACAAGATCGCCAAGGCGCTGTTCCGGGTGGAGGGCATCGCGCGGGTGCAGGCCATCACCCGGCCGGACGGCAAACCGATCAAGCACACCTCGATCCCGTTCCAGATGAGCATGCAGGGCACCACCCAGCGGCTCAACCAGAAGTACATGCAGGACCGGATGGCCGACATGCTGGTGCAGGCCGGCGAGATGGACAAGACCATCGCCACGATGGAGAAGATGTCCAGCCTGACCAAGCAGATGTCGGAGGTCACCCATTCGCTGGTGACCAAGATGGAGGGCATGGTCGTTGACATCGAGGCGCTGCGCGACAGCATCGCCAACTTCGACGATTTCTTCCGGCCGATCCGCAACTACTTCTACTGGGAACCGCACTGCTACAACATCCCGGTGTGTTGGGCGATCCGCTCGGTGTTCGACACCCTCGACGGCATCAACGTGATGACCGATGACTTCAAGGCCATCGTCCCGGAGATGAAGCGGCTGGACACCCTGATGCCGCAGATGGTCGCGCTGATGCCCGAGATGATCTCCACGATGAAGACCATGAAGACCATGATGCTGACCATGTATCAGACCCAGAAGGGTCAGCAGGATCAGATGGCCGCCATGCAGGAGGACTCGAACGCCATGGGTGAGGCGTTCGACGATTCGATGAACGACGACTCGTTCTATCTGCCGCCGGAGATCTTCGACAACAAGGACTTTCAGCGCGGACTCGAGCAGTTCCTCTCCCCCGACGGCAAGTCGGTGCGCTTCATCATCGCCCACGAGGGTGACCCGTTGACGCCTGAGGGCATCGCCCGGATCGACAAGATCCGCAACGCCGCCAAGGAGGCGATCAAGGGCACTCCGCTCGAGGGCGCCAAGATCTATCTGGGCGGGACGGCGGCGACGTACGCGGACATGCAGGAGGGCAACAACTACGACCTGCTGATCGCCGGCATCGCGGCCCTGGGTCTCATCTTCATCATCATGTTGATCCTGACCCGCGCGGTCGTCGCGTCGGCGGTGATCGTCGGGACCGTGGTGATGTCGCTGGGCGCCTCGTTCGGGCTGTCCGTGCTGTTCTGGCAGCACATCCTGGGCCAGCCGCTGCACTGGATGGTGCTGGCGATGGCGGTCATCATCCTGCTGGCGGTCGGCGCGGACTACAACCTGCTGCTGGTGTCGCGCCTGAAGGAAGAGATCCACGCCGGGATCGGCACCGGCATCATCCGCGCGATGGGTGGCAGCGGTTCTGTCGTCACCGCCGCCGGGCTGGTGTTCGCGCTTACCATGATGTCGATGGCGGTCAGCGAGTTGACGGTGATCGGTCAGGTGGGTACGACGATCGGTCTGGGGTTGTTGTTCGACACCCTGGTCATCCGCGCGTTCATGACCCCGTCGATCGCGGCGCTGATGGGGCCGTGGTTCTGGTGGCCGCAACGCGTTCGTCGCCGGCCGCTGCCCGAGCCGTGGCCCAGACCTGGTGGCATACAGAGTGATCCGGCAGAAGGAGTGAGGGCATGAAGCGGATTCTGATGGGGATCGCCGCGGCGGCGCTGACGGTGGGCGCGGTGGCAGGCGCCGCACCCGCGGTGGCCGACCCGGACACCGATTTCGCCAACGAGTTGCACGTCTACGGGATCTACGGCCAGAAGGACTACAACGCCTGGATCGGCAAGATCATGTGCAAGCGGCTCTACACCGGCGTGGACCCCGACGTGTTCGCCACCGCACGGTTCATCCAGATGAACCTGCAGAAGGGCACCACCACCGAGCAGACCTACCAGTTCATCGCCGCGGGGCTGCGGACGTACTGCCCGGAGAAGCTGCCGGTACTCGACGTCGCCCGGTGACCGTGGCTCCGGCCGCTCGTCGTCGCTTCAACGAGGCGGTCACCGGTTTCTGGAGCATCGCGGCGCCGGTGTACGACACCGCGGTGGTCCAGCGATGGGTGTACCGACCGGCTCAGGACGAGATGATCGCCCTGCTGCAGCGGCACGGTTCCCGCAGAATCGCCGATATCGGTTGCGGCACAGGCATTCTCGCCGATCGCATCGAGCGTGAGGTGCATCCGGTCGAGATCTCCGGTGTCGACCTGTCCGACGGCATGCTCGCCGAGGCTGCGCAGCGCTCGATCGAGGTGCGCTGGGTCAGCGCACCCGCGGAGCAACTGCCCTTCGCCGACAACAGCCTCGATGCGGTGGTGAGCACGTCGGCGTTCCACTGGTTCAATCAACGGGCCGCGCTGCGGGAGTTCTTCCGCGTGCTGGCGCCCGGCGGGTTCGCCGCGGTGGCGACGCTCAGTCCGCGGCAGCTGGTGCCGGCACCGCTGCTGTCGGCGGTGCGCCTGCCCGCCTACGACGCACCGGATCCGGCGGCGATGCGGGCCCTGTTCACGGGTGCGGGCTTCACCGTCGCCGACCAGCATCGGGTGCGCCGCCCGCTGTGGACCCAGGCGCTCTCCGACCTCATCACCGTCGGAGTGAAACCCGAACGCTAGAGCCCGAATTGGTCCTCGACGATTCCCAGCCACACCTGGGCGGCGTCGATCGCGACCTTCTCGCTGACGAAGGCGTGCTGGGTACCGGTGTAGATGTCGCGGAACGCCCGCTCGAGTCGGCTGCCTTCGCGGATGGCGGTGGTGCCCGCGGCCAGGTGCGCCCATTCCGCGCAGGCTCGGGCGGTGTCGGTGGCGAACACCGCCGCCACCCGCATGTCGGCCCGCAGGGTCGGGGTGAGGTCGTCCCCCGCCGCGACAGCCGCTTCGGCCGTACCGAAGGTGTCGAGCACCAGCAAGCGGGCCGCCCGCCAGGCCGCGACGTGGTGGGCGAGATCCTTCTGGAAGGTCGGCCGGGTGGCCAGCGCCGCCATGTCGCTCATCCGGTACTTGGTCGCGGCGAGCTCGGTGACGTCGTCGAGCATGCTCTTGGCCACACCGAGTGCCCAGGCGGCGTGGCCGGCCGCGGTCACCGCCATCAGACCCATCCGTGTGGCCGGTGAGGTTCCGCGGCGAGGGACGCGACCGAACAACGCGAAGGTCCGGCTGTCCGGGACGAACACGTCGCTGATCGAATAATCGTATGACCCAGTGGCTTTGAGGCCCTGGACATGCCAGCCGTCGGCGAACTCGACGTCGGCGCGCGGCACGATCGCGACCTGCATGTCGGGAACACCGTCGCCGATCCAGCGGATCTCGCCGTCGACCATCGGCAGGAAACCCGCCGCGATGTACTGCGCGTGTCCGGTGCCCGAGCCGAAGCTCCACGACCCGCGCAGCCGGTATCCCCCGTCGACGGCGACGCCCTGACCGTTGGGGAAGAACTGCCCGCCCATCGTGACGTGATTGTCGCGGTCGGTGAAGACCTCGGCGAAGCCCGGGTCGGGCAGATAGGTGGCCGCGGCGAACGACGACGGCAGGTTGGCGATCCCGATCCAGCCGAAAGAGCCGTCCTGCCAACTCATTTCGATCCAGGTGTCGATCATCTCGGCGAACGACGGCTCGCGTCCGCCTGCGGCCGCCGGGTTGAAGGCCGACATCAGGCCGGTGGACCACATCGCCTCGACCACAGCAGGCGTCAGGGTGCGCAGGCGTTCGGCGTCGGCCGCTTCGGCACGCACCAGGTCGCGCATGCCGCGCGCCAGCGCGACCACCTGGTCATCGACCGCAGTCACGGCCTCGACGGTAACGGGTCAGGGCACAGCGGTGAACAGATTGGCCGGATCTGTCATGTCCGGGCCGGGGGCCGGCGCGGCGGGCGCCTCGGGCCCGGGCAGCGGTGCGACCAGAGGTGCCGCGCCGGGGAGATGCTGTTGGTCGACCGCGGGGAGGTGCTGCTGGTCGGCCTCAGCCGCCGGGGCGGCCACAACAGCCTCAGCCGCCGGGGCGGCCACAACAGCCTCAGCCGCCGGGGCGGCCACAACAGCCTCAGCCGCCGGGGCGGCCACAGCAGCCTCAGCCGCCGGGGCGGCCACAGCAGCCTCAGCCGCGGGGACAGCGTCGGGCACCGGGGCGGCGGCGAGCGGAGCCGCCTCAGTCACGGGACCAGCGGGGGCCGCGGCAACAGCGGTGACCATGGGCACTGCGGTGGGCTCCGGGTGCGGCGCCGCGGCAGCGGGTGCCGGCTGCGGAACCGGAGCCGCATAGGCGATGGCGTCCGGGACCGCCGGTTGCGCGGATTCCGGCGAGCTGGATTCGGTGACGACCTTGCGCAACGGGTCGGCCGCGGCGGCGGGGGCGGTGACGCTGACCCAGCCGGGATCGGACTGCGCGGCGGCGTTGGCGGCCGGCTCGATCTGGGGCACCGAACCGGCGTGGACGAAGAACACTGCGGCAACCGCCGCGGCGGCGGCGACGCCCAGCCCGGCGGCGACATAAGGTGCGGGTCGGCGACGGTGGGTCTGTGGCGCCTGGCGGGCCAGGGTGACGGTGATCGCCTCGGCGGGATCGACCTCGGCCAGCGCGGCGCCGTAGGCCAGCGCCACCAGCGAGGGCATGTCGCCCTGCGACGGATCGATGAGCACCCTCGTCGCGCAGGTCAGGGGAACTGCCTCGGGTTGGAAGCCCAACTCGTGCAACCGGGCCTGCAGCCGGGTGCTGCAGGTGGTGGCGTCGGGTGTCCACACCATGCGGACCCGCTCCACGTTCAGACCGGTCGCCATGGCCAGCGCGTGCGCACCGCGGGCCGCTGCGCCGGCGATGCCGCCATCGGCGTCGCACTCCAGGGTGTCGTGGTCGACGACGGTGCGATCGGAGGTGTCCACCAGCGCCCAGGTGACCTCATCGGCAGTCAGCGACAACCCCAGAACTGCGCCCACGGCATCCCCTTCGTTCCGAGCCGGTGTCTGTGATTCATCGGACGCCTCCGGCACGCTGTTACAGCGGCCACAGACGCCTCACCGCGGGCGAGCCTAACGCTGTCCCGTCGTTTGCGCTCGCCATTGGGGCCGGAGTACCACACTGCTGACCTGGCTGAATTCCCCCACCAGCAGAGAGAAGCCGCGGTGTGGCCTTCGCCACGATTCCTGGTACCGGCAGAGGTGCAGCTAGAGTGCCAGTCCGTGGGCAGACACCGCTTAGCCACCACGCGGCGCCGGCGACCGTCGACGGCCGTCGTCGCGGTGGCACTGCCCGTCCTCACCGCCGTGTGCGCCGGTGCCGATTCCGTGTCGGCGGCCCGTCCCGAGCCGCCCCACACGTGCTGCGCGGCGCTGATCGCCGGGGCGCCGCCGGCGACGCAGTATCGCAGCGTCCCCGCCGACGACGGCCTGTTGATGGCGAGCTCGCGGTCGATGCACCGCGATCTGGACACCGCTCTTCCCGGGTCGGTCGGCTCCGAGGCGGGGCTGCAGGTGCGCACGATCCTGGTGGCTCGCGCCGTCAGCGCGATCTTCCCCGAGGTGCAGCGCATCGGCGGGGTGCGCCCGGACTATCTGCGCTGGCATCCCGACGGCCTGGCGATCGACGTGATGATCCCGGACTACGACAGTCCCGGAGGCATCGCGCTCGGTGATGACGTGGTCGATTTCGTGCTGCACAACGCCGACCGGCTGGGGTTGGCCCATGTCATCTGGCGACAGACGATGTACCCGGCGCACGGCGCGTCGCACCGGATGGCCAGTCGCGGCGACGACACCGCCAACCACATGAATCACGTGCACATCGCGACGGTCGGCGGCGGCTATCCCCGCTCGGGTACCTACCTCGGGTGATCAGCGGCTGATCAGCGCCCGAAGCCGGCATCCCGCAGCGCCTGCGCCATCGATCCGGCGCCCCCGCCGGTGTCGCGGCGCCCGGCCTTGACGTCGCGCCGCGGCGGCCGCTGATCGGTCCGACGGTCCCGGTTCTGGGGGCGCGGTGCGCGGGGTTCCTCGTCGAGGCGCAGGCTCAGCCCGATCCGCTGCCGTTCGACGTCGACCTCGACCACCTTCACCCGCACCACCTGACCCGAATGCACGACGTCGTGCGGATCGGCCACGTACCGGTTCGCCATGGCCGACACATGCACCAGACCGTCCTGGTGCACCCCGACGTCGACGAACGCGCCGAAGGCCGCGACGTTGGTCACGACGCCCTCCAACACCATGCCCACCTTCAGGTCCGCGACCTTCTCGACGCCGGCGGCGAAGCTCGCCGTGGTGAACGCCGGCCGGGGATCGCGGCCCGGCTTCTCCAGCTCGGCCAGGATGTCGGTGACGGTGGGGATGCCGAATCGCTCATCGGCGACCTCCTCGGCACGCACGGTGGTCAACGCGCGCCGGTTGCCGATGATCTCCGCGAGCCCGATCCCGGCCCGGTCGACGATGCGGCGCACCACCGGGTAGGCCTCGGGGTGGACACCCGAGCTGTCCAGCGGGTCGTCACCGTCGCGGATCCGCAGGAACCCAGCGCACTGTTCGAACGCCTTGGGCCCCAGGCGCGGCACGTCGAGCAGGCCGCGCCGGCTGCGGAACGGTCCGGTCCGGTCACGGTGCGCCACGATCGACTCGGCAAGTGTCTCGGTGATCCCCGAGACCCGGGCGAGCAGCGGCACCGACGCGGTGTTCAGGTCGACGCCAACGGCGTTCACCGCGTCCTCGACCACCGCCCCCAAGCTGCGGGCCAGGATGCCCGGCGTCACGTCGTGCTGGTATTGCCCCACCCCGATGGACTTCGGCTCGATCTTGACCAGCTCGGCCAGCGGATCCTGTAGCCGCCGGGCGATCGACACCGCGCCGCGCAGGGTCACGTCCAGATCGGGCAGTTCGTGCGCGGCGTAGGCGGACGCCGAGTACACCGACGCGCCGGCCTCGCTGACCATCGCCTTGGTCGGTGCGGGGGCACCAGCCGCCCGGATGTCGGCGATCAGTTCGGTGGCTAGCGCTTCGGTCTCCCTGGAGGCGGTGCCGTTGCCGATGGCGACCAGCTCCACGCCGTGCCGCTCCACCAGCGCGGCCAGCGTCGCCTTGGCGGCGTCCCACTGCTTCTGCGGCTGGTGGGGATAGACCGCGCACGTGTCGAGCACCTTGCCGGTGCCGTCCACGACGGCCACCTTGACGCCGGTGCGGAAGCCGGGGTCCAGCCCGAGCGTCGCGCGGTTGCCCGCGGGCGCGGCCAGCAGCAGGTCCTTGAGGTTGCGGGCGAACACCGTGACGGCGTCCTGCTCGGCGCGCAGCTTCAGCCGGACCCGCGCATCCACCGACGCGGACACCGACAACCGGGTGCGCCAGGCGAAGCCGACGGCGCCTGCGAGCCACGGGGTGGCGGGGGCACCGGCGGCCATGTCGACGCCGAGCGATCGCGCGATCATCGCCTGGTAGGCCACCTCCTCGCCGCCGTCGAGGGTCAGCGCGAGCACCTGCTCCTTCTCCCCCCGCAGCACGGCGAGCACGCGGTGCGATGGCATGGCCTCCAGCGGCTCGGCGAAGTCGAAGTAGTCGCGGTACTTCTGTGCGGCCGCGGAGGCGGCGACGGCGTCGGACGCGGGCCGGGTACGCGCCGAACCGTTCGCCCAGAACCGTTCGCGGACGGCGCCGACGAGCTCGGCGTCCTCGGCGGCCCGCTCGACAAGGATGTGCCGGGCGCCATCGAGGGCGGCGGCAGCGTCGGTGACGGCCTCGGAGACGAACTCCGCCGCGACCGCTTCGGGCACCACCGCCGGGTCGGCGAGCAGGCGGTCGATCAGGGGTTCCAGACCGGCCTCCCGCGCGATCTGCGCCTTCGTCCGGCGCTTCGGTTTGTACGGCAGGTAGATGTCCTCGATGCGCGCCTTGGTATCGGCCGCCATCAGCGCCGCGGTCAGGTCGTCGGTCAGCGCACCCTGCTCTTTGATCGAGGCAAGCACGGCGTCGCGGCGCTGATCGAGCTCGCGCAGGTACACCAGCCGTTCGGCGAGTTGCCGTAGCTGACCATCGTCCAGGCTGCCGGTGACCTCCTTGCGGTACCGGGCGATGAACGGCACCGTCGCACCGTCGTCGAGCAGCCGCACCGCGGCCGCCACCTGCCCCTCCCCCACAGCCAGTTCCCCAGCGAGACGGGCGGTTACGCTGATCGGGCCGGTCACGGCAGCGCTCGTAGTCACGCGCAGGACCCTACCCAACCCTGCCGACATCTCCGCGCTGCAGGGCGGTCAGGCCACGTCCGCCGTCGGTATGTCGAGCATCGCGTCGCGCATCCGGCGCAGCGACTGAGCCAGCAGGCGTGAAACGTGCATCTGGGAGATCCCCAACCGTCGAGCGATCTCGATCTGCGTGAGGTTCTCGAAGAACCGCATGAGGATGATCTGCTTCTCCCGTTCGGACAGCGTCTCGAGTTGGGTGTGCAGGGCAGCCCGGTCCTCGATGAACCCGATGGCGGGGTCGGGTTGACCGAGCCGGTCGACGAACGTCTGACCTTCGTCGTCCTCGCGGGAGGCCCTGTAGTCCAGCGAGCGGGGGCTGAATCCCGCAGCGGCCGTCAGGGTTTCGATGATGTCGTCGCGGTCGACACCCAGCGCGGTGGCGAGTTCACCCGCGGTTGGTGCCCGGTTCAGCCGCTGGGTCAGCTCGGCGGTCAGCGGAGCGAGCGCCGGGTAGAGCTCCTTGAGTCGGCGCGGCACGTTGACAGACCAGCTGCAGTCTCGAAAGTAGCGCCTGACCTCCCCCAGCATCGTCGGGATGGCGTAGGCCAGGAAGTCGGTGCCCGCGTCGGGGTCAAAGCGGTTCACCGCGTTCATCAGCCCCACCCGGGCGACCTGCACGAGGTCGTCGTGGGCTTCACCGCGCCGGTCGTACCGGCGGGCGATTCGCTCGGCAACCGGTAGGCAATCCTCGATGATCCGGGTGCGGATGCGCTCGCGGTCGGTCGATCCGACGGGCAGGCGCTGGAGAGCGACGAAGTATCCGCTCAAGGTCGGGCCGTCGGGCTCATGGGTCGACATCGGCTGCCTTCGGTTCGGTGTCGACCGTCCTGACGGTCGCATTACCTGGGACGAGGCGGGCAGCTTCTGTGCAAACCATCCACTTCAAAGCCTCGAACGCGTCGAGAGCCTTCTGATCAAGTATGAGCCCCCCGCGCTTCGAAGCCCGCCGGATCCGGAGGAGTTCGTGAATCGGCTCGCCGGTCGTTCGCTTTGTGGATTTTTTCAGAGACACAAAAGTCCGAGCGGTGCAACCTCTCCGGCGGCCTCATGTCGGCGACTGACCCCTCGGGCCGAGCGCTTCCATCAACAGCAACGCACCGTTGACCGCACCGTCGGCGCCCCGAAACGCCGTGCACTGCAGGCGGACCCGCGCTTCGCGGCCCCGCCGGGTGATCGCGTCGACGGTCGCCTCGCCCAACATGTCGGTGTCGACGAACACCTGCCCCAGTAGCGGCTTGACCTCGTCGACGGGGAGTCCGATGTCCAGGCTCGCAAGGGGTTGACCGAGCACTTCTTCGGAACGTAACCCCCACAGTTCTTCGCAGCCACGGTTCCACACCTGCACGCGCGTCTGCCGGTCCACGACCGCCAGTCCGAGGCGAACGGAGGTGACCAGTGAGTCGAGGAACTCGGTGCTCTCGTGGAGTTCGAAACTGCGCTCCCGCAACGTGTCGTTGATCGTGTGCAGCTCGTCGTTGGTCGACTGCAGCTCCTCGTTCATCGTCTCGAGTTCCTCGTTGGTCGACTGCAGTTCCTCGTTGGTGGTCTCGAGCTCTTCGACTGTCGACTGCAGCTCTTCGTTGGTGGTCTCGAGTTCCTCGTTGGTCGACTGCAGTTCCTCGTACGCCGCCTCGAGTTGACTGTTGGTCTGCACCACCTTGTTCAGCAACGCACGCGTCGCGGTCACGTCGAAGAACACCACGCTGATGCCGAGCAACCCGTTCCCGCCGTCGACGAGCGGGTTCACATGGATCTCGAACCACACATCGTCGGCACCGGGACGCTGCCAGCACACGTCCGGGATGCGCGCGGACGTGCGCTCGACCTTCGCCTGCTCGAGATAGCCGCGCATCTCCACCGGACGGTAGGACACGTCGAGGTCGCGCAGCAGCCGGCCGATGTCGCGCGCCGAGAGCCCGAACGTCGACTCGGCCTGTTCGTTGATCATCGCGACGGTGTCGTCTCCGGTCACCACGATCTGGGCCACCGGACTCGCCCGGAACGCCAGGTCCCGGATGGAGGCCAGGCCTGGGGCCTCGGAAGGGCGTTCGGTGAGCGCCGGAGACGGGAAATACGCACCCGCCTGGACCGGTGTGCGCACCTTGCGGAAGAACCGATGCTTGAAGTTCATCGGGGTGAAGCGATCAGTGTGGCTGAGCAGCATCTCCGCGTGGCCGAGGAACAGCACACCCCGGGGCGCCAGCGAGAAATGGAGTCGCCCCAGCACGCTGCGCTGCGTCTCGGCGTTCAAGTACATCAGCGTGTTGCGGCAGACCAGCAGGTCGACCCGGGAGATGGGGGCGTCTTTGACCAGGTCGTTGCGCCCGAAGATCACGGCGCGGCGCAATTCCTTGTTGAACAGATACTTGCCGTTGACCGATTCGAAGTAGCGCTCGAGCAAATCACGGGGCACGGATTCGACCGCCCGGGCGTCGTATGACGCCAGTCGCGCTTCCGCGAGCGCCTCCTCGTCGATGTCGGTGGCGTAGATCTTGACGCGGGCCCGGAATTGCTCGACGCCCATCGCCTCGGCGAGGATCATCGCCAGCGTGTAGGCCTCCTGGCCGGTGGCACAGCCGGCGCTCCAAACGCGGACGGGGTCGCCGGGACTGCGTTCGGCGAGCATGGTGGGGACCACCTCGTCGCGTACGTACTCCCACGCGGGCTCGTCCCGGAAGAAGCTCGTGACGTTGATCAGGATCGTGTTGAACAGCGCGGCGAACTCGTCGGCGCTGGCCTGCAGGGTGTCGAGGTATTCATCGAAGGTGGCTTGACCGGCGTGGTCCATCCGGTGCCGCACCCGCCTGATCAACGAGGTGCGCTTGTACCCGGTGAAATCGAACCCGCGCGCATCGCGCAGATATCGCAGCAGATTCTCGAAGGTTTCCGCTTCGTTGTCGGACCGTTCGCTCACCACCACGTCCATTCGTCGTCCAGGCCTGCGCCGAACTTACCCGTGCCGACGCCGTCCGGGAGGAACGCGTCGTTCGCGCGAGACGCGCTGTTCGGGACCGCGGCCTCGTTTGGGAGGGATCCAGCCGGGTAGTCTCCTGCACCGGCTGATTGGCGGGATGCCCCATGCGCAACGAATTCCACGACACCCTCGACGGCCTGGTCGTCGATCTCGCGGACATGTGCGGTCGCGCCGCGGCCATGATGACGTCGGCGACGGCGGCATTGTTGTCCGCCGACGTGTATCGAGCGGACGCCCTGGGCGCCGACCTGGCGGATCTGCGCGCGATCGGCATCGCGGTGCACGACCGCGCCTATCACCTGCTCGCGCGTCAGGCGCCGGTTGCCCGCGATCTGCGGACGGTGGTGGCCGCGTTGCACATCGGCGCCGACGCCGACCGGATGGGCGGGCTGGCGTCGCACGTGGCGCGGGTGGCTACGCGCCGGCATCCGGTTCCCGCGGTGCCAGGGGAGGTGGTCGACCTGTTCACCGAGATGGGTTCCACAGCAGTGCAATTGGCGGCCGCCGCCGGTGCCGCGGTACGCTCCGGCGACGCCGCGCAGGCCGAACGCGTCTGCGCAGGCGACCAACTGATCAACGACCTGCACCAGCAGATGTTCGCGCGCCTCGCCGGTCCGCACTGGCGCCACGGCCCGATGGTCGCCGCCGATGTGGCGCTGCTGGGCCGGTTCTACGAGCGGTTCGCCGACCATGCCGTGGAGATCGCCCGCCGCGTCTATTTCCAGGCCACCGGTAGGCATCTGGGCGTTCAACCCGCCCAGTCGATCTGAGTCACACCGATGTCGCCGAAACACGCCGGTGCCGCTGCACGGCCGCCCGATACACCACCTCGACGTCGGTGGCGATCCGCTCCCAGCTGTAGCGCGATCGCGCGCGGGTTCGGCCCGCCATTCCCATCCCCTCCCGCAGGACGTTCTGACGGACGATCGCGTGCAGCGCACGGCTCAGCTCCACCTTGTCGCCGGCCGGCACCAAAAGCCCTGTCACCTCGGCGACCACGGCGTCACGCGGTCCGCCCGAATCGGCGGCGACGACGGGAATCCCACTGCACATGGCCTGCAACACCGTTCGCGTGTCCGGGTCGTAGGGAGCAGGACACACCGCCACGTCGGCCGACCGCAGCCAGGCCGCGATGTCCCCGGCCTTGGTCGTGGCCACGACATGGGTGCGGTCCGCCACCCCGAGCCGTGCCGCGGTGGTGACGAGTCCGCGCACCTCATGCGGGTGGTCGTCGCCGTCGGCGAGCAGGATCACCTCCGCAGTGGGCAGCGCAGGCAGCGCGGCGACCACACGGTCGAACCCGGATGCCTCCGAAAAGTCCTGCGCGAGGGCGACAATGCGGTGCCGCGAGGTGCGCGGCGGCACGATCGACCCGGCTGTGCCTGCGGCGTGGAAGGCGTCGACATCGACACCGGATGGCAGGACGGCGACGCTCGCGCGGCCGCAGCCCATGCGAATCACATCGTCGATCTCATCGGTGCAGGATGCCGTCACCATCGTGGCGCTGCGCGCCAGCAGCGCCTCGAGCTTGGCGGCGGCCGTTCCACGCGTCGACGTCTGCTCGCCACGGCGCCGGCCCGGGTCGGCCAGCCGGTGCAACGCCTGCACGACCGGTAACGGCCGCCGTTTGGCCGCCAGTTGCGCGGCCAACCCGTAGGCCCAGCCGAAGCAATGCACGGCGTTCGGGGGGCTCTCCCCCCAGTCGACGTGCAAGAAATGTCCCAGATCGCCGATCACCGGCATCAGATGTCCGTCGGCCGGAGCCACCGGGATCTGCACCACGCGATAACCGGGAACGCTACTGCCCTCGACCCGGCCCGCCGTGTACAGGCGGACATCGTGGCCCCGCTGCACCAGTGCGTCGGCGAGATTCGCGATGTCGTAGTCGCCCGCCTTTGCGGGCCACGGATCACCTACAAGCGCCATCTTCATAATCGTAAGAAGAGTCCCTCACCGGCTTTTGCCAAACACCGGACACCGACCCCTTCGTGCGGCGGACCGACCGGTTCGCGCACTGGATGATTCAACAGGTGTCAGCGCGGGTTAGCCGGTGGCGATCGGGGTAACTCGAATCAGTGATTGATGCAGCACACAGTGCCCTCCGCGGGGTGGTCGCGGTCGGCGGGTCGGCGGGTGGGGTCGAAGCCCTGTCCGCGATGGCGGCCGGCCTGCCGGAGGACCTTCCGTTCGCGGTGCTGATGGCGCTGCACGTGCCCTCGCAGGCACCAAGCGTGTTGGCCGACATCATCGATCGGCGAACCGCATGGCCTGCAGTGGCGGCGCGGGACGGGATGAAGCTCGAACCGGGGCGGATCTACGTCGCAGTGCCCGGTCGCCACCTGTTGACGCACAATCACCGGGTGATGCTGTCCGACGGGCCGACCGAGAGCGGCCATCGCCCGGCGCTCAACGCTATGTTCCGTTCTGTGGCAAAGACTTTCGGACCACGTGCGATCGGAGTGCTGATGTCGGGTGTACTCGACGACGGCGTGCTGGGCCTTGCGGCGATCCGCTCCCAAGGCGGTACGACGGTGTGCCAATCGCCCGAGGACGCACTGTTTTCCGCAATGCCCCGCAATGCGCTGACGGCGGGAGTGGTCGACCACAGCGTGGCGGCCGCCGATGTCGGCGCACTGTTGGGCAGGCTTGCCCGACGGGCCGACCCGGGTCACCGACCGGTGCCCGATCCGTACCTCGACATCGAGAATCGCATTGCGATGTCCCACGGCTTCGGACCCACATCCGACGGCGACACATTGGGCGCACCCTCAGGATTCGCCTGCCCGGACTGCGGGGGTTCGTTGCAGAACGCCGGTGAGGACTACTACCGCTGTCACGTCGGCCACGCGTGGACCGCCGACGCCCTGCTCGCCGCACGCGATGGTGAAGTCGACCGCGCGCTGTGGGTCGCGGTGCGCGCCCTGGTCGAGAAGGCTCGCTTGGCTCACCAGTTGGCCGACAAATCGGCTTTGCCGGAGTTGAGCGAACGGTATGGTCTCATTGCGGAGGAAACGGACAGGGCGCTCGCGGTTCTGCGGGGCCGGTTGACCGCTGCCGAGAACGGAACACGCCTACCCCATGACTGAGCGCAGCGACGTGTCGATCTCGGTGAGCCGCTTACCGGGATATTCCGTCCTGACGATCACCGGGGTGCTCGACAGCTGGACCTATCGCGAGGTCCGCGACAACGTCATCAAGGCCGCCATCGACAGTTCGGTGGTGATCGTCGAGGTCAGTGGTCTGAGCACACCCGCGGTCACCGCGTGGACGGCGTTCACCAGTGCCCGCTGGCATGTGAGCACCTGGCCTGATGTGCCCATCGTCTTGCTGTGCGACAACGAGGTCGAGCGTGCACGGATCAAGCGCGCAGGAATCACCCGGTATGTGCCCGTGGTGGCCGACACCACCGCCGCGATCGCCGTGATCGGCGACAGCGATCGACTGCGGAGACGCGCCCGCACCGAGTTGGTCGCGTCGTCGAGCAGCCTGAGCGAGGCGCGGCGGTTCACCGCGGACTGCCTGAGCGCCTGGGAGTGCTCGGACATGACGCTGACGGCGTCGACCGTGGTGACGGTGCTCGTCGACAACGTCCTGGCGCACACCCTGAGCCGCCCGTCCGTCCTCATCGAGGCCGCGGGGGGCAACGTCACGGTCGCAGTGAGTGACGCAGACCACCGACCGGCGATCCGGCACGAGTGCGTGGGCACCGGCGCCCACACCGTCTCGGGGCTCGCCGTGGTCACGGCGCTCAGCCGTAGCTGGGGCAGCACCCCCACAGCGGACGGCAAGACGGTGTGGGCGCTCCTGGGGCCCGAGTGTCGCCTCTAGCGCGTCAGCGCAGATCGAACCGATCGTTGCTCATCACCTTCACCCACGCGGCGACGAAGTCCTCGACGAACTTGCCCTTGTTGTCGTCCTGCGCGTACACCTCGGCGATGGCCCGCAGCACCGAGTTTGAGCCGAAGACCAGGTCGTTGGCCGTCGCGGTCCACTTCAGTTCACCGGTGGCCCGATCGCGTCCTTCATAGACGTTCTCGGCGGTTTCCGAGGTCTTCCACTTGGTGCCCATGTCGAGCAGATTGGTGAAGAAATCGGTGCTCAGAGCGCCGGGCGTCGTGGTGAACACGCCGTGCTTGGTGCCACCGTGGTTGGCGCCGATGACCCGCAGGCCGCCGAGCAGCGCCGTCATCTCCGGAGCCGTGAGGTCGAGGAGGTAGGCCTTGTCCACCAGCAGCTTCTCCAGCTGGCCCTTGAACCCCGGCCGCACGTAGTTGCGGAAGCCGTCGGCCTGCGGTTCGAGCACCGCGAACGAGTCGACGTCGGTGTCCTGCTGCGTGGCATCGGTGCGACCGGGCGCGAAGTGCACGTCGATCTCGTACCCGGCGTCCCTGGCGGCCTTCTCGACCGCTGCCGAACCGGCCAGCACGATCAGGTCGGCCAGTGAGATCTTCTTGCCGCCGGACGCCGAGGCGTTGAAGTCCTGCTGGATCTTCTCGAGCACCGGCAGCACCCGGTCGAGCTCGGAAGGCTCGTTGGCCTCCCAGTGACGCTGCGGCTCCAGGCGCAGCCGCGCGCCGTTGGCGCCGCCCCGCTTGTCGGTACCGCGGAAGCTCGACGCCGACGCCCACGCGGTCTTGACCAGCTGGGGCACCGAGAGCTCCGAGGACAGCACCGTGCTCTTGAGCGCCGCGATGTCGGACTCGTCGACCAGCTCGTGGTCCACGGCGGGCACCGGATCCTGCCACAGCTGCGGTTCGGCGACCCAGGGGCCGAGGTACCGGCTGACCGGGCCCATGTCGCGGTGCAGCAGCTTGTACCAGGCCTTGGCGAACGCCTCGTTCAGCTCCTCGGGATGGTCCAGCCAGCGCCGCGTGATCTGACCGTAGATCGGGTCGACGCGCATCGACACGTCGGTCACCAGCATCGTGGGCTTGCGCTTCTTGGCCGAGTCGAAGGGATCGGGGATGATCTCCTCGGCGTCCTTGGCCTCGAATTGCCAAGCGCCGCCGGGGCTCTTGGTCAGCTCCCACTCGTAGCCGTAGAGCAGCTCGAGGTAGGCGTTGCTCCACTTGGTCGGGGTCGGCGTCCAGACGACCTCGAGGCCGCTGGTGATGGTGTCACCGGCCTTGCCCGAGGCGAACGCGCACTTCCAGCCCAGGCCCTGCTGCTCGATCGGGGCGCCTTCGGGCTCGGGGCCGACGAGGTCGCCGTTGCCGGCGCCGTGGGTCTTGCCCAGCGTGTGACCGCCGACGATCAGCGCCGCGGTCTCCTCGTCGTTCATCGCCATCCGGCCGAACGTCTCGCGGATGTCGTGGGCAGCGGCCAGCGGATCCGGTTTGCCTTCCGGCCCTTCGGGATTGACGTAGATCAGGCCCATGGTGGTGGCGCCGAAGGGCTGCGCCAGTTCACGCTTGTCACCGTCGTTGGTGCCGCCGTAGCGCTTGTCGGTGCCCAGCCAGGTGTCCTCCTGGCCGAAGAGTATCTCCTCGGGCTCGAAGATGTCCTCGCGGCCGAACCCGAAACCGAACGTCTGGAAGTCGGCCGATTCGAGGGCGACGTTACCGGCGAGCACCAGCAGGTCGGCCCACGACAGCTTGTTTCCGTACTTCTTCTTGACCGGCCACAGCAGTCGGCGTGCCTTGTCGAGGTTGGCGTTGTCGGGCCAGCTGTTGAGCGGGGCGAAGCGCTGCGAGCCCTGACCGCCGCCGCCGCGACCGTCGAAGATCCGGTAGGTGCCCGCGGCATGCCAGCTCATCCGGATGAACAGTCCCGCGTAGCTGCCGTAGTCGGCCGGCCACCAGTCCTGCGACGTGGTGATGACCTTCAGCACATCGGCTTTGAGCTCTTCGGGGTCGAGCTTGCCGAACTCCTCGGCGTAGTCGAAGTCGGCACCCAGCGGGTTGCCCTTGGCGGGCTGGCGGTGCAGCACCGACACGTCGACCTGCTCGGGCCACCAATCCTGATTGGTCAGTGGCGCATGGGCTTTCGGCTTGGGCGAGCTGATTGCCGGGTTCTCCGACTCGCTGTGGCTGTGGGTGCCGGTGTCAGCATGCGGCGGGCGGGCATCGGACGTATCAGTGGACACAACTTCACCTTTCGATGTTTCTTCGATTGTCGAGAATTCTGGTGACGGACTGATCAGGACTGCGGGGCGCAGTCGGGGCACACGCCCCAGAAGATGACCTCGGCTTCGTCGACGTCGAACCCGAGGTCGTCGGAGGCGGTCAGGCACGGCGCCTCACCCACGGCGCAGTCCACGTCGGCAACCACCCCGCACGACCGGCAGACGATGTGGTGGTGGTTGTCGTTGACGCGGGCTTCGTAGCGGGCCAGATGGCCGGCCGGTTGGATACGCCGCACCAGGCCGGTGACGGCCAGTGCGTTGAGAGCGTCGTACACCGTCTGCCGGGAGATGTCGGGCTGCCGGTCCCGGGCCGCGGTGATGATGACCTCGGTGTCGGCGTGCGGGTGGTGTTCGACCGCGAACATCACCGCCATCCGGGGGCGGGTCACCCGTAAACCCACGGATTTCAGCGCATCTGCGTACTGCGCGTCGTCGGCCATCCCCACGATCTTGGACCCTTTTCTGGATCTAATCAAGTTTCCTGGGTGAAGAGTTCGCGGCGCGTGCGGAAACTCTTCGCGTAACGGCCGTCACCTGCCCGGGGGCGCAGACCGCGACGGCGCGCGCCGCGGCGGCCGCACCGAGGAATCCCAGCAGCACGACCCATCCCCAGCCGGCCAGGCCCAGCTTGGCCATGAGCACGAGCAGGACCCCGGCGACGCACACCAGCGTGCCGGCGACGGCACTGCGACGGCCTGCGGCCTGCACCGGGCCGTCCCACCACGGCAACCGGCGGTGCTCCAGCGGTGAGAACACCACGAAGAACACGCTCATCACCGCCGCGAACGCCACCACCCGCAGCAGCAGCATCGCCCAGAAGTCCGGCGCGTCCACGTCGTAGGCGTCCGATCCGACGGCGTGCAGCGCGAGCGCGGTCACGGCGATCGCCGGGATGTGCCACAGGTAGAGCGTCATGGCGCCGGCGTTGCCGGTGGCCACGATCCGCCACACCCGCGGCCGCTGCGCCCACTGCCCCAGCGCGCGGGCAGCGACCACGAATGCACAGGACATCCACGTGCAGTGCATCGCCAGCAGCAGTGTCGGCGGTGACACGTTCGACGCCTGCTCGACACCCGTGACCACCAGCGACACCTCGTAGGGTCCTGCGACGACGAGAAGCAACTGCGCGGCGAACGCGGCCAGCCCCAGCACCGCGGCGACAGGCACGGTGATCAGCCGGCGCGCGTAGGCGACGCCGATCAGCACCGGGATCAGCCACACCACCAGGAAGCCGCCGCCACCGAACAGCGCCTCCCCCGTCGCGAACCGGGCCACGTCGCCGAACGCCGAGGCCGCCAGCAGACCGACCAGCACGAGGCCGACCGCGCGACCGGTGCGCAACCGGACCAGCGCCGGGACGAACGCGAGCGTCACCAGGTACACCCCGAGGAACCACAGCAGCGCCACGCTTTCGCGCCCCAGCCGGTCCGCGGAGTCGGCGCCGAGAACGAGCCGGGCGACGAGCAGGCCCGCACACCACACGGCGAGATAGGCGAACACCGGCCGGCACAGCCGCTGCGCCCGGATGAGCAACCAGGTGCCCCACGGTGTCCCAGCCCGGTAGCCGTATGCGCCCGCGGCCCCACCGGCGAGGAAGAACAGCGGCATCACCTGGGCGAGCCAGGTCAGCGGCGCCACCGCGGGCAGCGCGCCGATGAGGTTGCCGATGTGCACGCCGCGGTCGTCGACGGTGGCCAGCAGCAGGACGCAATGCCCGAACATGACCACGACCAGCGCGGCGAGTCGGGCGACGTCGACGGCGCGGTCGCGGGCCGGGGTGGCGGTGGTCATGTGGCCAGCATGCCCGCGCGGCACGGTCTGCGGATGAGTAGTACTACCGCACCTCGCGCGACGATCAGGGCAGCGCGCTGAGGAACGCGCTCAGCGGTCCGTTCGCCTCCGCCGGGGCCGGGCTCGCCACGGCCGGGGCCGTGACCGGCTGCGCCGGTGCCGGCGCGACGACGGCCTGCACCGGGCCTGCAGCCAGTTGCGAACCGGTGAGGTGGGGTTCGCCGACCAGATTCGTGACCGGATCGCTCGGCGTGAGGCCGGCGGCGGCGAGGCCGGCCAGGCCGGGCCCCGCGTCGGACGGGTTCGGGTCGGCCGGGGTCTGGTCGGTCGGGGTCGGGGCGGCGCCGAACGCGGTGATGCCGGATTCACCCGGAGTGTCCAGATCGGCCGGGCCCGAGACGTATGTCGGGATCTCCGGATAGGTGGGAGCCTCGGCGACGGCCGCCGACGCCGGAACCTCGTCGGTGTCCGACGACGCCGATGGCACCTCAGAGGGCACCGGCGCAACAGCGGCGGGCTGCGGCGCTGCGGCCGGCGCGGGAGCCGCGGGCACCGGCGCAGCGGCCGGTGGCAGCGGGGCGGGCGCCGCGGCCTCGGTGACGGGAGGCGATGCGGTGAACCCACCGGCCATCGCGTAGATGCCGACCCCGGCCACGACGGCCGCCCCAGCGGCGCCTGCGGCGACCGGCAGCGGCACCCGGGAGACCAGGCGCACCAGCGCACGCCGGTGCTCACGGTGGTCGCCGCCGCGCTGGTCGGCCCGGGCGGCGCCGTAGGCGAGCACCAGATGCGGCGCGATGTGGCGCGCGGTCCGGTTGCGGCCCTCGCGCGCGGCCTCCTGCGTCACGGTCTCCACGTCGTCGAAGCCGAACAACCGCAGCTTGGTGCGCAACCGGATGCCGTGGGCCCTGGCGTCGTCGCTCCAGGTCATCCGCACACCCTCGATGTCACGGGTGGTTTGCAGGGCGAAGGCCTGGACGCTACGGGCGGCGGCCCTGGCTATCTCGTTCGCCGAATCGAGCGTGACGACCTCGTCGGCGAGGACGGTTCCGTCCTTGGTGTCGACGAGTGCCCACACAGCACTCTTCGCGGTCAGTGAGAGACCCATAACCACGCGCATAGCTACCCCTAGACGACGGCTCGTGTTGGCCCTTTATCGCCGTGCCACCATGCGATGTTACGCAGTTCACAGCGACTTCTCGCGCCGGGCGGCGAAATCATGCCCAACCGTGACGGCGACGTCAGTTCGATAGCTGTCCGCACTCAGCCGTGCAGCGCCTCCAGCGCGGAGTTGAACGTCTTGCTGGGCCGCATCACCTCGGTGGTCTTCTCCCGGTCCGGGTAGAAGTAGCCACCGATGTCGACCGTGTCACCCTGCACCGCGTTGAGCTCTTCGACGATGGTGTCCTCGTTGTCCGACAGGGTCTTCGCCAGCGGCCCGAAGTGCTCGGCGAGCTCACTGTCCTCGTTCTGGGCGGCGAGCTCCTGCGCCCAGTACATGGTCAGGTAGAACTGGCTACCCCGGTTGTCGAGCTCACCGGTCTTGCGGGACGGGCTCTTGTTGTTGTCGAGCAGCCGGCCGATCGCGGCGTCGAGCGTCTTGCCCAGAATGGACGCCTTCTTGTTGCCTGCCTTGTCGCCCATGTCCTCGAAGCTGGCCCCCAGCGCGAGGTACTCACCGAGCGAGTCCCACCGCAGGTGGTTCTCCTCGATCAGCTGGTGCACGTGCTTGGGCGCCGAGCCGCCTGCGCCGGTCTCGTACAGTCCGCCACCGGCCATCAGCGGCACGATGGAGAGCATCTTGGCGCTGGTGCCCAGCTCGAGGATCGGGAACAGGTCAGTGAGGTAATCGCGCAGGATGTTGCCGGTCGCGGCGATGGTGTCCTGGCCGCGGATGACGCGCTCGAGCGTGTACCGCATCGCCCACACCTGCGGCAGGATGGTGATCTCGAGGCC
>Ga0247757_10000688_pt1 | contig 26808 bp, 28 predicted proteins | sample UWRJL126311R4_FD_180929 | JGI IMG/M metagenome (GOLD analysis project Ga0247757, IMG submission 180929) | Plant litter microbial communities from Arlington Agricultural Research Station in Wisconsin, United States - UWRJ-L126-311R-4 | ecosystem: Environmental > Terrestrial > Plant litter >...
CAGAACGATTTGACATCTGGTCGGCAAAGTTCCAGACGTGGAAACAGGCTGGAGGATCTGGAAGAGCTGATGATGATGGAAGCAATTAGGCTCAGTCTCGCTGCTGAAGAAGAACGTAAAAAGAAGGAAGAAAAAGAAGTTGCCAAGGAGGCTAAAAAGGAAGAGAAGAAGAAGGCCAAAGAAGCTAAGAAGGCTGAGAAAGCAGCTCGCAAAAGTGGATTCTTTATGAATTCCCCTCAGGATGGCGTTGAAGATGACCTGGTAGCCGGGTCTTCTTCTGCAGGTGGTAAAGGAAAAGGCGTGGATCGATCAGGTACCAGTCCTCCAAGCGAACCGGCATCAACACTATCCGCTTCGTCTTCGAGAGATGATCCACAGAGGCACCTCGAGCATAGTCGCGCCCAGATACAGAAAGAGGTTACCGGAACTGGAAACTCGCCCCCCTTTGATCCCTTCGTTGATCAACCTTCACATCGTGCAGCATTACGGAATCTATCGACCGCCTCTTCATCAGCATCTTCCTTTGCTGAATCAACCCAGGGATCCTTTCGAAATGATAGCCAGGGAAATTTTGGAGCATCAACATCATCATTTGGTCCGAGCCCCAATGCTTCCGGTATTAGTTTAGATGCGGAAGATGGCGCATCTCAAGGCACGCCCGGCACCGAACCTATGTTCAACTTCAGAAGCCTCGCAGAGGTAATAAAGAAGGAGGATAAAAAGAACGGAGATGAGTCACAGCATATTGAAAATGTTACAGAGAGTCAGCCCATCGCCAGTGAAGATACCGTTGCAACAAGCGGTAATAGGGGAAGTGCACGCACTCCACCGAAGATTGCGGTGGACCCATCGGAGGCCCCAGGGCTTCCTGAGATAGAGCTCACTTCACCCCTGGAGGCGAGTGTGGCTACTTTGAAACCAATCGATCGATACGTCGAGAATGAGGACGATATTGGGCCCGCTCCTGGCGTCGAAGTTGTGCCGAATGGTTCTGATCATCTCGACCAAAAGCAAATCGGAGACGTAAGCATGGTGGACAGCATCAAACAAGACCAAACCACTCAATAAATTTTCTTTTGTTATTTTCTATGACTGCATTAGGGGCATCAATGGTGTGGAGTAGTAAACCTTGTTCCGTAGGTTATGGTGTTGGCGGTGGACGTCTCCTTTCCTTTACTATTTTCCCCTCCATCATAAAGTGTCGCCTTATCGTGACCTATCACCTATTTCCTTTTCTCCTCTCCTCTATCCAATATCCCCTATAACAAACTGTCGCTGATATGTTAGCTACTTGGGATGCAGGAGTGATACAGACATCATGGGCGGGTGGCTATCGTGTTTGATCAGGTTGTGCGTGGGACCGGGGCGTGTAATCAATTTGTCAGAAACGACTGGATGGTGGTGTCGTTGTAGGACTCGTACCCATGCAAGAGCAAAGTGTGTACGCAATTCAATGAAGAACCCATTACATAGACAGGAGAACATGTACCAGTGTCAAAATGAACATGTTGGTATCATAGCATTGCCGTATCAGAGGCGTTGGCAGGACGATACAACTTCAAATAGGTAGTCGTTAGGCACTTATGTTGTCATCGTGATCTCTCACGGATGAGTCCGATGGCTCCATTCATGCCGAGGCGAATCAGAAGGTGCGCGACGGGATGGTGTGCTGGTTGGGTTTGTAGAGTAAACGGGCGCCTTCCCTATAGAGCAAGGGTCAGTGTCGTACACGTATGCCACATAAATGACTTGTGCTCACCTGAACTAAGGTTCTTGATGCATTCGAGCCAGAGTTGGTGAGCCTCCTCTCGGGAGCTCCATCAAATCTTATGATATCGCCGGCCTTCCTTTCGCACGGGAGGTAGCGTCGCAACGAATAGGGTAGTCCGTTGCGTATTCAAACGAAGTACTTGCATTCGTGCAGCTGATTCTGCTTAGACACGAAGGCGTGCATCCCTATATGGGATCATTGCGGAGGCATAATAGCGTCGGGAGAAGAACTGGGATAGCAGATCGTTCGCCGTGCGCAATAGCGATAGGGGTTTCCCCGGGCTGAGCAGATCAAGAAGGGTCAACGACCAGCAGAGAGTTTGTATGGCGAGTAGAAGGGCAATGAAGAGGCGGAACGATGATTCTCGGAGCATGTCGATACTTCAAGTGGAATGATGGCGTGACTAGAATCGCAGCAAGAACTACAAGCGCAAGCTCCACGTGGAGTGGCTGGCTGTCCTTTTTAAAGTCCAAGAAGAAGCAAATTTACATCCACATAATCGAAATAGACTTTACGTGAAGAATACGGGGAATTAATTGTCCATATGACCCTTTCGCTCGTGAACCTCGTGTGTTGCTATTTACGAACCGAAGTTGCAAAGTGGCCTCTTGTGGTGTGGGAGATGGCGCCATACGGCTGAGTCCCGTACGAACAGTGCCGTCACAGCGATCGAGGGTCGGTTCTCAGACTGATAGAGCTGCGCCGTTGTTTCTCCGTCGTGGATGATCATGGAAAGTCTATTTAAAAGGTCAAGAGAAAGATGTTATGCTGCTGCAGAGGCCCCGATGAGGTTAGTCAGGCTATCCCCATCGGGGGCTGAGATGAACTCACCTAGCGTTGGTAAAGAAGCCAGTCTCACCTAGACCGTTGCCGCGCTTGTACGACGCTTCTGCGTCAGAATGCATGATGGAAACGGCGAGGTGTGAAAACCGCGTCGATGAAGCTGTCGGGCGTAAATAAGGCAAGCTGGAACGACCAGGTCTCGAATGAACTCTCTCCATCTGGTCCAATGCAAACCCCTTCTTAATGCGCAGCCTTGTATTCCGCCCCAAGATCTTCTGTCTCTCAAACAAGAACAAATTTGAATATGAAAAGGCGCCCGGTCGATCACCAAGGCACGGCACCGTTGCGCAGAGCAAGGCGTCCCATTTTTGTTTCCGGCGGGCATGGCTCTACCAAACACAGAGCGTCTTTCGCAAAGCGATCTGCGTCCGGCCTGGTTACGGAGTCGCAAACCCTTGATGCCTCGCGTCATTGTTTCTGGTTCAGCATACGTAACGCGCATAGCTGAAATTCGGAGTATCACGCGACTTGTTATGCTTACTTGAGGAAAATGTTTGTTTGCATCAAGATTTGAATTTGACACTGATGGACCTGCTCAATCAAGCCTCTATAAGCATTGGTATGCCAAGTTTAGTAGCTCTTGTTCACAAAATGACATTTAACGGCCTTTTGGCAAGTCCGGATCTGTCTTGCAAAGAGAATATTGAGCACTTCTCGATACGTTGACGAATGAGCAGCACCGGGCTACCCACCACCTCGAGTTATTTCTAGCATTGTAGAAGTATAGAGGGGCCTTACGGTAGATCCGTTGAACCCAGCCATGCCTGTACTCCGCCCAGTATCACAACTTACACACCCTGTTTGGACCCCACAGATCTTCAGTTTGTCTGTATATCATCATCACCTGGGAATTCTGCAACTTCGCTTTCTTTTCAGTGTCTTCTGGGTGAGCGAAGGTCTGACGATCCTTTTACAACCTTAGCACCGATTCTTTGGAAGGACAGAGAGAGAACATATTTATCGTTCTGAGTTGTTGCATGTCAAAATAGATCTTAAACTAAGTATGTTATTGAAAATTCGGGTTACGGATTCTTGCCGCTGCAGGCTTACTGACTACATGCTTGAAGTTTTATAAAAGGCTACATTTTCTCATCATCCCAAAGGTCCTGAAACGATGGCATTAGCCTCTTCCACAAAGAAGTTCCATGACGATGCCGAGGAAGAAGGTCTAGAAGAAGGCGTTTTTGCTTTGCCCAAGTGGCGTATGCAAGAGAAATCAAAAAGCTGGTACACCCCATCGTGCCTTCGGAGCCGCCGAAAGGCACGCTCCGCCTGGATGCATTGCCATATAACTTGCCACTCCTGGTATCAAGTTGCTCTGTTGATAGTTTTGGTCATCAGCACTACCGTCGCGATGTAAGATATCAGTATCCGTGTCTTCATGCCTGATCTCACTAGTCCCAGTCTCTACACATCCACGATGGCTGCTTCGATATGGCGTCCGAAAATTCAAAATATAAATAACGGGATTCAGCAAATGGTATATAACTGGCAAGAGCCAGATACCAGGGGCGCATGGCAACCTCAATGGAGGAATGATTTCAGCCGAGGCATTGTTCCTAAGAATTGTCATTCACATAACGATTACTGGCGCTCTGTACCCCTTTACGAGGCTCTGGCCGCGGGTTGTATTAGCATTGAGGCGGATATATGGGTGACTGAGGACGAAGAGCTCCTTGTTAGCCACACATGGCGGTCCACGAAGAAAGACCGCACGCTGAAAAACTTGTATATCGATCCGCTGATGAACATACTTGAAAAAAGAAATGTCTCTAGCACTTTTTCGAAGAGAAGAGAAGTAGGGGTGTTCGAGGCAGATGCAGATGTTTCGGTCGTGCTGCTCATTGATTTCAAGAACAATGGTAGAGATATTTGGCCTGTGTTGGTGAGACAGTTGAAGCATTTACGTGAAAGGGGCTGGCTTAGTTACTTTGATGGTGAAAGGGTGATCAAGGGGCCGCTAACCATAGTAGGTACGGGGAACACACCATTCGAACTTATTCAGAAGATGGGTAGTGATCGCTTCATTTTCTTCGATGCACCGCTGAACGATGCGTCCAATCCTGCCTACACCTCTTCGAATTCATACTACGCAAGTGCACGCATGAGAAAGGCGATCGGTCTTGTATGGTTTGATCTGTCTGTGACACAGATCGACACCCTAAAGAGCCAAATACACGTTACTGCAGATAAGCATTTGGTATCACGGTATTGGAGTACGCCATCTTGGCCGATGTCACTACGTAACAAGATATGGAATACCCTTATGAAGAACCATGTTGGTATGTTGAATATAGATGACTTGGATGTCGCAAAGCGAACGGACTGGGCATGGTGTGCACATCCGGGTTTGAGTATTTGCAAAAGCCCTTGAGCATGGCACCTTGTAGATACATTACAATATACTTCATTAGGTTTCTGTCCTGTTATGGCTTACCACTTATTGCCCGAGTACTAAATGAGTAATCGTTTTCATGACACTAATTTCCCAAGAACATAAATTATAATGAATCATGAGGTCTGTATAACGGGCGCAAAAAGCTATGACAATGCAGCGTAGAGGCTTCGAATGACTTTTACTCAGATGCTAAATACGGAAAGCTGCCCAGTGGCAATGGTGCCCCAAATAGCGGTTCCCTCTGGGTAAGGCAGATAGGCGAGAGCAGTGTCATATGGCCTATAGCTCGTCAACTGCTACGCAGGGAATCTTAAAATAAGCGAATATTAATTCAGCAGGCAATGCTCAAAGCTGAATGACCGAGGGTATCTTGTAGAAAAGCGCCACTAAACAACGTGAACAAACATGGCACCCATGTCCTGTTTCCACCACAAAGTATATCGTAGAACACATTATTGACATCAAAAATTTACTCGAAGTCGTCAGACGAAAACAACAGAGCTACCATGGTCTTCGTCGCTGCAAATATGCCCTTACTCTGCATGAGAGTATTGAAGGTCTCGGGTATCTTTTTGAACCCATTTAAACTGTCTGCTTCCTTCCCTGTAGCTGGTTAGCAGGGTGTGCTGGTAACCTCTGAAGTGGAGAGCAAAACCTACAAACACGGGGGACGGCAGACACAACACCTATCTCAGACTGTGCTTCGCCGGTCCAGTCGAATGTTATTTTCCACTTTAGTTTCAGCAACACATGTTTGTCCTCCAACACAATCATATCACGTCCCAAGTGTCGATTGAAGTCTTTGCGCGAAAGACTTTGTGTTGATTTTTCTTGGTGTGTCAGAACAGCATTCTTCCTATCCTCTTCCACATATTCAACGATTAGATGTCCAAAAGCAACCTCACACTGGTGCCAATATCTGGCGCGCTTTTTTGCAATATCCCAGTACGAGCTTATCGCCCAACAAGCATTGCCCACGTCGTGTTTGAGTGCTTTTTCCCGTATGAAGGGTCCTAGCTCACTATTCGCCCAGGGTGACAACTCAAGGAGTTTGAGATCAATGATCGAGTTTGTAAGAGTGTCAATGATAATAGAGATGCTAGCCTTTAAGAGACTTTGAGGCCCCGTAATATCTATGATATGCTTTTGGTGTACTCGGTTAGAGGGGAAGGATTGGACACGTGGAAGATCCAGCTTTGTTTCGAATTGGAAGTTTGTGAACATTCCAAGATAAACTAAAGGATCAGGAGTGTCAACAGGTTGGTGTGAACCGATGAGATTCTTTTCCCTCTTTGGTGGAATGATTGTTGGAACGGAAAAGGGTAAAAAGGAGCATAACTGGGTGGAAATTGATGGAGCTACCCCTTGGTCGTCACCCTGTCCGTCTTGGTTGGTTTTATTAATTAAAGAAATAAGATCTTCTCTTTCTCTGGACCTAAGAATTCCAACCTCGGACTGGGCTTGCAGTTTTTCTACCCAGTCTGGATACTTTACAACCTCATTTTCTAGGCTGAGAAGCTTCTCCTTAAGGCGATCTCTCTCGCGTTTCTTTCGCTCGATTTCAGGATTCAGTGGCTCCAGGACTTCTCGCTGCTGCTGGATTACAACCTCCCTATCATGCTCTACCCGATTGTCCGTGGAATTCTCTGGAGAAGACATTGTAGATAATTCGACCTCTTCTCCCGAATTGACATTTGCTGAAGCTATTCTGGCGGTTCTCCATACTCCTGGTACCCGTGTGTGTTTGTCGCTATCTCTCAATCTAGACGGGAGCTGTGCTCCAGCGGTCGCATCATCACTGTTCGTATTGGCGAATGCATCTTCGTACCCAAATGCACGGGCTTGTTTGTCTCTATTTGATACGTTGGTGTGGCCATTCAAAGTCTTCCTGCTCGGAGATGTTGCCTTCTGCAGTAGCTGGGGATGATGACGCGAAAGACTGGCCTTTGTCGGCGACGCGAACGAGGGTCTGCGTGGCTTCTCCTTCAACGGGCTCTTTAGTCTTTCAGATGGGTCTTTGGTAGGGGAACCAGATTTTCGACGGGGAGGTGCTTTTAATGGACTTGATGCTCCTCTCTCGAAAAGGTGGTAGCCTGTACTGGGTGGTTTGCGCGGTGGCTGCTTCAGCGGACTTGAGGAGCGTTCGTGCGCATCAGGCGATCCTGTTTTCTGTCTCTTTCGCACCGGTTCGTCGTCCATGATGTATCCAGTCGAGCTGTTTTCCTGGCTGGTAGCAAGTGCAAGCTGTGTCTCTTGTTGTTTGTTCCAGAGGTCGCTAGCAATACGACGTACCCCGAAAAGTTCCTATAAAACAATCGTTTACCGTGGGTGAATTGGTTGCTATGAATGCATGTGTGCAGCTGTGGATAAAACGCGTTGTCATGTTCGACGCGTCGAATTGCGCGCGGTTCAAGCTCGGTTGCGGGGAGTCGAACGCTAGAATGCGCGCCTGGTATTGGAATCTTATATAAGCGACATTGAGGCGCTGGCGCCGTGGCTCGATTATTTGTCTTTTCAAATAAAAATGCTGTAGAACATTAAGTGAGGGTGTCTGTGAAGCTGCATTGAGCCAAGCTTTCCCACTGCAAGTCCAGCCGAGGTGGGTGATGGGCGGAGCATGACTTCATGCCGGATCTCCGGTCCACCGCCCTGCGTCATCCAGCCTTATCGTGTGCCTTTCATGCGCCGCCAGAAAACAACTTAGATGCCCCTCACCTCACAACAATGATATAGCCCCCATGCTCATCGCCCACGATCCAGTGATTAACGTTCGCATACGGAGGATGGAGCCACTTAGGTTTCCGCTGCGGCACCTGGCTTCCCAGCCCAGTCTTTGTGCTTCCTGTTTTCGAATATGGCGCAGAACAATGATGTCGCCTACGACACGAAGAATTGGTCTCCAGAATAGTGACCGGATAGGACGTCGATTCAAAGGGTACATCGCACCCGCTGGTGGACAAGCCAAACCTTTAGAGGGCTTTTACGCTGGTACGTATATATCAAAAATATAATAAAGTATGCTCGCAACGCATGGGATCTAACACCCAGTTTAGAGCTCCTTTCCAAGCCATTGTCAAAAAACCAATCTGCTACCCGGTCCATACCGACACCGCCTCCAGCCGAATCGCTTCCCAAAACGCAGAAAGAAGAAACATTAGAAAAGGCGCGGATCGTGTTTGGTTCCAAATTGGCCGGTCCAGCTGAGAGAAAGAAAGAAATCGAAGCCGCCTCGCAGATGATTGCAGGTGTTTTAGTCCCACCAAAACCAATAGAGCCTGACAACTGCTGTATGTCCGGATGTGTCAATTGCGTATGGGATATTTATAGGGATGAGATGGAGGAATGGGCAGCCAAGAGCGCGGCAGCTCGTGCTAGAATGCAGACTCAAAGGGAAAGTGGGCGAGGGACTGGAACCATGGTGACGGACAAGAGTACACCAACACATGTCGCTACCAGCATGGACGATGACGGCGGCGGTAGCGAGACAAACTGGGGAGTTGCTGCGGACCAGGGCAGCTTATTCGATGATATACCAGTGGGGATTAGGGAATTCATGAAGACGGAGAAGAAGCTGAAGCAGAAACACAAAGCTGAGCAAGCTGAGCAAGCTTCACCAGCATAACAGTTTGTAGCTCTCTTGCAATGTTCTCTCCTTTAGAGAATGAAACATACGATAGCGTCTTTGGAAGACCTTACAATGTCCTTGAACAATACTGGAAGAGAACAAAATAGAGATATAGCAGCCCAAATACTATCACTTGGTTGAAAACATGAAGGAATAGAAACCTTAGAGGCCCTCGACAGCGCACTTTGGTAGGGGCTGGTATGAAGTCCAACCATTCCTGGAGAGACGCCTTCCTATGCCTTTGGATGCTTTATCTCTGAACGATGCCTGAACGCCAACCTCGAATTTAGTCAGACCCGACATCCACTCCCTGAGCACGAAGTTCCGTCCGTGCCTGCTGTATTTGTACCATCAACTCCTTGTGGGCCTCTGGAACGTCATTGAAAGTGAACACTCCCCAGCCGAGCTTGAAGAGTAGATATGCGCCGAAAGACACGAGAGCCCAGAAAGGGAGCTGTGGAGTGGTTAACGACACTTGCACCAAACCTGTGGACCCGAAACTTACAACTGGCACAATCTCCTTTTGGATTTTCTCGGGAAAAGACACTATCTCCATGAAGACCGCCAAATAGAGCTGCGCAAGTCAGAACAGACCCAAGCAAAGCTACCGATTGAGGGGCTATATACCGAGCTCAGGAGCATAGCAATAGATATTGTCTGTTGAGCGCGCGTCATCTTGTTGAAGATCTACTTATACACGGTATAAAGAACTCGGGTGGGTTAGGCAGGTCGAGTATCTTCAATTTAGACTTCTTGTAGGGCTGTCCTCTTTACGATGTCGCGCCAGATTTCAGAAGCCATGCCAAGACATCTTTCCGCTAGCTGATGCACTAGGCACCAGAAGGGATAACGAAGCGAGGACGAGCCGGAGCTGACAATCATGGAGTGGTTGCCTGCTTCTAGTGACTTCTCCAAAGATATTATTATAACAAAGGAACAACCATAGCGTTGGTACAGCAAAACCAATAGTTCTCTCTCCAGCCTCCACATTAGATCACGGTACTCCGCTATCCGTTGTGATCGCCCGGAACAATCAAACCCGCATGCATACTCGATCGTAAATCCACACCTTTTTGTACTAGGCTACGAGAACTCAGCTCGCTACATTCGAAATTCGTGGTCTAGTCTCATCAAGCTATGGGTTCATAAACTTCGAAGAATCACTGCGTTTCATGGAGTTGAACGACCTTTCTGTTCAAACCGCGAACATGTTCCCCTTCAGCGATCATCCTGAGCAAGCACTTGTGGAATTGGAGAGCTTCTTGGATCAAGTACCGCAAGACGCAGATTCAAAACTTTTAGAATTGAGCTCATGGATCGAACGGCTGGATCGAACGCAGGATTATGGGGTTGCTGAAAAAGCTGTTAAACTTATTGGAACTGCCGTAGGAGTGCAGCGTATGAGATATTCGCGCTATTCTGAGATCCGCGACTAACGAAGGCAGATGACTGGCAGGGGCCGTTTAGAGAAAATGGGATTCTTACCCAAGCATTGCGAAACCTTGACCCATTAGCGACGCCGCCTGCACTCACGAACCAATATCTGAGGGTCATTGGCAACAGCGTTGCAGATAACGGTACTTGATTCTTTCCCACATCCCGCATTATTCTAAGATTTAAAAGACATAAATCGCGAGATTGTCTCCGAGTATTTTGCAGAACTTGTCGCCTGTCTGGACAATGAAGAACTTATAAAAACTGGTCTTGCTGTGCTATTTAATCATGGGAATGACTTTGGTACGTTTCGATACGTTCATGACTGACAATTTGTCTTACCCATGTAGACCCAGCACACCAGCAAGCAGCAGAGTCAAGATTGGACAAGATCGTTACAGAGAAGCTAGCGGCAGGCAAAATACCCGACGCAGCTATCGATTTCGCTACAGATATCTTAACCTGGACAACCGAGAAACTCACTCAAGTACAGCTCATCGATAGCATATCTCTACAAGTCTTTGATAATTTACTCAAGATATCACCTGAGTACGACGAGGACCATGTGCAAGAGTACATTGCTATTCTGGTACATTATCTGCAGGACCCAGAGTTTCAACAAAAGGTTGCTACTCTCGAAACAGTAGAGAAGCTTGTCGATCTTATGCTTAACTTCGAATCCAATCAACTCACTGAAGGCGACATCGGGAACACCATGCACGATTTGAGCACGCAGACAGGTCCTGAGGATTCCGCATCCGAAACAAATGTGATTCTTATGACCCGGGTTGTCAATTCCTTATCGGCTATGTCTGCCTCTGACGCTTTCATGCAGCGGTTTACGTTAGAAAGCCCTGTGATACAAAAGCTCAAAGCAAATATTGAGTCCCTAGAGATATTTCCTTCCACCGTTTGTTCCTGTGTTATACTTGGAAATCTTGCAACCTCGGATTTAGTGTGCATCGAGATAGTCACAACTATGAGAATTCACTTGGCACTAATCCAAATACTGGGATCCTGCGAAGAACAAGCACTTCTATATGCAGCTGCTGGGTTCATGCGGCACTTGACATTCCCTGAATCGAACAGAGCTATATTGGGACAAGCAGGGCTCATTGAAACATGCTGCCGCCTTCTTATGAATCACGATCCAACGGTCCGCGGTGAAGCAGCAGCCATTCTCTCTAAGCTGGCCTCAAGCTGCTTTCCCAACATCAAAAAGATGATCATGGAAACACTTCCTTCACATATCAAGGCTGCTCAGCTTCCTGAAACGGAGGAAGCAAGTCAGCCATCGATCCTTCACTATATTGTGATGCAAGCACTGGCGCCGTCCCAACCTCTTCCTAGCACCACGATGAAAAACCCGATTATCGAGCTTGGCCGGACCCTCGTTGCAATTCTGCGGTACATTCGCCGGTCTAATAATGATGAAGGATTGGGCGACATGAGTATCGAATTTTTCAAGACACCATTGATAGCTAGACCGGTAGCTAGACTTGTTCGTCAGCGGTTCTATGCTGATGCGCGCTCGGAAGGCCTTCTAGGGTTAGGACTCATGGCACAGTCTCCTGATGGGGCACTGTGTGTAGTCAATGAAATGAAAGCCGACGAGGGTCTGCTTAATGCTGTCAAAGAGTTTGCTGTAGAGCAGAGAGGAGATGCTCAGAAGACGAATGAAAGCGCTGGGAGGGACCATCAAAACGCAGTGGTTCTGTTACACGGTCTAGCGACCAACGCTGTGAGTGAACGATGAATCGGCTGGCTATTATCTTGTTCAAGCTAATATGTAACAGGCGGACGCGATGGATGAGACTTTGAAGCGAGACATTGACTCTTTGCAGACCGAGCTCGGTAGCCTCATGGTGTGAGACATTCTATTACTCACTCTTTTGAGGAAAGGCAAATGAACGCCAAGTAAATGAGAAAGTGCATGGCCATACGAGGGGTAGGAAGCCTAATAGAAATGTGCATAATCAACAAGGCTTTCCACGCTTCATAGAAATTTTTAATGAGCAGCGAAGCGTGGACGGCTGAAGTCGAACGAATAGAATGACGTTGATTACTACGAAAAAGTCCGACATGTGGCAACCCCGTAGGTCCTTATGGTTCTCGTGGTTCGGTATCGACCCACTATGAGGGAAAGGGCGTAATCAAAGCGCCTCTGATTGGCCAATATTGCGTCACGGCCAGACACTATGAGGCCGCAGTAGACGGCAACTGCAAGGCAACGAGGGCTCCTACAGCTATATAAACCCTTGTGAATCCTCCTCCATCTGTTTTTCTACATCTTGAACTCACCAAAGCAATTACCACTGCATTCCAACTGTGCCCATCAACTTGACCAAGCTATCTACCACTTCTACTCCACACCAGCTATCAACATGACCTGCTGCGGACGCAACAACGGCGCCGAGTGCGTGTGTGCCAAGGAGGCTACTTGCTCCTGCGGCAAGCAGCCCGCTCTCCAGTGCAGTATGTTTCTACCGGCATGAGACACAGGCTTTGTGACGTGTGCTAACGGTCTCGTAAAGCTTGCGACAAGGCCACCACCGAGAACAAGCTCCCCACCAATACCTGCCAGTGTGGAAAGCGCGCTGAAGGTACGTACCTTAGCATATTTGTCACATGTCATGCAGATATACTGACAACGGGGATAGGGTCCTGCACCTGTGGGCGCGCTGATAACGGTTCCTCCTCTCTCGAGACGGATTTCACCTCCAAGAAATAAGGATACCGCTAAGCTGTGGTCATAATGATACCTTAGCATGGAAGAAGGGTGTTTGGGCGTTTGAGGGAATGTATTTGATATCAGTAGTGCATGACTGATTGGTTCGAGACGAACTCTATTGGGTTAAGGGAGGCAGTCTGTAACTATGTCATGCATCTGGAAGAAACGACAGTAACCATTGCACATATGCCCTACAAAAGCCGGTCTCTGTGAAGTAACGCTTGCAGCGCCGCGCAACGTGAGCATCAGGCATTTAAAGCACACATACCTAGATATCGGTTTCTCAATTTTTTTTCCCCTCTTCTAGTGTTTCAGGTACATTTTGCCCTCTTTGAAGCGTTCCTGTCCCCCCCCTTAACATAAAGACTGTCTGAGCATGTTTTGCTCCCTCATAGTTCAGTTCATTAGCGATCGGAGCACGGCACACGGACGGAAGTTTAGGCGGGCGCTTTGGCCGCCCGTCGCCAAGAAACCCTTGTAGAACGAACCTCCACCACGCTCCGCACCTGGCCGCATACACGCATACAGCTGCATCTCGGCAAGCTGCATTCGCCCATCTTCCGGACCCCGAATGATCGCCTTCTCTCGTTGGCCCTCGTGCGCCCGTTTATTCATGACTGACGACTAAAATTCGCATCTTTCGCCCCCTTCGCTTTCGCCCCCGCGACGCCGCACCAACCCCTCGATTATTCATCACAAAGTTGGACAACAGCACCACTCCACGGTGTTGGAGGTGACGTGACGCAGTTTTGTCTGGATATCTCCCGAGCGGGAACCGCGTGCACGCGGGCCTCGCTCCGTCCGTCAGAATGTCCTCAGGGTCTGGTGGTGGAAGCATCTTTAGTCGGAATACCTCGGGCAATGTCCCGACTATGCGAGGTGAGACATGCACGAAGTTTTGCCTGGGCAGCAGCTTAACTTTAATATATAGGACTGGTTTCTTTCATTGCAGATCTTCGTAATGCAAGAGCGAGGGAACTTGAGGAGAAGAGGATAAACAAGGAATTAGCAAACATACGGTAAGTGGACCAGAAAAGGTACATTGGGCATGGGTTCTAACAAATTTGGATAGGCAAAAGTTCAGAGGTAATGTAACTCCATACCCCTTTATTCGGTCTCACTCGCCTGACGTGATCACGGTACAGATGGCGGTCTCAATGGTTACCAAAAGAAGAAGTACGTCTGCAAGCTTCTGTACATATATATTCTTGGCTGGAACGTCGATTTCGGACACCTCGAAGCGGTCAATCTCATTTCGGCGACAAAATATTCAGAGAAACAGATTGGGTACCTCGCCGTTACCCTATTCCTACATGAAGAGCACGAGCTTCTCCACCTTGTTGTCAACAGTATAAGGAAAGACTTGTTAGATCACAATGAGCTCAACAATTGCCTTGCACTGCATGCAATCGCGAATGTAGGTGGCAAGGAAATGGGCGAAGCGCTAAGTGGAGACGTGCATCGGTTGCTAATCTCACCGTGAGTACTTTGTGGGCGGTCTTATGTGCAAAGCTAATCCGAATAGAGCATCCAAGGCATTTGTAAAGAAGAAGGCTGCCCTCACCTTGCTGCGACTCTATCGAAAGTACCCGAACATCGTACAAAACGAGTGGGCTGAACGTATAATATCCCTCATGGATGACGCTGACATGGGTGTTGCTCTCTCAGTGACTTCATTGGTTATGGCATTAGTCCAAGACAACCAGGAACAATACAAAGGGAGCTACGTAAAAGCAGCGAACAGGTTGAAGAGAGTCGTAGTTGACGGCGAATGCGCCGAAGGCTACTATTACTACAAGGTCCCATGTCCATGGATACAGGTCAAGCTACTCAAACTGTTACAGTACTATCCGCCTCCTGGTACGTAAATCGCGAGCATCAAACAACTCTAGAGATATACTGACCTGGAACTGTAGAAGACTCACATATCCGAAAACTGATCCGAGAGGCCTTGCAGAAAATTATGGACTCCGCCCTCGAGATGCCAAAGAATGTTCAGCAAAACAATGCTCAGAACGCTGTCTTATTCGAAGCGATCAATCTAGTAATTCATTTAGATACAGAACAGGACCTGATGGTACAGATCTCACAACGTTTAGGTAAATTTATTGCATCACGAGAGACGAATGTTCGATACCTAGGACTTGAAGCCATGACCCACCTCGCGGCCCGGGCAGAAACACTCGACCCTATCAAGAAACATCAATCCATTATCATCGGATCATTACGAGACAGAGATATTAGTGTGCGGAGGCAGGGTCTAGATCTGCTATACAGCATGTGTGATATGACAAACGCTCAAGCCATTGTCCAAGAACTCCTTCGGTATTTACAATCTGCCGATTACGCGATTCGAGAAGAGATGGTGCTGAAAATTGCAATTTTAACGGAAAAATATGCTACAGATGTGCAGTGGTATGTCGACATCTCGCTTCGACTTATCGCTATGGCGGGAGACCATGTTAGCGATGAAGTTTGGCAGCGCGTTATTCAGATCGTAACAAACAACGAAGAGCTACAGGTATATGCTGCTCAAAACATCCTTCAGTATGTCAAAGCCGATTGCCACGAAACGCTCGTCAAAATAGGAGGATATCTGCTTGGAGAATTTGGTCATTTGATTGCCGACAACAAGGGTTGCAGCCCGATCGAGCAGTACATGGCTCTTAACGGCAAAATGCGAGGATGTTCCTCGACCACCAGAGCAATAATCCTCTCCTGTTTTGTGAAATTCGTCAATCTATTTCCAGAGATCAAACCTCAACTTCTACAAACATTCCGCGCATACAGCCATTCTCTCGATTCTGAACTACAGCAGCGAGCTTGCGAATACCTTGCGTTGGCGACTATGCCTACAGACGATCTCTTGCGAACTGTTTGCGACGAGATGCCCCCTTTCCCCGAACGGACATCTGCGCTATTATCTCGGTTGCATCAAAAACATGCTACCACGAGTGATAAGCGCACGTGGGTTATTGGTGGTAAGGATGCGAATGCTGATCCAAAGGAATTCAGCCTTGTGCATCAACCGACGGGATTAAGACGAAGCTTCACAAACGCGGCACGGAAGACCAATACACCGTCCCCTACAAATGGAACAAATGGTGTGAACGCTGTAGCTAGTGACCTTGCCGGCCTCGACTTGACGATTGACACCAACAAAGTACTTAAAGCTCCAAATCTTGCCAGCGCTGCACATCTCAGCCCAGATTGGGAGATAGGGTACTACCGCCTCCTGCTTCGGTCAGAGGGCGTGCTATATGAAGATGCGCAGATTCAGATTGGTCTACGAACCGAATATCGTGGCCAGCTTGGTTGCCTGATCTTCTACTTTACTAACAGATCGTCTTTCCCAATGGGCTCATTTACCACGACATTGGACAACCGGGCGGCAGAACAATTGAAGACTGATATCAAGGGCCTCCCAGATACTTCAATACAACCAGAGAGCCAGACTCAGCAAACCATAATGTTCGAGGCCAAGAATGTGTTTGAGGACCCGCCTACGATCCGCATATCTTACCTTGCGGGTGCTCTTCAGGCGCTGACATTGCAGTTACCTGTCTACCTGCATAAATATATGGACGCTGCTGAACTCAGTGCTGAAGACTTTTTCAAGAGGTGGAAGCAGATTGGCGGCGCGCCCCGGGAAGCTCAACGGATTTTTGGTTTAGTGAACAAGAATCGCACGATGAATATGGAATTTGTGAGGAGAGTGGTACATGGTTTCAAGTGGGGCATTCTAGATGGCGTCGATCCGAACGGTAAAAACATTGTCGGTGCCACCGTATTGCACACTACGGGTGGAAAGTTTGGGTGTCTGCTTCGGCTTGAGCCCAATTTCGACACCCAGGTATGTTACAATTTCCGGGATCAAGGGAGTGGACTAACAAGAAGCAGATGTACCGTATCACAATCCGCGCAACTGACGAAGGAGTCCCACCCATTCTCATCAAAGCAATGGAGGAGCGCTTATCCCAAGGCATAGAGGGGGTTCTGTAAAAGACATTGAAAAGACGCCTCTTCGATCCGGTCCACTCTTATCACCACACTTGCTCAGTATGTCCTGATCCGGTGGAAATTTCATGTAATCAATCTAGGGCATGGATGCGAATTGTTGATAGATTAATATTCCGTGCACCTCAGGAGTCAGGATGCTGCTTCTTATTGCTATGCTTCTTTACTTGCATTGGCGTGGAGCGATGACGGGAGGTTATTGATGGAAGAAACATACCCTTTCTTTGAGAGAAGCTTTGAATACTTGAACTATTCCAGATGGGATGGGTAATCTGCTGTTCCTTCTCTTCCCTAGAACCATATCATGTGCCTACGTGACGCGACCTGCGCTGCTTGTGGGTCAGTGAACTGCAAATATCTTTGTATATCTTGTCCGCTGCTGGCTAGTAATGTCTAGGCGGCTGCCTTATGTTGTAAAAGGGCTTTGTGGAGAAAAGGGCGCAGCATATCGGATGGCTCCCCCGCTGTTTAGGACGGGTCCGACTCAGCCACATCCAAGCCGTACCTTTCGTATTTGGGCGACTCATACATTTCAGCTGCACTTGCGCACAACTTAAAAACCACATGTGCACTTCATGTTTTCCTCACCGCGCCATTTCCTTTACGATCGAATTACATAGACGGTAGGCAACAGCGATTTTTTTTTTTAAAAAAATAAAATAAAATAAAGCACAATCATCTGTGACGCTGTCGATTGATTTCCTTGGAACTACGATGCCTCCAAAACGCACACCCTCGAACAGAGTCACAAAGTCCAAAGCAAAGCCCACCCGGACTGGCAAGTCCGCCTCGGGATCCTCACCACCGCTCACTAAGAACATGCGAACAAAAGCCACTCCGTCGGGCGCACAGACGTGCGATTCCAAGGCTTCAGATCCTGAAGTTGGAGATGCCAATGCTGGAGCCGACGCTGGAGAAAAACAGTATCCTGAGGCCAAGGACGGACCCGTGTATTTCTGGCGACCGGACCAGGGCAACGGGTACCTGGGCCAGTGGTTCTGGAGTAAGTGGGAGGTGGACGGGGACACTTACGCCACTGCAGAAATGTGGATGATGGTGTGCAAAGCACGATTATTTGGAGATGAGGTAAGTTGTTGAGATCTTTAAAATGTCTGAAGATGGAAGACGTTTTTCGACTGGGCTTAATTCGTTGAATAGGCCGTCGCGCGGGAGATGCTGGATACGACGGATCCGAAGAAGCACAAGGCGCTCGGTAGGGAGGTACGGAATTTCGATCAGGCGGTCTGGGATTTGCGTAAGTGATTCCATTCTTTCACAGGGCTTTGCTTGCCGATGTAGCGCCAGGGGCTTATTTTTGGACAGATAAACGCCGAATAGTGGAGGAAGGAAACGTCCACAAGTTTACATTGTCGGAAGATGCTGAGAGGCTGAGGGAGATGCTACTGGCGACAGGCAATAGAGAGTTGGTGGAGGCGAGCCCTAGAGATCGTATTTGGGGAATCGGTTTCGGCGAGAAGAATGCAGGAGCAAACAGGCATCGTTGGGGGAAGAATTTGCTTGGAAAGGCATTGATGGACGTACGAGATAAATTAAGGGAAGATGGGAAGAAAGCAAAGGAAGATGATGGAAAAGGTGAAGATTGACTTGCAGACGTTCTGTTTGAAGCAGTGCTCATACCAAAGCCGAACGTTAATCAGTCATTATTCGTAAATCGTTAGGGTATCGTACTGAAAGAAATGAAAAGCCAACAAACAAAAACAGTCTAGACTGCCTCCAAGAAGCTATTCTAACAACTCTTTCACAATATCTTCAAATCCTTTTACCAACAATCTTCAGAGGTCTTCGAGGATTCATCTGTAGCGTCATTTACATTACCTCGAGAGAGCAATAGAAGAGCTGTAAAGCCTAGTATCATGAGGAATCAAAGGATAACACAACGAGGCGGGCCACACAAGCATCGTCTCCTAGGCAAATACCCAGGTAAGTAGAAGCCATGTTCATCACCCCACGGCCAGAAGAGTAAATCAGGATGATCATCTGCTAATCTTGTAGGCACTACCTCCGCCTCTTCTTCTCTGTAATCTGCTTCACGTAAGTTTTCATGGGTGAGGATGTTTTGCACGCGGATCTTCTCGAAGTCAACGTTGTGTTCGACCCAGAGGCGCATCTCGGTGCTCATGCGTCGTTTGTTCTCAGCCACCCATGGTACCAGTCGTTTCTGACGGGCACGTAGGCTGTGATCAAGGTGGGAGTTATTCCAGTTAAGATTATTGAACCAGCGACGCGAAGCGGAGGCGAGATCTGCGTCGTAGACACGCTGCTTGGCTGTGGAGCTATAGGCCCGAGCAACAAACTCCTGCTCAAGAAAGAACTTGGATAGAGTCGCTCGCCAGTCAAAGGATATCTGATGTGAATCGCAGTCGATACGCAGGTCCACCAGTTCGCTGTCGTTGACATCGTCGTCGACTTTAATGTAGTACGGTGGACGGTCACCGCGGCCAATGCTAATCATATCACGAAGGGAGGAGAGGTAAGCGGTTTTGCGGTCGGTCGTGAGCGTGTTCCTCCACTGCAAATGGTTGGATTCCCAAAGCGGTGCACCCATGGACATTTTGCGCTTGTTGATTACAATTGGTTTTGGTTTCCGAGTCTCTTCGCAATAGCGCTCCATAAAGGGAACCCAGCCACGGATGGAGCCTGAGTATGAGTGGCTGTCATTCTGCTTGTAAGCGCGCTGGCCCAAGACCACGCGGGTCTTGTCATCTGAGAAATGATCAAAGGCCAAAGGAACGTGGATATAGTGATACATGGGGCCGGGATGCGTGTGGAAGTCAGAGTACAGGAGGCTGATGTAGGTGCGCTGGAGAATGCCATGGCGGAAGTAGGCTTCGACCAGAAGGCGCCAGGCACTTGAGACGTTGCGGAGGGTCGACCAGAGCGCGTTGAGATCAGCAAGCTGATCGAAGACGAGCAGCCAGACGTCGATGGGCAGTGTGGGCATTGGGGGCGTTGGGGGCGCCGTGTCGACGGTCAACGTTTCCATGACGCCCGGATAAGAAGGCGCAATATAAGTACAGCAGGCAGGCACCGCTGGCGAGGACAGGTTTCCATGGGCAGGAACGGACTGGGCCAGGCAGGAGCAGACGCGCAGACGCAACTCCAGGTCCTTGGGCCAGTTTGTCTGCAGCGACAGCGCAGCAGCTCAAGCCCGCTGGCCAAAGGCCGTTTCTGCTCAGCCGAGTTCGAACGACTGAGTGCTGATGCGCTCCACGTCCCTCGGCGGCCTGGGCGCCACGTGCCAAAGTGCGGAGGCGGGACCAGCGCGCGGCCGTCCAACCTCGTATCACGAGAATTCCAGCGGCCAGGTGGCGCAGAGCACACCGCAAGCCAGCGCCATGTCGACTATGATCACGTTTGCTGCCAACAACGAGTTCTTCCGGAAACGCAAGCGTGAGCTGCCTCCCCTGCTGCTCTGTCCGCCGCGCCATCCTTCTAATCGCGATCCACAGGCGTCCACCGCGCATGCGAGTCGTGCAAGAAGCGACGGGTGAGGCCGCGCGCAATCCGCCGCAACACGGTGGCGCGTCAACAAAAGTAGAACAGCCCTGCTAACCGTCCAGTAGAAGCGCTGCAGCCATACCTTCGACGACGACGACGCCGAAGCCGGAAGCTCTACCAAAAGTGGACAGCCCGCTCCTTCCTCTGAACCTCACCCTGCCCACCTGTCTACCGCTCACCACCATGATCCACACGCCCAGCATGGCCCTCACTCCACCATGCCCCCGCCCTACAGCTCTCCCGAAGAGCCACCGGCCCAAACGCCTCCCAACTTTGTGAGTTTGACGTCTCCACTAGTGTGCTGGGGTACGCCATGGCCACGACTACCCACACAACTCATTCGTCATCATCTTTCTAATACACTGACAGCTTGGCTATCTGAACCCCGAGGCCGTCTTGCGAGAGCAAGTCTACTCAGAGAAGGGGAAATCTACCCAGTCGCCTGTCATACCCTCCATTGGCCAGTGGATAGAGGGCGAAAACCGCAGACCGTCGACCAGTCATCCATCTACTCAAGAGGCCAAGGTTCAGAGAGCTCTCTACCAGTACCTGGATGCTGTTGGAGTGACCATCTTGCCACCGCGAAAATGTCAGGACGGCTTGCTCCAGCTCTACTTTGCCTATGTACATCCCCTACTTCCGCTGGTTGACCAAGATGTCTTCTCCGAAAGGTATAGTCAGGGGATGGAGTCCCGCATCTTGATGCAAGCCATCTGCATCGTAGCCTCCAAGCATGCCGATGCTGGCGGCTTCCTGTACTTGGGCGATGACCCTCGCAAAATGGGACCTCGCGAGTTCTCGCACCGATTGTATAATGCTGTCATTGCGGGTATAGAGGCAAAGCTTGAGAAGAATCGCGTAGTACTCATCCAAGTGCTAGCGCTGATTTCACTGCATTGCGAAGGCCCCGATGGGGCCGAGCAGGCTTCGATGCATCTTGCACAGGCTATTCATCACGCTCACACTTTTGGTCTCCAATTCGGGCATCAATGGAAGAACCAAAAGTCAGAAGATCAAGAAAACTTGGAAGACCTTTTCTGGTGTCTATGGAGCCTTGACAAGATCAACGCTTGTATGAACGGACGGCCGCTTATTATGCATGACCGCGACAACAGCCTAACCAAACTGCCTACTGATCCTGAGAAGAGATCTAGCCCTTTTGGTGTGTGGCTACAGATATCAGAGATGCTTGACAAAGTGATCGACTATTACAGACCCGGACGATCGGCCGAAGAGACGGGCTGGGAAGGCGATGACTTTCTGGGGTTTGAGGAGATGGTTGGAGATGGTGAAGATAAACTGGAAGGACCCATCATGAGTGTGTAGTCCTTGCGCGTACAAATACCTACGTCACTGACCTAATCGTAGGCCTTTTGTCACTATTCCACCATACCATGTGCATGGCATCACATAAATCACTCTCTATCAATGCTCCCGTTAAATCAACACCATCCTATGTGCGCCAGAGTCTTTCAGCAACTCGTGTCATACATCTGCTCAATGCAGAAGCTCCAGAGCGATTACCACCACTACCTCTGGTACCTTATGCGCTATCTGTCGCACTGAGCGTCGTCTATCGCCACTTCCGTTCAAGAAGGCTAAAGGTACACATCAATCGTGCAACAGAGGAGCTGAAGCAATGCGTCGTGCTACTAAACCGATTGCGTTATGCATGGTGGTCAGCAGGCACTATGGCTGATCTGGGCACTGCAGTCCTCAATAACGCAGATCGAAACACACGCACTGCAAACACACCGGCGGCTACCATGGAGCATTCCACTCAACAGGCGCACCCTCCATCGAATCCAGACCTTGCTCAGGATCTTCCTCATCACCAACCTTCGGGTCCTAGCAATTGGCAGACACTTGACAATACGACCCCCATCGATCCACGCTTACAAACGCCAAACACTGCTCCTACTCCAAACATGACCAACCTGCTTAATCCCATGCCACCTGCGCCTACGCCAGGCCAGCATCCCACTAGTAGTGAGCGAGGCTCTCATCAGCATCATCCTACGGCAGCAACCCATCTCAATCCCCCAGGTACCTTTGACTTTACCGAAGCGAGCCCCGACTGGTTGAACTTCGATACCGCCTTTGAAAACTTCGAAGGTCTACTGGGGAGCAGCGGTGCAGATCTTAGTAACGAACTGTTCAGGCCCCTGAACTACGAAAACCTCGATGGCTTTCTGGACACGAACGGTCCCTAAAGTGACGGAAGACTAACTAGCCTTCACTTTTCACGTGTAAATATTCATACTTTTCTTGGTCCTATTCCCTTTGGAGGAAAAAAAAGTGTCGTTGGATGTTTCTTTGCCGGATAATGCATCAGGGAACACATGGAACGATTAGTGAAATTTTATTCACGCCTTTATCGATGAACTCATTCACATATTCTCATTCTTCCATCCTTGTCCTCAAGTGTTTTGAATACCTTTGACAGTACAAGGTCTCTAGCTCGCGTAAACTGCGCTTGAAAAGCTGCGAGTATTATTTCTCTGGTGAAGATGGAATTTCGGGCACTAATGATGCAAACATCGGGGTTCCCGCTATCGGTTAAGTTTGCATGAAGTAGATACGACACGTTGAGAAGGAGCCTTACATGCCTCTACAAATCCTAGCATCAAGTACCCTTCCCATCCAGGCTCCCTCTCTTCACCTCTACGGGATGCTTCTCCAAGCTCTCGTACCACTGCACTACGCTCCCCACCAGAAACGCCCAGCTCCCCCAAAATGTGCTCAAGCAAGCCTGATACTGTGCCCAGCTGCTCTCACTGTAGCCAAAAGCAGGACACAGCGTGAAGCCAATGCCGCCCAGGAGATTCCACGCGCCTATCCACCACCCCAACGTCCCCAATGCGGGCTTGTACCATCGAGACTGCGTCTCCAGCATGAACAGCGTGCCCGAGATGACGAAGCCCGTGCCACCGACAACCTGCGGCGTCCAGTACAAGACGACGGTCACGGTCCGAGACATCCTGTCGTAGATGCCCGGCAGCGCGGTGAAGCCCGAGATCCAGAAGACGGAGGCGGCAAGGAGCTGGGCGAAGGACGCGAGGAACCCGAGCTCGTGGATGTAGTGCGTGCGCAGCTCGTCCCTTGTGGGGAACCAGATCCAGGACCGGGCATTTGGGGAAAGGGATGAGCCAGGGCGAGTAGCGGAGATGGTTGTTGTTGCTGGTGTTGCTGTTGCTGTTGCTTTTCCGACGAGGTTCCTTTTGTTGGTATGATGGTGCGTGCAATGGGATAACAAGGGGCGCAGGCGCAATTCGTCAGAGGAGCCACTCTCGGTGTCGTGTGAGAAGGCTCGTTCGAGGGCCCATCCGAAACAGGCGGTTCTGTTCTCATTCACCGCTTCGGCCATCAGTAGGAATGAGCCCGCTTCGAAGATGGTGGCGCCGATGAAGGCCGTTATGCCGCCGCCGTAGAGGACCTCGTTCTTAAACTCCGTATTGGGTCTCACCAGCGGCAGCCAGACGAAGAATGCGTTGATGACCCAGACTACGCTTCCCAGCGTGAAGACGGTGGCGACATCGTAGGAAATGTCCCATACAGGATAGACGGTGAGCATGCGCCATATTCCGTACAGTGTTCTCGGCCAGGAGGTGGTAGCGCGGGGCGCGAAGTGGTGTGCTCTTTCTGGTATGCGGTTTGAATCGAGTACCACAGCATGTCGGCCTTTTTGTTATGTTAGATATATTGTTCTACCTACTCGTGGCACATGTTATAACAAGTGTTTTTGTTTGATGTTCATCAAGCGACTAGTAACCTTGAGCAGACATACCTTTGCGGTTATTCCTTGCCGTCCATTTCAATGTCACTGCGGGATGTCCAGTAGGAGGTGAGGGCTTTTCAGGAGAAGAGTCATGGCTAGATTTGAGGTGCTCTGATTTTGGGGTTGCTACCTCGGCTGTAAAGAGCGCGCGGGTCGGATTGATGAAGCGGAGAGGTGCTAAGGTGCTATGGGGCTTCGCTTCATTGTCTGCATAAGCGCCGGCTAGTGGCATCGCGGCAAGTCAACTGGTACAATAGTATCAAAAGTAAGATGCTCATCCATTTAATTTAGGGCCCCCGGGACATGACACGCCATTAACCATGAAGGCGTGACGTCGGTAGTGTTATTTCCGAAGGCTCACGGAAGTTTAGTCAGCCCCTATGTTGTCTCGTCATTGGCTCGTGATTTTCACCAAGCCTAAATCGGCACAAACCATACAAGATATAACACTTCACTTTCCTTTGGGTTTTTGTAACAGGGAAAGCACTGTTATCTCGAGGTTCTTTTCTTTGTGTGTAGGACGTAAGTCCGCGTTTCGTGTATGAATTTTTTAATTATTTTTTTTAAAAAAAAAGAATAACACTTTACTTGGCAGTGGGGAACATTCAGTCTGATCTTCGATGCTCAGTTTCATAAAGTAGATCGTCGCAGATGAAGAAGCCATCCAGTCTGGCTGATGGGTTGACAAAGCGTCACGCAAAGCTTAGTGAGCAGTGAATTCCACCCAAGCACATTCTCCATAACACAGCTGTGTGTTTGGTAAATTCTCCCCTAGTCAATATATTGTAAAGTTTTCCTTAGGGTAATCTCCTTCCTCTACCAACTCACCCTGCATGACCCCGTACACGTACGCCTCTCCAACCAGAGTATAGTCACCTTCGTCCCGGGCCCTCAGCACATACGGCACTGTCGCCCCAAAGAAAAGGACCAGCACATCTCCCGCCACACACCCCTCCGGCACAAGGCCTATGTATCCCGTCTTCGATAGGAAGGGCCGTCGCGTATGCAGCGTTAGAAGCTCCGTCATGTACATGTCTATGAACGCTTCCTCGTCCGCTGTGAAACTTGACTCGATCTTCGCCTTCCGTTCCTCCAGCATCCTTAGCAAAAGGTTATAACTGTTCAAGCGGTCCTCGGGATTTCCCGTCTCGAATCTCTCACGCACTGCTATATGTGCAGGAGCGGCCTTTCCTGGCTCGTCGTCCTGGATGCGTGGGGATTTCTCGCAGAAAGCGCGTATCTCACCCAGGTAAAGCGATGTGGCATCCAGATCGAGCGGCGTCAGCCAGTGCGGATCCCAAACACTCCCCACCTCCTCGATGGAGTCGAAGGTGAAGCCCCACAAGTTGAGCAAGTGCGGCTGAGGGAACGTGACGATCTGCTTCTCCATCGTATCGCCAGACGCCTGAAAGTGATAGGTATTCGCCCTGATGGTGCAGGGATAGCGTAACGGCATGGACCAGTCCACAACCCAACTGCTCAAGGGCCGGCTCATGGGGTTCTTGGGAAACTGGCAGAACGAGAGGACGTGGAGTGATCCCTGTTTCAGGAACAGGCGCGCCAGCTCTTCGTACACGTCCTCGCAGCTCATCGAGTAGTCGGGAAACGGACCAAAGTGCTCTGCGTCGGCCACAAGGCCCAGGAGAGAGAACACCCTATCTCTCGGATCGGAGCACTGTGGATCGTTATAGTCTACCTCCAGCGCCAGTGAAGTCTGGAGAGCGTCCAGGAGCGGTTGCCGGTCGTCGATGTACTCGTAGTTCCACCTGCGGGAGATGAGGCTCTGGACGAAGCTGAGAGCAGGCGATCTGAATATCTTCTGCATTTCCACTTCGCCCACGAGAGGCTTCTGCTTCTTGAGCTTCCGCTGACGGATGTTGTCCTCCAGGAAGCCAATCCACTCGATAGCTCCGTCCAGCTGCCATGCCATGATGGAAGAACCTAAACACATATCCATGATGAGCAAACTCCCACGCCAGTTCCCATCTTCAGGGGGTTACTCACTCCCCCACACGATCTTCAAGTCCCAAGCCACCGCATACTCCTGGATCGTCCACAACCGGCTCCAATACGGCCTTTTGCAGAACCGGTCGAAGTCCTCCGCCAGCCCCGCCAACCTCTTCTTCTTCGCATACAACCTGCGCAGCTTCCTCCGGGCCGTTCGACTGCGAGCCGCGTCGCCCATCTGCCGCAGACGCGCCATGAAGGCGTCGCTCGACGCCGTCGCCGGGCCGAGATAGGCCACCACCTGGAACGCATCCGCGTATATCTCCTTCATGTGCTGCACCTGCGCCGACTTCTCCGCGTCGTCAGCCTGGTGGATGCACAGCTGGTCGGCCCACACCGTCCGCACCGCGCAGTGGTCGCGCAGCGCCCGCAGCGCGCCCTCGAGGTTGACCCCGATCCACACGACCGTCCCGTCCACGCACACGGGCGCCTGCTGCGTCGAGTCGCCCCACGTGTACGACAGCGCCGTGTACGCGGCCTCCTCGTCGCGCCGGACATGTACGAGCGAGCAGAGCAGCATGCCGTTGGGGTCGTGGTCCGCCGGCGTCGCCGTCGCCGTCGGCGTCTCCAGGCGTATCAGGCGGATCTCGTCCTCCGAGCGGAGAGGCCGGTACAGGCTTTCCAGAGGCGGGCGGCTGCGCGCCGCGCCGCGGCTCTCGAGGTCCATTCGAGCTAGGGGTGTTCG
>Ga0247757_10000689_pt1 | contig 26789 bp, 21 predicted proteins | sample UWRJL126311R4_FD_180929 | JGI IMG/M metagenome (GOLD analysis project Ga0247757, IMG submission 180929) | Plant litter microbial communities from Arlington Agricultural Research Station in Wisconsin, United States - UWRJ-L126-311R-4 | ecosystem: Environmental > Terrestrial > Plant litter >...
ACGAGGGATGCTGTAGTGGTGGTGGTAGAGTATGGCAGAGGTGGTGGTAGCGGTGGTCGTTGGTCGAAGATAGTATGGTGGAATGGTGGAGACGTTGAATGTCCTCAGCACGGCGGAACAGCAGCAACAAGAGAGCAGGCGCAGCTAGGCATGCAGGAAGATGAGTATGTATACAGGGCACTGGCACCGATGGCGGTAGGCATCAGCACTGGGTCTACTGAGCAGTGGGCTCTTGAAGGCTTGCACGACAGGCCTCGCAGCGTTGGCTCAGGGCGCGGCGGGCAGGCCTAGGGCACGGCGAGTGGCTGAGGCGGCAGACGATGGCGGCCATGGCAGCGCATGGGCGGCGCGGGCAAGCCATGGGCTCCAGCGTCGAAGCGTCGACGATGAGGTCGCAGGAAGGGAGCAGCAACAGACGGAGCGATGTGGTGAGCACCAGGGCCAGGACCAGCATCGCGACCAGCCAGCCAGCGCCCCCGAGCCTGGCAAGCCTGGCGAATCGTGGGCGGCCATCTATTCCTGGCGTGGCTTGCATGCAACCTTAATCGGCACCCCTGCTGCAACTCCGCAGCCGCGTCGTTTGTCGTCGTCGTCCTCTGCCCTCGACGACGGCGAGAATAGAACGAGACGAGCAGAGGAGCGGCCTGCTGGCTGCCACCGCAATACCCCCCAGGCGAGCACACAGACGGCCACCGAGGGCCACAGCACTCCATGCCGCACCGCGCGTGCAAAATAAGAGAGGTGAGCGAGGGTGCGTGCGTGGGTGCCCGTGTGTGGTATGTGTGTATGGAGTGGTGGGCGTGTGTGTGTGTGCGTGTGTGCATCGTCGCGAGGCCCGTCCAGTGCCGTGCCACGGGGGCGGCGGCGTTTGTGTGTCGTGTTGTTGTAGGTGTGTTGCTGTCCTTTGCTGTCCCCGCCGGGCCTGTCGTATTTCCCCAATGCTATGCCATGCCATGCCATGCCATGCTGGGCGATGTGTGTTCGACCCGATGGCCGCTTCGCTCGCAGCTGACTTCTGGCTGCTCTGGCTGCTCTGGCTGCTCTGGCTGCCCTGGCTGCCCGCTCCTGCCTGCCCGTGTCCTGAGGGAAGCCGCGCCTGTGCCTGTGCCTGCCCACGCCCGTTGATGCGTGCGTCATTGCAACCCCCAAAGGCCCCAGGGCAGGAAGCAGCGCGCAGCAGGGGGCAGGCGCGAGCTCCGTTCCGAGGCGGCGGACGCGGACCCGGGCGTGGGTGTTTCCTCGCGTCGCGCCAGTCCGGTTCGCTCCTGCTCTGCTTGCCGGCGGGCATGGCAGGCGCGACCGCCCGGATGCTGGGCAGACGCGTCCCCTCTGGTCCTCGATCCTCGACTGCTCGAGCGCGAGACCCAACAGCGAGCACTCGAAGCCAACACCAGCGAAGCGCCCTCACGCTTCTCACGCTTCTCACGCTCGACGGCTCACTCTCCAGGCTGGCCTGCGCCTCGCTACGGCGCCCGTTTTCTCTGCTCAGCATCCCCACCGGGTATTCTTAGAAGCGAGCTGATGCCGCTTCGGGCTACGCCTGCCTCCCAAACGGGCTTGCGGCGGTTTGCCTGCGGCTGTGTCGAAACGTCAGCCATCGCATCCCCGTCCATCCAACGCTCACCACCACCCAGCACCCCCGTCCTCCGGCATGCCCTCAAAATGCTTCGCATCCGCCCTCGCGCCCCGCCGCCTTCCCGCGTAGTGCAAGATGGCGCCCCGCCGCCCTCAATATCCGCTTTCAATAGAATAACCCGCGTCTGCTGCCTCTGCCTCTACCCCGGCTGCAACTCCGCACGCGTGCTTGTGGACGGCATAGTTGTTCACGATCGTGCCAGCGAGAGTTCCATCTGCCCCGCTCACCGCTTGGGAAGCACACTGTGTCATTGCTCGTGCACCCAAGTCGATCGTGCATGCATCAAGCAGAGCAGTCAACCACGCGCCCTCCGGGCCGCACTTATTCGCTCCGCTAGCGGCTCCGCTTTGCCTCGGAGCCTTGCCTATGCACTCGGTCCGCCTGACGCCTGGCTTCGATCGAGCTATGAGCTGCCGTGATCGCCCAACCGGTTCATAGTGCTGCCCGCATTTGTACCTGCTCCTTGCAAGTGTCCTCCGTCCAGTATCGCTCCAATTGATTTCGGCTTCGCATTCCGCACGCCGAACCATCACGTAGCTGCGCATGACTAACCAATGGTACCGCCTCAATTGGGCGTTCGCCCGCAAACCAATGCCGTCGTCCTGCCCAGCATCTCCTCTCCCACGAGGGAGGCAGACCATGGTTCTGGGTCATCTGTAACCTACATCTGAAACGTGCATGTGCGGGAACGAACCGCATCTTCTTTCAATTGCTGCAACAACCCGTACACGAGCCTGCGCTTCTTCGCTAGCACCATGGCCTGGAGATCGGTCGACGCTGTTGACAATCCAAGCATTGCGTTCAAAGAGCCGCCCGGGCAGCAACGGGGCTACCTTTGTGGTACAGGGAGCAGACTGTTTGTGCCACATCGGCCGACGCGTCGAAGTTGGTCGTCAGAGTGCGCCTAGGCCCTAGTTACACACGTACTCTGCTGTTTCCATTCATTGTTACATCTACTACACCATAATGGGCGTTGCCTGCTTTAGGTCTTTCCGTCTGCCTCGGGGGTACCTGCTGCTTCGCACGAGGTCCCTCGAACAGCTGGCAGAACATGCGAGGGCACAACTGTCCCTGTCCTAGCCCTCACGGCCGAGTACAGACAATCCATCAATGGCGTCATCCGAGCAATTGTCATTCGCCGCGTGTCATGCCCAGTTGTTTGTAACTATAGTCGATTTAAGAACCAAGTTTTAAGGACAGTAGCACTACAACTACCGGCATATCCCCCTCTTGGGCTGTTCTGCGGATGGACCGGTCCTTGCCATCCGAAAATTGAGCTACGTCGGCTCGGTCAAGCCATCTTCACTAGTTACATAGTCATCGGTCAGTGGATGATCGTACGTTGGGAATATTAGCGTGCATTCCATACTCGGGCGATGCCGAATGTGCATCGCGTTGGGTTCAGCACTCGCACCCTGAAAACCAGGTTGCTGGGCTTTCCTACCAGCCCGCTACACAAGCACTTGCTTAGCTTCCCCCAAGTAAGGGCTCCTTCCCAGATACCAGGTCTCGAAAAGCCTCATCGGAAAGCCCGGCGTGGGGAAAAATCGTGCCCTGACAACGTACACGGGTGACTTGCATGACCTGCCCACGACCCGGGATGACGCGAGCCTACCACGCTGCTTCCCGGGATAAGGCTGGACAAGCAACGCCAATGTGGACAGCCAACGCTCGAGACCCCTATGTTGGCGTTGCTTGTCAAGGGAGCATTCGCTTTGACCTTTTTGACGAATCTCATCCGTCGTCGCCACCGGCGCGGTTCCATCGTCACGCTCCTTTACGCCAGCTTCCCTTCCTGGAACTCACCCCAATGACCGGTGTGCAACGAGCCCGACCGTTACCGTTTCACGTAGGCCATGTCTTCCTCCTCCACGGGCCCTCTCGTCGCCACTGAGCCCCAGAAGCTAGAGCTGCTATCAGTGCGTTTCAGATCATCCTTACCTCTATCCAAATCCGAAAATGTCTGCATCTTGTAACACTGTGCGACGGGGAATTGACTACGCGGCGCTCTAAGAGAGAATACACGTGATTCACATGTCCTTCCCTTCCCTGGCCCTTAGATTGAGGTAGGGCCCTTCTGGCATTCCGGAGTAAGCCATGTATCTACGGAAAGAGTTGGGGGTACACGTCGAGAGTTTTTAAATCGTCGACTTGATTGGGGTGGATCACGTCGGTTTTGGCGGAGAATTAGAAATTCAGCGGTGGCTCGCGAGTTTGCTTTACATTGTTGAAAAGTAAGCACATGCACCGATTGCAACCTTTGTCTTCGGGTCGTTTTAGGGATCGAGGGGAAGAATGGGATGATGGTGGAAAGGGGGATGGGAGGTTTCAGATGGAATTTCTTTTCTCTTACCGATCGTGGAGGAAGGAACTGGACGAATGGGGATGATACGACGCGGGAAATCTCCCCTAGACAGTGTGAGATGAACTGCGCGTTTTCCGCACGCTACGGTGCATGTGGTGTCACGGCGGGCAGGGTGTTCTACATAAGTGACGGAATGTGCTCGCTCGGTGGGTGTGTGTGTCTTGAGTGCCCTTTGCTGGATGGATGGGGGTTTACGTACTCTGTTTTCAAGCTAAGCTGTTGGACGGATGTACGTTCCATGCGTGCTGCGAGACGCCATGTCGAGCCCTCCTGGCTCGCTAGTGCGTACATGTATCGAGATAGATGCTGGGAGATTTTGGCCAGGTATTACTTAATATGTGTGATGCGTGAAGAAAGATGGGGCTTGCTTACATGTACCTTTTTTGAATTTGTGTATGTATATTCTTATTATTACTCAAATCAGAGATTACGGTCTTGCTGCTATGACGTACGAAGGCCCTCCGCTCTTTTTTGTTTAGCCGTCCTCTAGTGCTATCACTTATGCGAAAGGGGTCTCAACCCGGCCACAAAGAGGGTTTTGCAGATGGAGGTGGTCTGCTGTGGATAGGCTCATGTTACTGTGGCGAGTAGCATCATAGCAGAGTTGTTCAAAGGAGGGAACATTCAGTGTTGAGAGGTGAGCAGCGTGTTGTTTTTTTCGAAGTGATGAGTAAACAATTTCTAGGCATGCCACATTCGATTTTGGTATAGATTACGTCTGGGCCGGTATCGAGTTGCATTTTTCGCTGCTATGGCGTGTTGATATCATTCTACCTCAACGACGGACAAATCACATTCCCTCCAGAGAAGGGAGCTTTAGGGTGCTAGCCACTCCTTCTCCGTCCCTCGAGCTGTACCGCTTGTCCAAATGCTCCTGTTATGCCACACACTTCAGTACGCAGAGTCATGAAACTGCCTTGCCCTGACACAGGTCCTGAGATGGGGAAAACTCTGGACCAGCATCCGAGCATCCTCCTCGGTGATGTCGTACTCCCTCCACAGCCACTCGACCATCCAATCCTCGTCCTCTTCGGATCGGTTGCTCGATTCGTCGTCGTATTCGGGCCTATTGCTCCACTCGTCTTCGCTATCTCTCTCGGATCCGCCCAGATCTTCATAGTACACCCGGATTTCGTCTTCACTGGGCTCTTCATTATCCTCGACGAAGAACGTAATGCGAGGCTCCCAGTCGCCACCAGAACCACCAGGACTGGCGTTGCTATTCATCGGCGAATCGTCCTGCTCCCAAAGAGAACTGGACACGGACGCAGTGCTTCACAGCGTTGATTGGCCCAGTTGTTCTTTCGCAAACATTGCTGCATGACTTACGGGTTCTCATCGACGTCCATCAAACTTTCGGCTTCCACGGGCGTGGTCTCCGGATCCGCGACTTCCCCTTCCGAAGCAGAGCCATACGACGCCATGGCACTGTCCGGCAAGTTATCAGAAATATACAGCGTTGGGTGCTGAAGAAGCTTTCCACTCACGAAGACGATCGACTTTCGTCGGGTGCGGGGATCGCACCGGGTGGTTCGCGTTCCCAGTCGTCCGGGTACTCTCGAGGATAGAAGATCGCGAAGCTGTACATGAGAATAAGAGGTCTTTGCTCTCGCCGGGCATAGGGATCGCATCTTACCGCGTCATTCTGCACATTTGGGGCCGACCGTAGGGATACATGGTGGAGAGTATGGGGGAAGGTGGAGAAGAAGAAGTTGAACAGGTGAGAAAGCACGCTATATGGCAACTCCTGCGCACGGACTCATAACAAAACTTGGGTGAAGGTGTAGATGAGCGGTTTTCTTTTACTTAAGAATGGCTTGAAGTAAGCATTTTGATCTGTACGGTTCGCCCAGCAAGTACTAAGGTAACCCTACAGAGTACTGCCCTACCATCTGGGCCGCTCACTGTCAACCTGAACTCAGGGAGATCGGGTGTTTGCCAAAAATTAAAACCATTTATAGAACCTTTGGTGGTGTCTGGTATCTAAAGCGAGTGATCACGGCTAGTGTCCATGGACGGCACGTAAAATGCTACAGGAAGAGCATGGACGTCTCTTTCAACAGCCCAACGCTCATGCTTCGCTGAAACTGAATAATTGGAGTCTGCGGCGAGAATGTAAAACTTCCTCGCTCTCATTGCAATGCACTTTCACTTGTTGACGGTGAGCGAACCTGGGCCACATATGAATATCTACATCAGCCCTGCACCCACCCATATACCACACTGATCTCCCCAGCTTGCTACTAGCAAACCGTCCTCATTGTAGATGATCTTTCGCTTATCGAATGGAAAATCCAGCTTTTCTAGATAGCCCATTGAAGGGACATGACAAGATACAGCTGCTAGAGTAAAAAAAAAGAAAAGCTTTCTAGGCATGGTGGCTGGGTTTCTTTCTCCAGTAGGAAAAAATGGTAATATCCTTGATGAACTGAAAATAAGAGGGACAAAAACAAACCCCCCCCACCCCCGCACCTGCTACACCACGGTGAGTACGATTCTCTACCGCCCAGTGCTGCTGTAGCCCACATCTACATTGTACAGTAGATAGCACTGGCCCTTGAATCCAACTTAGCTCAAGCATTTCTCTTTTAGCTTTCTTGCCCAAGTTGGCCCAAGGTGCTTTGGGATTGGTTTGTTGTCTGACCCTGGCCAGAAACCCTCGTCTTTATTCACACCCCCACCTTTTTTTTAAAGGTGTTATATCGGTTTGTCCCCGGTGGGGTTCGAACCGAAGAACCGCGGCACTGTAGGTATCGTTTCCGAATTCAGGCACTAACAACTTTCAGGTTCTGTTGTTATTGTAAGAAACTCCACTGCGATAATATATATACGAACAGCATGGGAATTTTTCTCCATGAACAAAACTAAACTCTGCCACACACAAGAAGAGCAAGTAGGGAAGAAATTCGCCCCAACACATCTCCAATCCATTAACTAGTTAAAAGCGTACGAACCTATCTAATGTCGTTTGCGCAAAAAGGGTATCTACAAAAATAAATGCTCGCAAGCGCGGCAGTCCACCGGTTACGAACGCGCGGAATGGGCATTTGTCGCCGCCTAATTGCTTGCTTGCTGGAAGAAGGCGAAGGTAGTCCAAGATCCAGCCCTCGTTTCCATCCCGCCTCTGTCTCTCTTATTTTCCCGTCCATGAGGGTGCGGTGAGGTGTAGAAGTCTCTTCCTCAATGCTAACCTCTTCCCATCTCTTTTTGTTTTTCCGTACCAAAACCTGGTCCGTCCATCCATCCCACTGATACCTATTACCATTCCATCGCCATTCATCTAATACATAAAAAAAGAGCTTCTATCCCGCATCCTTCTCTAACAATCACGAACCGAGAGACTAAAACGCAACACCCACCGCACCGGGACTTGGTAGCATCCCCAGATTCTGCATTACACCCTCTTGCCTCGCTCCGATTTCCATACCCCTCAAAATCCCATAATTAGGCCTACAAGCAAGCACGTCAGCCAAGACATTCTCGAAGAAAAAGGCGAGCATTTACAACTTACGAAGGTGGCGGCTTCAAGCTCCTCCGACTCACGCTACTCCGACTCGACCTCGCGCTCGCTACACTGCGTGCACTTCCCAGACTCGCTTCCACGAGGTACTCCTTCTCTTTGGCGAGTGTAAGCGGCGCAGGCACGCGACGCGTCTTGCCGTTGCCCCTGAGGAGGGTAGCGCGTGGAGCAGGTGGTGGAGGAGAAGGGGGCTCTGGGGAGAGCGAACGTATTGATGGGGTGTGTGTGCGTACTGAAGAGCCAGATAAGGAGGGTGTGCTTGGGTAGGAGGAGAGAAGGGTGGCGGTACCAGTCTCGTTGCTAGCATGGCGCGTGTGGATGGCGGTACGGGAACCAGTTGTTGCCGAGGAGGCGCGCGACGAAGTAGAAGAGCGGGCTTCGGCAACGGAGGTGTTGCATTGGTAGAAGGGCGAGGGGGGTTTGGAGCCGGCGGTTTTCGGGGTCGTTGGCTTGGATGAGGTAGGTGACTTGAAGAAAGAGGGCGAAGAGGGTGTTGTGGGGAGAGACCGCTTGATCCAGGCACCTAGGCGGTGGATCGAGGTCGGTGGCGTAGGCGTGGGCGGGGTGATGGGGTTAGAGTCGAGAGGACCGCTGAAGGTGCGGGCTGGGGGTGCTAGGGTCAGTCTCGTTGTTTGGCGTGAGAGACTGCTTGGGCCTGGGGGAGGCGGTGGTGGTGGTAGCGGCTTGGTTGCCAGTGGGACTGAGAAGGCAGACCCGATGTCGGAGAGGGTTTCTGAGCGAACGTGCATGCGTAGTGAAGGCGCTATGGCAGGCACATGGGAAGAGGGGGAGGGAGGAGGCCGGTTGATGAAAGCTGGGGATTGGGTGCGTGAGCGGTAGGCGTCGGCGCGTCGTTCTTCGACGATGGTGTTGAGTTCGCGGATGGCTTCGTCAACGTCTGTCTTTGCTCGTCGAAGACTGCCTGGCCTCGAGGGAGCGGTGCTCGCACGAGCACGTGATGGGGAGGGTAGCCGCGAGAGCATGCGGGGCGGAGATAGCGTTCCTCGTCTCTGTATCTCGCTAGGAGTACTTAATGAAGACTCTGGGCGGCTCGTTGGCTCCTGTGTTAGTGGTAATGCTGAGATGTTTGTTGAAGGGGGTCTCGATTGCATTGAGCTCACGCTATGCACACTCGAACGTCGCGACCCAGAGCCGACAGGCTTCCTTTGAACAAGCCATGCCGTTGTAATTGAAGGGTCTGAGGCTGTCGAATATGTCCGGGAGTCTCGGTTGCGCACAAGTGCTTGAGTAGGTGCCCTTGGCATTTCGCCCCATTCGTCTTGCTGGAAGTCTGGCAATGGTGATAGTCGTCCATCGGCAAGATATATGGACAATTCTAATGGTTGAAAACTGCGACGACGGCGTACGGGCATGGGTGAGTCATCGAGCATGCTCTGGATACCGTCTGCGCCATCGTACCCACTGTGGTGTCGGAAATCGGTTGGATGACTTATGCTAAGCCTCGTTCTTGAATGCGATTTTCTTGGACGTGTGAGGGTATGAACGCTTGCCCGAGATGAGGCACGTGAGGCGAAATCACGACCGTTAGAAACCCATTGTGAGACCTGTCGGCTCATGGAATGGCTTGTTGTCGGGCGTGCCTGAACAGGTTCTGCTCGTGGTTGTGTTATTGCTTGTGGTTGGTCGTAGCATATTTGCATCTTAGATTCGCCTAAACGCGCTGATTAGCTGCATGATAACAATGGTATTTGCGCGTGACGGATGAAGCTAGGTTAGATGTGCATGCTTATCGGGTAATGTGGGATAGCAATATCGATAAACAGCATGACAAGGGGTGCAGCACATCTCTGCAGGAACAGGAAGGAGGTGGGAAAGAGAAGTGTGAGGGGATAGATGTGAGGACTCGGAGTGATGGTGAAAGAGCAGACTTACCAGCATCCTTCAAAGCTTCTCTGCCATCGTCGTCGTTGCTGTCGATAGAATCTCTCGAGGATGCACAGCATCCCATGGGTATGGCCAGCCATAAACTTTTCTTCTCTTTTTCCATCATCATACTCTTTTATAGGAGGCCCGTCTAGCAGGTCCTTTGCATCCTCCGACTAAATAGCTCTTGGTCAATAAAAGGAGAGAACGAAAATGAGACCAGTAAAGGCCGCACTGTATCAATACGAAGAAGAAGAAGCTGCAAGAAGAAGTGAAAGAAGGAAGGGAAGAAGCGTGAAGCTGCAAGAGACAAAAGAGGATTAAACTCGGCCACGTCTTTTGTTGACAAGTATTTTACTGCAGCGACAGCACTTCGACCTTTGGTCCGGCCACAGGCTGGCCGGCTCGAATCTGGCACCGTCCATGATAATATACACACGGCCAGGCGGGTGTGGGCAAGCGCCCAATAGACGTCGCCGCCGCCTAGTCGGCCCAGCACGCAGCAAGCCGGTGCCCTCGTCGAGACCCGCCCCCGCATCTCATTGGCGCAGGCATGGATAAGCGCCTGCGCAATCTGCAGACACACGAGCCAATCGACAGACAATAGCGGCTACAAATCGAAACAGGCAGCGGATGGCGTGCCAGCCGGGCGCTGAGTGGACGGTACAAGGGCCAACGGCGCCTTGGGTGGATTGCAATGTGCCTGGGGGTCCACGGGGTCCTGCAAGCTGCCTGGGCGCGAACGGGAACAGGAACTGTGCAAGCATGAAGGTGTATATTTAGCTGCGACGGCGAGGCGGCTCTCGATGAGCACATCTTTATTTGGGTGAAACGACCACATGGCGAGATGAAAGAGGGGCCCTTTGGGGTCTGTACGGAGATCGGATGGTGTTGTCTGACCTGGTGGCAGTTCAGACAAAGGGCGAATGCGATTGCAAGTCAAGTCTGGCGGGAGAGTGGGAGAGCATCTGCCTTGCCCCGGGGCCAGTTCGCGGGAGGGAAGGCGTCGCCTGCCAGCCACTGCCTTTTCGGCTGCACCTTCGCCCAAGACGTTCCCCATGGTCCAGCGCATCAACAAACACCACCCAATCGATAGCGAGAGGATTTTTTTTCATATTCACAGAGCGATCCAGCGCTATAGGCAAATACACGTCTACCGACAGCTGCCATTGGTATGCCGCGCAGGAACTGAAACAGCCCGGCAGAGCGATCGATTCGGCGCGCCAGCCAATCAAACTCTCCCCAAGCGCGTTTCGATAGCACACCTGCTGCCAGCGCACCGCGTGCAAATCTCCACTCTTTGCCACGCTTCTCGAACCGCGCCCTACCGCATGGCAGGCTCTACTTCGCCAGACCTTGGGCATGGGCTACCGGGGGAATGCATCTTGGTATGTATCTCGGGTGCCTGCATTGACAGCTATCACTGCAAAATCCATTGCTCCACGACCACCATGCAGAAATAATCCTTGAGATTGCCGGCTTTGTATGCTACCAAAACTCCACAAGGGTATAGAACAGGTTTGCGGGGAAGATAGATAATGAAAAAAAATATGATACAGCCGTGCCATGTTGCGGCCCGTTGCAAGACATCGGCACATGTTTCGAAACCTTTCGCAGTGCGACACCCCAATCCGCCAACCACCTTTGTTACTCACTGTCTCCGCTCGTATGCCTGCCGTTGTATACGCCTTTTACGAGTCGTTCCACGCATTGTGTTCGTCTCGGAAGCTTCCGTACTGTGGACTCGTACCTTGGGGTTGCTCACTGTCCTTGTTACCATCGTCTGTCTTGCTGTAGTCGCGTGTCTTCCACTGCGATGCCTCTTCCGAGATTGGTGGGTTGAGATGTCCAGTTTCATCTTCGCTCTCACCCTCCTCTACAGTGAACGGGTAATTGACGTTATGCACTGCCTCGGGATTATGAGGTTCAGGTTGGTCAGGGTTAAACCCCTCTCGGACCGCTTCCTCTTGCCCTTCTTGGGGATATGCCTGCCTGTAATGATGTTAACTCATTCCTGTCACCCATGTGCATCCTGGGCGAAGCTTACACGAAATGCTTTGCTGGTACTTCATTCCAGCCCGACCCTCCTTCTTTGCGTGCTCTCACACGCTCTACGTCCTCCGCATCATGATCTTCAACCACGAGATCGACAAGCTGGCTCTTATTGGATTTCCCTGAGCTTGAAGAAGACGATGATTCCTGTCTCAATAAGGATTTCACTATCCCCTTTCGCGATTTGGACTGAGAGGGCTCCCCACTGCTGGAATCACTACGTTGCTTGCCCTTACTTACCGACTCTTGCACACGCTTGATCTGGCCTTTTCTTCTCTTCTGATTTTCTTTGGTCGGCTGCAGTAGGTGGCGGTTGGTTCCTACGGTGACAATCGCTGGTTGTGCATACAGTTGATTCTCACGGCTTGCTCTGTGCGCCTCGATGACAGGGTACTGGCCATGGTTAGCTTAGTACTCACGGAATATGGGCTCAAACTCACATTCCAATCTCCAAATTCCAATGCTCGCGCACTGTCAAATAGGCCCTCATCTTCTGGGTTAAGTTCTGGCTCTTCATGTTCCTCGACAGCGCCGTATTTTGACCCTTCGAGAGCACGATGCGCCCCTGGACTCATAGTCCTGGCCCGGCTTCCCACCACCTTGGAAAGTAAAGGCTCATGTTCCGCTTGGCCAGGCTTTGGTATCCAGTATTTGCCCTTGCCGCCTCTTTCATACCGCATGCCCTCTGTCATGCGCGCAGCCCTGGAAGATGACTCTTCATGTGCCAAGACGTTGTCATGTGCATCAAAGTACCGATACTCGTAATGTTTCCCACCGAATGTGTCCTTGGTGTCTTCGATCAAATCACGAGGTCCAAATGCATCACGCAATGCATATTTGACTGGCATTCGGGCTGCTGAAATAGTGTCATCGGCATAGTCATGCCATGAGAACGCGTACCAATGTGCCAGGGAAAAGAACGGCATCTCGAAGCAAATAAGTGCATCCTGAATGGCAGCGGCAAGATTGTCAGCACTGTATCCGGGAACGTCGTCGGGAATGGCACCCAACCACACGAGGATTGATAGGAAAAACCCTTGCCAATAAGAGGCAAAAATTATGCCCTTGATACACAGGAACTTGGGCATGGGCCGGAAGGGCTTCAGGTCATGCACCATGCACACCCAGAACATAGCAAGTGCATACAGACTTATGGTGATGCTGACATTATATATCAAGCCACTCCAGAAATATCCAGATGACAGGCCGATATAGCCTTCTTGATATGTGTTGGTAGCCTTCATGATAATGGCGGCGACCGAGAGGATAGGTTTGACCCAAGTGTACTGGAGGATACCACGTTTGATCAGCAGAAAGGTGTGGGGGTCTGAGATGTCGACCTTGGGCAGGATGAGATTCAGCGGCCAGAGATGGGAGACGGGCGCACGGCCGGTCATAAGGATGATGAGAGCACGCTCACCCCCAATAAAGTTGATGAGCAGTTGAAAAAAGGTGTAGATGGTAAAGGCTTCGTATACGTCTCGGAACGGCTCTATCCAGCGAGAAGCCTTGATGGAGACCAAACTTGCCCACGAGCAGCCCGAGTATATGGGGACTATGAGTAAGATACGGACGACATAGCGCTGGAGGAGCGGTTTTCGATAGTTTTTCCTAGAGAACATGAGTCTTTAAGCGGGACAGCGGAGGGTGAAAGGCATACGACTGCAACCAGACAGCGCTGAAACTACGTCAGTAAAGGCAGCAGCTCACACAAACAATGGGACTGACACAAATGTAATAAGACTGGCAACGAGAGCTGCCACACCAGCGACGATGATGACAGCTTTCGCGAAACGGTCGCCAGTACCGCGAGGGTCGGTGTCGGAGGCGGCCCGTCGCAGAAGGATGCCTGTTGACATTGCGGTGGTAACGCAAGACCGCGATCGTCGGCTTCAGGTAGTGGGGGAGTGAGGAAAGTAGCCCAGGATATTGGACAGGATCAGTAAGGGTGGTTGTACATGACGAGAATACACAGGCGGTAGCTTGAGGTCTTGCGCTCAGATGCTGGTGCTGAGGGTGTTTCGTTAGTATGTAGTTGTGATGCGGAGAGCTTGGGCCGCCCGCGTCATGTCATTCGGCGGCATGGATCTAGCTCTGAGGTCCAGTACTCCGCATTTCCCCATTATTGACACGCATTTCCGTCTCAACTACTACCAATTCGCGGACACCCTACGCAGGCTTTCCTAAGCACCGCTGCGACCGCACCGTGCGCGCTCTGCCGTTCCAGAATGCGCGTCTACGGGTCACCATGAATCGCGACTTCTTGGATTGCCGTTTGCTTCCCGCCGCGCCGTCGCCATGCCTGGATCAATTGTGTCTCAGCCTTTAAACCCTCATCAGGGGTTTAACTGGTATGTGGTGTGCTCCTCGAGATGCTGCACAAGCTAACATGGCTAGGGTTTACTTGGTCGAGCTCCTGATTTGTAGCGTTCTCACTATCTTCTTCCTTTTCTACTTCAACCGCCTGTTCGCGACGCTCGTGTCCTATGGCATCCGTGCCTACACTTGGCGTACGTACCGCGCCTATATAGACATCCAGGCTCTGCAGATCTCACTGCTCGGTGGCCGCCTGTTCTTCAAAGACATTCGGTATCACGCCCACAATGAGACGATATTTATCCACGGAGGATACATTACGTGGAACTATTGGTTGAGCCGCGTACGAGATGCCGAGGTGTACTCCAATGACCACCACTCTTCCTCTGATGCGCCGGCCAGCGACGATGCTTCCCGTGATTCGGGAAGCCATTCGGGTAGTCGAAGCAGGACAATGGACAGAGCTGAAAAGGGTGGGAAAAGTACACAAAAACGACTTCCATGTCGTTTATCTATTAAAATTTCGGGCGTGGAGGCCTTTTTATACAATCGTAGCCCAGCATATGATGGCATTGTTGATGCTATTCGACGCAAGGCAAGCGGAACGACGGCATTCGAGGATACACCCTCGGAAGGAGAAGACCACGAAGTCACTAGGGCATCAAATGACATGTCCGAGGATGGAAGACAGCGCCATAACAAGCTGAGAAAATCCTCAGCTAAAGAACAAGGAGCTGCCCGCTCTGAGAGTGACCTTCAGGGTGCTTCACCCCAGAAGCCTGACGCTCTTCCTGCTTTTCTTCGCCTGCTTCCAGTCTATGTAGATTGCAATAAAGGCGCAATTGTAATTGGTAACGAACACACCACCTCTGTCATTACAGCCCAATTCGAAAAGGCCACCGGCGAATTCGACGCTTCGCCATGCGGTCCATTGGATGTTTATCAACAGGTGTTTAATTTTCAGATCGCGCATCCCGTAGTGCACATGAAGCCAAACCCGGACTACAAAATGCCCCTGCTGGACACTGCGGCGCGCTTGAAGCAAGAGGCCCAACACCAAGTCGTAGAACAGGAGGAAGTCGACGAGAAACCTAATAAACGAGCTTTTCGCCTACCACAACTGCCAAGTTTCTTCCATAAATCTACTGACTCGATACACACTCATAAGAACATGGGAAGAAAAACGAGTATGCTTGGTTCTCAATACAACTTTCCGGGCCAAGATCAATGGAAAGGTCTGAGACGGTACCTTGACGATACCCAGGTAGATGGACGTGGGGAATGGGATAGTGTTGACTATGCAAAAACATCCCTCATTGTGGATTGCCCTTGTGTCAATTTTAGTTTTTATTGGGATGTACCTGGGCGTGTCCCGTCCCCCCTTGACAATAGTATGTATACAGAACCCCATCGCACTGGGGACATCAACGGTAGTGACCCGCCAGAGTACGGAATGGATATTCAAGTGTACGGAGGGGTAATCAATTATGGGCCGTGGGCTGATCGGAACCGAGCGGTATTCCAGTCGATATTTTTTCCAGGAGCACACGTGGACGCTACGCCAGCTTCGCCTTTGAAGCCAGGCGAGACTCGAGTGCTTTCTATATTCAAACTATACCTCGGCATAGAAGAAGACACGGTTTTGCGCATCCCGATTCGAGAGTCATCAAAGGATTGGAAATGGAAAGGCAAAGCGAAGACTTTGGAAAAATATACCACCGATAAGACCAAAGGAAAGACGAGGGCTCGTAAGAAATCGTTGAGGTCAAAGCAGAGAGATACTGCAGCTCCAGGCCAAAACGTTAGACCTTTTGCTTGGATTGATGTTAAAGTTGCAGGCAACTCTTCAGTCAATTATACAATGGACATGGTTGCATCAGAAAAAGGGTTTCACAACAAGGTAGATGTTGACATTGTCAGCACGGAGATTTCATCCAGCGTCAACCACGGCTTACTTTGGCGATCAGGAGCGATCAGGCTAGATTGCGACCTGTCAAACCCACTCAGCTGGAATAGCTTAAGAACATGGATGTTCAACATCTCTTGCCAAGATCTTGAGCTCTTTATTTTAAGAGACCACCTTTTCTTACTCACGGACCTGGTTGCCGATTGGGGCTCAGGGCCGCCTCCCAATTACTTTACATTTGTACCATTTCAATATCTGCTGAAGGTCGACTTTGGTAACTTCAAGCTCTATCTAAACACAAACGACGCCAACATCATCAATAATTCGGCGGAGTTGGATGAAAATAACTTTATCATTCTCTATGGCCAAAAGTTGCATGGGGACGTCACTATACCTTTGGACAAGTTCAGACCAATTCAGAATGAAATCTTGTTCGATGTCCGGGGCGAGCATCTGGGCCTTGAGGTGGCCATGCCACCAAAGAATACTTTGCACACCTGGGTTCGTTCTCAAAATGTCGCTCGTTTAGGGGGTCTACTATTAACCGGAAGCCATACGTACATGACTGAAACATCTACCTCTAGCACTGATAGGCTGTTCATGGATATCCAAGGTGACAGACTAAACCTAGAGCTATATGGCTGGCTCGTACATCATTTCATGAAAATTAAGGACAACTACTTTGGTGACGACCTGCACTTCAGGACGTTGGAGGAATTTCAAGGTGTACAAAATCAAACCCTGGCCGTCGATGCTACAGCTCCAGACGGACAATCCACGAAGATATCAAATGATCTTGATGTGATCCTATCCATCTCAGCTAAAGACGCGAGTGCACTGCTACCTGCAAATTTGTATTCGGCTGATACCGGTCTCCGAGCAGAGGTGGCGTTTGCATCCGCGGACTTAAGATTTACCAATTATTACATGGACCTCATGGTAAATTTCAGCCCCATCAGTCTCTCGCTTGGCACAGCTATCTCCAGCCCAGGCCTGCTCCACGATGCTGGTGGTCAGACCGAAGTTTTCATTGAATCAGTTATCATCTTTGGTCACCGCCTGTTCGGACTTCCTCCAACTGAACCCACTTATGTCTGCAACTGGGATTTTGATGTCGGAAAGATATCAGGCGAATGCACCTCAGATTTCATCGCAAAGGCTATTACCTCGATTCAATGTTTTGTGTTTGGCCTAGACGACGATGAGAATACTTTGCCGATTACCAATCCGCTGATCATTCATGATTCGACTTTCCTTCGGTTGAGAACCCACGACATTCATATATGGCTCCATGTCGATAAAGAAGCAATACTTCTCAGTACTGGAAACGTCAACCTTGATTTCAATGACCTCGCTGGGAGCACCTTTTCTCGTCGTATGAATGCTTATATTCCGAATTTAACAGTTGGGGCAGTCGATGGTCAGTCCGCCTCTCGTTATAGGGGCCGTAGTGGGGAAATACGGCGGGTACCTACCCAAGCCTTCTTAGAAACAACATTATCTTTAAGCATGCTCAATCGGAAGCTTGGTTTCACAGAAGAGCAGTTGAAACAGCAAGCACACATGCAGGAACATGATCAGCGAACGAATCGTACTGATTTCATGTTTATGGAAACCTCGTCATCGCCTCCTCAAGGGCCTACAAAACCAGAGTCGGCTCAACCCCCTGCTATGCCCTTTCCTGAAATTCCACATCCACTCTTCTTATATAGTACCCACGGGTCTTCAAAGAACTCTTCTATTTCTTCGGGATATCCAGCATATTCAGCGTCTTACCGTGGGCGACCGATGCGCACTCGGTCTCTTGGTTCGGCTTCTAGCAGTTCTTTATCGAAGAGCATACATTCTGCTTCAAAATATCGGGGAAGTAGAGCTACCGGAGCCTCAAGCAGAAGTCGAACGTTACTTGGCTCGCCAAATAGAGCGCCAAATTCCAACGATTACCCCACACGCCAGAATGAGCGAAATCATTCACGAGGTAGCATTCTTTCTTCGTCGGCAGCGCTGTCCAGTCCACTGGTAGCTCCATCTTCTCAGCTAGATTTTATCGAGCCCGACATGTCCGAAGTGCCACCTTTCCCGAATATTCCAGCAACTACCGGGCTGGATGACGATGGTGCTGTGCTCTTCAAGGACGTCTCAGCGAAACACTTTGACGAAAGTTTTGAGCATACGAGCTTTCTGATTGGAGCGGAGCCAGGTATTCGTCTCTATTGCACTCCAGATTTCATTCGGTGCATTTCTAGCCTTATTCAAGTCATCCAGCCGCATGAACCTCAAGACCTGTTAGATGATTTCCAAATGGATGCTGTTGCTGCAATATTGGATCGCCAGAAACGTCGTGAAGGGAAAGGGAAATCAGTTGAGCTAAACATTCGTATTCCATTCCTACATACGCGTTTCCAAAACGCTTTTGGCTCACTTTCAGGGGCAGATGCTGGCTTGGATCAGTATGATATTATACTTAATCATCTCAACGTCACCGCCCGAGATAAAAAGCTAATAGGGGAAAGAACGGGTGAAAGTTCTACTGCATTACATGCCACATTAGGCTCACTTGGGATTTCAATTACAGAAAGAAAGGCGGACAAACGTCAAGATGATGTCGCTGTTCAAGCTGAGATAAGGGATCTGTTAGTATGGATGCTAAAGAGCAAAAATACGTCTGTCAATGTGAACTCCAAAGCTTTGGAGGTAGCCACCGCAAGTCGGAAGATTGAGTATTTAGCATCGCTTATTCATCGAAGTACAATTCTTGGAGAGGAACTGGGTACCAGATTCTCCAAGATCAAGCAGGCACAGAAAAGTCGCCTACGATACCTGGCCTGGCATCTAACGACCACCCATGAGCAGCTTCAAGATCCTGTGTTCTTAACAAAAGCTACTTTTGCGCTTCGTGCGGTTCGAGACCATTTGCGTAGCCATGACTCCTGGAAGATCATCTCCAGATTTCGCTACATCTGGGAAAGTTTATCCGATCAAGACAAGATGGAGATACAAGCTCATTGCGCAGATGAATCTATACAGTGTCCCGAGGATGCAGAAGAAAGAATTATTGACTTATGGGATCAATGGCGAACTTGGGATCTGGCCCATGTTAAGAAAAGTATGGCCATGAAGATATTGTTTGGCTCAACAGTATTAGAAGATGCAGGAGAAACTGCAGGTAGCCCTGTTCACTTGGATATTCGCTCGGCTGGGGTCAAAGCCATCCTCGATCCTGGTCCCAACCAAAGTGAAGTGGCTCTGCGAATTCTGTCCATCAACGTCAGTCTAAGCCCTCCTCCTGAGCCTGTCGGCCTTATGCTAGTTGGACCAGAAGTGCCAAGACAAACTACGGTTGTGCAAATCAACTCAAGCGAGACATCTATTCGCGTCCACTGGGAGATTTGTGAACTCATGGATATTGTCATCAATATGTTCAAGAAGAACAGCCTTCCACAAACAAGCTCTACGGAAAGTCAAGTTCCGTCGTCTTCTACGGAGAAGAGTATTGATAACAGCCTTCAAATCATTTACGCTTCAGAAAAGGCCAGTGCTTCGCTGCAGACTATTAATCTCAAAACCTCGGCCACAGCCAACGGCTTCCGATTGTCTGTGGTGACTGAAAACAGCCACGCCTCAAAGCAAGGTAATACGACAACCTTGCTTTTTCATGCGGAACAAGCCATTTTGCAACTGCTCGGACGTTCACGTTCACTATTGAAAACTCAATTCGATCTCCCGAGCCTCTACTTCGCTCATCATGAATTTACGAATCAAGAATCTGTTCCAGATGAAATCAAAGTCGCCGGTGCGAGCAAAAAGATCAGCCTATGGCTCGAAGAAAACGTACTGGGCCTGCTTGAAGTCGCGGACTCAGTGCTACGGGACGAGGTAGCTTACTTTCACCAGAAAGCAATACTTATCCAACGATCAATGAAACCCAAGGCCGAATCTCCAGATGATCAGAAAAGTACACAACTACCTAACATTACTCTAGCTCTACTTATGGACGGGTACTCGATTAACTTGGCACTACTTGAGTCACTAACCTGGTCTATCGTGGGTTCTTCAGGTCGCATTTCCGTCATGCCTTCGCTAGGGAAGAATGTTACGTTACGTGTGGACTATGATCTGGCAGCCCATCATCACAACATGTTTTCAAACACCATGCAGGGCTCTAACGTCATCAGCTCACTAGAGTTTCCATCCGTCAACGGTCGTCTAAAGGTCACGAATACAAAAACACAAACTCGAATATCTGCTTCAGGTATTGTGGAAACGGTCCAGCTCCAAGCTTCTGAAGTCCAGGCTCTCATTGCTACTGTTAACAAACCAGAGATATCCAGTGTCATTCACGCTATTCGCGACGATGTGAGCATCCTCGCCTCTCGCTTCAGAGAAATTGTTCCCGAATCTACCGATATACCAGTCGTTAAGGCCCCGGAATCGCCCCGGGAGATTGTATACGGCGTCCAGATGACTTTGTCTGGAATCAACATCCATGCAAGTGCCCCTGGACAACATGTTGATTCAGGTACTGCGAACCTCATAGTGCAGCTGTCTTCAATACAGGTAAAGGCTACCAACATTGGACGTAACTCCACAGTGCTCTCTTTTCCAGAGGCAGTCGTCTTACTCCAAAATTTCAGTGTTGACCTGACTTTGTCTGATTCATACGCGAGGCGTCGGTGCGGTAACATTACCTTTGGTGCTGTTCTCCAAGTTACAGCAGACCGTAATGGAAACTCCTCCCGCAAGATCTACCGCTTGAGAAGCACCGGGCTTGAAGTCAATATATTTGCTGATACCGCACCTGCTGTTGTAGACGTTATGAATCATTTACAGGACAAGATCAAGGACTTGGATCTTTCCAAGGAAAAGAGATACCTGAAGAAACTGCGGTACACCAAGAGCAGAATTTCAAACAGAGAAGATCAGCAACCCAATAACGACCCTAACGATGACAATCGAAGTGTAGGATCTAGTGCTCTGTTCACTTCGACTTACTCACTTGAACTTCTCAATATCCAAATCAGTTGGATTGTAGGAAATTCGATCGCTCCCTACCCAAGAATGGAGCCTGAAGACCTTGTTTTGTCCTTCAGAAGGATAAACCTTGCTACACGCAAAGACGATGCGGCGCGTTTAACCATAGAAGATATGCAACTACAAATGGTTCCCGCATCAGCCAGTAAGGCATTGCGATCAGCAAACTCAGCCTTACTTCCAGAAGTTGTTTTCAATGTGGCCTATAACTCAACAAAAGAGATTCGAAAAGTATCCTTCCATGCTGCAGGGAAATCTCTCAGCCTACAGCTCGATTCTCGCTTTATACTGCCTGCCAATATGATCGAGCGCTCGATTGCCCTAGCAGGTCGAAAGTTCCGGGCTGCGTCGGCTAACTGGAGTATGACTCCTACCACTACGGGAGCTCAGCGGAAGAATCCTTTCGGAAATAAGCGCTTAGCTTCACTTTCCGTCGACGCAAATTTCGCAGGAGCCGTGGTGCATATCAATGAAAGTGACTCGAACCGTACGAAAGAGAGCAAGTCGCAGCAAAAAGGGAGATATAGTCAGTTCGTCAGCGATACTTCAAAGAGCAGCTTGGTGCTTCGTGCACCCGGTGTAGCGTTGAAGGTGGAACACCAGGACGAGGGACAAGATCCCACAATGAAAGCGGAACTTCGTATTGATGGCTCAAATAATACTCTGTACCCAACGGTTGTGCCTATCATCATCGAGATTTCGGAAAGTATCAAGGAAGTAGTACGCGAAAAGGACGAAGACTCTCCCATATCCGTAGGATCAAAATCGCAGGCTGATCCGAAACCAGCGGCGGCTAAAGTCCTTGAGGAGGACAATCTTATTACCGCGGATCCTAGTGCGATCCTTGGGCGTACGAGGTTGAATCTCGGAATTCGCATCTGCAAACAAGAATTCAGTCTGAGCTGTCAACCCATTGCACGAGTAGCAGCCATTGCTAAGCTGGAGGATATTTACATCACGATTAACAGTGTTAAATCGCAGGAGCATGGCCACTTTTTTGCTGCATCAGCTGCATTTGAGAAATTCGAGGCGACTGTCCAGCATGTGTACTCTCGGGAGTCTACATTTGGGTTCAATGTTGACTCTATTGTTCTCTCGATGATGAACAGTAAACACCTTAGCGGCACAAGCGGAATCTCAGCAATTCTAAAAATCAATCCTATGGCTTTACAAATCAATGCTCGACAGCTGCAGGATTTCCTACTATTTAGGGAGATCTGGATTCCGCCGGAAGTACGAAGAGCATCCAAGCCTGTGCCAGAAAACGCCAATCACGAACAAGAGTATCTGATGCAACGATACCAGCAAGTCACGGCTGCGACCGCGTTCCCTTGGAATGCTAATGTTGCTATTGCGGATGTCTCCATTGATCTAGATTTAGGACAAACAATTGGAAAGACTTCCCTGCGTATCCGTAATCTGTGGGCAACATCCAAGAAGGGCATCGACTGGGAGCAAAATTTGTGCATTGGTATTGAGAAAGTTGGTCTTGAGAGTACCGGACGTACGAGCGGGTTCGTTGACTTGAATGGTGTCAAAGTGCGCACATCAATCAGCTGGCCATCGCAAGAAATGGGTATTCGACAGACTCCTCTCATTCAAGCATCGATTGGTTTCCAGGAGTTACAAGTCAAAGCTGGTTTCGACTACCAAGCTTTCCTCATTGCGGATGTTGCCAACTTCGACTTTCTAATGTACAATGTACGCCAGCAAGATCAAGGGTCTCGCGACCGTCTTGTTGCCATTCTTGATGGTGATAAGGTGCATGTTCTGTGCACAGCGACAAGCGCTTCCCAAGGATTGGCTTTATGGCAAGCTATTGAGCGTCTTGTGCAAGAAAACCAGCAAGCATACGCACAGTCGCTTAAAGACATTGAAAAGTTCTTGCGCCGCAAATCGTCAACCACAAATCCTTATACTCGTTCAGCATCGCAGAGTATAATCACCACGAAGCCCGACGAGGACACGGCGAAGACTCCAATCTCACTACACACAGACGTAGTAGTTACTTTGCGTTCCGTTAATCTCGGTATCTTTCCTTCTACTTTTATCGACACGCAGATTCTACATCTGGAAGCCGCAGATGTTCAAGCACGCTTTGCTGTTGCTCTAGAGAAAGAGAGGATACATTCTGGTCTAGGCATGACACTCGGACAGCTCTCTGTCGCGCTCTCTTCGGTACAAAGTAGCAACAAGTCTAAGCCCGTAGGTGAGCTTACTGTCGAGGACATCACTACGGCGGCGAAGAGTGCAAGAGGAGGCACGATCCTAAGGGTACCCAAAGTCATCGCAAGAATGCACACATGGCAGAACCCGCAAAGCAACCACATTGACTACGTCTTTAAGAGTAATCTTGAAGACAAAGTCGACGTCGGATGGAACTACAACCGCATCTCTTATATCCGCACCATGTGGGGTAACCATTCACGATCGCTCGCAGCGCGCCTCGGAAAGCCGCTCCCAGAGCCAAACATCAAGATCACCTCGTCGCAAACGCTACCCCCTAAGTCTTCGAACTCCCCTTCCGAAACGTCTGGGACCATGTCCGTAGGCAATGAGCAGAATCAAGAGAAGATCACGGCGGTCGTCAACGTCCCCCAAAGTAGGTATGAGTACACAGCTCTGGAACCCCCCGTGATCGAGACGCCACAACTGAGAGACATGGGCGAAGCAACGCCGCCTTTGGAATGGATTGGGCTACACAGGGATCGGTTGCCAAATGTCACCCACCAGATTGTCATCGTGACGTTATTGGAGGTAGCGCGGGAGGTGGAAGAGGCGTACGAGAGAATTCTAGGCAGTTCGTGAGAGAATTAGGCTTTCTTGTCTATATGTGTTCTATTGGATAAGGGGCATGTTGGTAACCGGAGTGTTCATAATGGGTGTCGTTGGTGTTGTACCCATGTACAGTTTAATTATCTACTGCGATCTTTGAATCGCATCTTCCTACTCGGCACCACCATTACCCTTTTCCACCGTTTTCCAACTTTCCCTCTAACTTTCGTCATCTCTCCTTCAAGCACTACTAAAAGGGCAATTTCTATTCAAACTGTCAATTACTGCAACTTCCCTGCTTTTTGCCCTCTGCGCAGATCCTCCCTGTCCAACTCTTGTTCCTGGCCATTGCACTTCCGCTTTAGGTCGTCCGTGCGCCCGCCAAAGTCGAAGTTCCTTGTTTGGGCACGTCGCAATCCGGTTCGGGAGTGCCAAGCCAATTTTTCCTGGCCGGTTTGAGAGGGCGAGAACGTCGAGAACGTTGGTCGGGCAATATTGGGTCGGCACGGACGCTGGGAAAACCCGTTGGAGCGTGCGGGACAGGATGGATGGTTGGGTAAGGGTTAATTTTGTGCAGAGTCTGGATCGAGCTTTGGCGAGAGAAATGGAATTTCGAAGGGAAGGACAGTCAGTTTGGACAGTTACTTATTTTTTCGACAAAAAACTATCAGGCTATCGACTATCTGGATTGACATTGCAAAAGATGAAGAAAAGTATAACTTTTGTAGCACAACGTGGAAAAACCCTGCAGACCTTTTTTCTGACCGCATCATGAGACAGTTCAGTTACCTAATTTACACGCCATACGACATCCGGGCCATGAACTTAAAAAAAAGAATATAAGTGACAATGAGATATATACAGGATAGCAAAAGCAAAGGAGCCGAGCAGAGCACACATAACATCGTCTAGCAAGGCGCCTCACCGCACCACGGGACTCCTGTGCACCCGTTCTCGTAAATCGTAAGACCACACGTTGTGGCATGAGCTTTCATGAGCGAGACCACGTGGTCCGGAACGAAGGCAGTGAATCTACGGTTCGCCTCAGCAAAGTTCAGCCCTCTGTGGCAACACAACTCACCCAAAGTTGTCCATCACACCGTGGATCTGGGCGCCTGCCGCTTTGGCAGCATTGAGAAATAGATCTTTCTCAGCCTGCGTGGTATCTTTGCCATAGTGCACAATGACGTCTTTGCGAGCTGCGCCTGAGCATGCTTTACCTGCGTCCGGAAGCTGGCAATCAGGGATCTCTGTGAAGCGCTGGATCATTTCGGCAGCGGTCTCTGGTGATGGTCGCGCAAGGGCATAGCTCAGAAGAGCGGAGAAGATGATTGTGAGGCGCATTATGAATGCAGAGCATGCACAAACGTTGTCGTCCGTATTTTCTTTGAACACCCTGGATAGGACTCAGCCGACGAATCCAACAAAAAACAAGTAAGTCCTGAATCTAGAGAGAGAGCTAGGTCACCTTATATCGTACACCCAGCTGTGACGCATGCAGAGCTGGCTTCCTCTTCCCCATTCTCCCTCTCAATCTCGCCCAACCACATCCTCAGCCAGTCCTCCACAACTCTCAGAACTCAGGCCACCTCTCTCATTACTATTTTTCCTCAGAAAATCTTTTCCCTGTCCAGAAAGTAGTTCATAAGCCCGCCGTGCGTCACTCTATCTGGATACACGGAACCCACGGGCTCAGTAGATGAATCCCCAAGCGCATCCCCTCATATACACCCAAACAACGACACCAGGATGCGAGCAGGCACGCAATCCTGCAACCCCAGAGCGGAGAAAAGAAAAGCAGGCGACACGGTCGGGCACACCTGCCATTGGCCGCGTATATATTATGCCATGCGCCTTGGCGGCTGCGCTGCCTATAAGGCTACCAGAGCAATTTTCCGCGCCCTTGCGCATGGGCATTTACCGCTATGCTGGGTTATCTCTCCAGCGATATTAACTCGGTTCTTCCGGTTACCTTTTCGGAAGCGCAGGACGTGTTTCAGTGTATGATTACGGTTGGCATGGGTGTGGGGCACCAGCCTACCCCACGCCATTACAAGGGCCTGCATACGCAGAACACATGAAGGCAAGGTTCTAGAAGTACGTGTAGAATGGATTGGCGCCGAGGGCTACATGCATGCCCTTTAGCCTGAGGTTGTGCTCCACGTGATGAAAAAGAGCGTTGAATTTTCCGACTTGGCTGATCACTGTGTATATATGGTGATAAGAGGCGTAATGCCATCTAAGGCATAGCCGTGTCCTTGAGCTGAGAAGTTTAATTCGCAAGACTGTAAGACTTGGGGGAATCGGAGAGATGTTCTACACTGCTGTGATCGTGAGGTCGCTCACAAAAGCTGGTGGTCAATTATTGTAGCAGTCGTTGAACTGATATGCGCAGGTAAAAAGGCAAAAAAGGCAAAAAAGAAGTTGCTGGGAGCAAAAATCGAACCGCCCCCTCGTAACCCCCAACTCCTTAGAGCTGCTTTCAAGAGAGGCCCTAGCCCGGGGTGCATTTATACGAATTTGTGGATAATTGGTTCGATGAGAGAAAGGCCAAACAAAAATTATTTATGGGCCAAAACCAAGAGTTGAGCTATGCGATATTTCAACAGTGTGCGCGATAGAGCGTCTAGCTGCTCTCTCTCTTACCTTCACTCACCAGCCAAGCAAACGCTCGCTTTAAGCTTCGCGAAGCTTCCATTGCTTCATTTTTGCTGAATGAATACCTGCTACGACACGATTTTGGGCTGTAAACAGAAAAATCCTACAAAGATTACTGCCTTGTATCTGAAGCTGGATGAAAGCTGAGATCTACAGAGTGAAAAGCTAGTGATCCCTATATCAACGAACTCCATAATCTTCAAGCTAGAAAGCATTGAATGTATGACGTCCATGAGCCTTCCGCTCGCTGTCTTGCTTGCAGTCTGGCCCAATAAAACAGTGGAAGAGGCCTGCGAAGTATTTCTCCTCTCTGACATGATCGCTGTAGCATAGAACCAAATCTTAACTTGCTCGGCCCCACAAAGCGCGCTTCCTGCTTATGTAGTTGATCACTTATAGAATAATGACTACGTAATATCGATAGGCTTATGAAGTACTCTTCTCGATACGCACCTACTCAGATAGCCGGACGAAATTCGACAGATGCAAAGAAAGCTGTCCGCAGCCTATAGAAAAGTTGGGTAGGTTAAAAAACTTCCACAGCCTACTTCTCTATTTAACGTTCCATATCTAATGTCCCTTTCCAAAGAGACAGTATTTCATTATAGACCAAAAGATAATCGCTGACTTACTTCTAACGGCTTCT
>Ga0247757_10000690_pt1 | contig 26778 bp, 18 predicted proteins | sample UWRJL126311R4_FD_180929 | JGI IMG/M metagenome (GOLD analysis project Ga0247757, IMG submission 180929) | Plant litter microbial communities from Arlington Agricultural Research Station in Wisconsin, United States - UWRJ-L126-311R-4 | ecosystem: Environmental > Terrestrial > Plant litter >...
CGGTGGTCGGCGTCGTCGAGCAGGCGATGGAGGCGTTCGACGCGCGCATCGATTTCATCCGTCCGCTTTCGTGGGCGCCGGACCGCGAACAGCCCACGGCGCGCTTCGTCAACATGGCCCGCCTGATCGGCCGGCTCGCGCCCGGGGCGACCGCAGCGCAGGCGGACGCGGAGGCCGGGATGATCGAGAAGCGCTTCGCCGACACTGCCCCGGCGGAGACGGCACATTTCATCCAGGGTTCTGGCCTGACGATGAACGTCGAGACGATCCAGGCCGCGCGCGCCCAACTCATCGGCCCGGCGCTCTACCTGTTGCAGGCCAGCGCGGCGTTCGTGCTGCTGATCGGCTGTGTCAATGTCGCCAATCTCCTGCTCGTGCGGGCGAACGCCCGGCAGGGCGAGGTCTCGATTCGTATCGCGCTCGGCGCCAGCCGCAGCGTGATCGCGCGCCAGTTCCTGACCGAGGGCTTGCTGCTCACGGGTCTCGGCACCGTCCTCGGCGTCGGCCTCGCATGGGCCGCGCTGCGGGTGATCAACCACTACACCGCGGCGATCCTGCCGCAGGCCCTGCCCGTGACCCTCGACGGCGGGGTGCTGGGGTTCGCCGTGGCGCTGACTTTCCTGGTGGGACTGGGCATTGGCTTGATCCCGCTGGTCCACGTGCTCCGGGCCAATCTCACCGGCGTGATGCAATCGAGTTCGCGCGGGTCGTCCGCGGGCCGCGGGATGCGCTCGTTGAGCAGCCTCCTCGCGATCGGCCAAGTGGCCGTGGCCCTGGTGCTACTGACCGGCGCCGGGCTCCTGATTGTCGCGTTCCAGCGCGCCATCAGCGTTGATCCCGGGCTCGACCCGAGCGGCGTCGGCTGGGTCACCGTCAACGTGCCGGCCGCGTATCGCGGGACCAACGAGGCCGGCCAGGCGATCCGCGACCGCGTCGAGGCGGCCATGCGCGAGATCCCGGGCGTCACGTCCACGGCGTTCACCTACACCGTGCCGTTTCGCGGTGGCGCCGGGTCCGCGCCGCTGGCGCTGGCCGACGATCCGCACCCGCCGGGCTCGCCCCAACCGGGCGTCTTCCTCGTCGCCGTGAGCCCGGGCTACGCGGCCACGATGGGCCTGCACTTGGTGGAGGGACGCTTTTTCGAACCGCAGGACGCGCCCTTCGCGCAACAGCGCCTGGTCGTCGACGAGACCCTCGCAAAGAAATATTTTCCGAACCGCTCGGCCATCGGCGGGCGGGTTTCATTCGGCGGCCCGCCTCCAAACGGGGAGTGGCCGACGATCATCGGCGTGGTGAAGAATGTGCCGCACAACGGCGTCGAGGACCGCTCGGGCAATCCTTTCATGTATTGGTACCTGCAGGGGCATCCGACCGCCTTCGGCCTGTTCTTCCGGACCGAGCGGCCCGTCGGCGATGCCCTGGCCGCGGTGCGGGACAAGATCCGGGCCATCGATCCCGCCCTCGCGGTGTACAACCAGACGACGCTCGCATCCTCCGTCGCCGAGTCCTTCGACACGCGGCGGGCGGTGATGCTGCTGCTCACGGCCTTCGCGGCGCTCGCGCTGTTCCTCGCGGCGCTCGGCATCTACGGCGTGCTGGCCTACGATGTCGCACAGCGCACGCGCGAGATCGGCATCCGCGGCGCGATCGGCGCCACGCGCCCGCAGTTGGTGCGCATGATCGTCGCCCAAGGCCTCCGCCGCGCCGCGCTCGGCCTCGGTGCCGGTCTGGTCGCGGCGGTGCTGTTGAGCCGCTACCTGACCAGCCTGCTGTTCGAGGTCCGGCCCACCGATCCCGTGGTCTATTCGGCCGTGTCCGTGCTGCTGTTGTTCGTCGCGCTGCTCGCCAGCTACCTGCCCGGGCGCCGCGCCGCAAAGGTCGACCCGGTCATCGCGCTGCGGGCGGAGTGAGTTGTCCTCCGCCGCACGTTTGCGGGTTGATGATGGATTCGCAGCGAGCCACATCACCACCGACGCACCGCGGATGGCGCAGATCGACGCTGATTAATCTCAACTTCTATTGGCTCGAGCCCATTCGTGCTATCCGCGGTCAAACCCTGTCCTCCGTCCTCTGTTTTCTGTCTTCTGTTCTCTCACCCGTCCGCTACATCACTAGCATCATGGCCAAGAATTCCAAAAATCCCAAGGTCGATGCCTTCCTCGAGGACAAGGAGGAGGCGAGGTGGAAGGATGCGTTCACGAAGCTGCGGCAGATCGCGCTGGGCTGCCCGGTCACGGAGGAATTCAAGTGGGGCAAGCCGTGTTATACGGTCAACGGCAACAACGTCGTGCTGATGCATGGCTTCAAGGAGTACTGCGCCCTGCTCTTCGCCAAGGGCGCGCTGCTGCGTAATCCCAAGGGCATCCTGGTCCAGCAGACCGCGAACGTGCAGGCCGCCCGCCAGATTCGTTTCACCAGCGCGAAGGAAGTCACCGCCCGCGCCGCCGACCTCAAGGCCTACATCCTCGAGGCGATCGAACTCGAGAAGTCGGGCGCGAAGGTGGAGTACAAGCAGACCGAGGACTTCGCCGTCGCCCCGGAATTCGCGGCGCGCCTGCACAGCACGCCTTCGCTCAAGCAGGCGTTCGAAGCGCTGACGCCCGGCCGCCAGCGCGGCTACCTGCTCTTCTTCTCCGGCGCGAAGCAGTCCGAGACCCGCGCCGCCCGCGTCGAGAAATGCGTGCCCGCCATTTACGCCGGCAAGGGACTGAACGATTGAGGCGCGGCGGGCCGCGGTTATTGACGGGGAGCTGTTCGTAATTGGTTGGTAGCCAGCAATGGGCCCAAGTCCTGCCCCGACAACCCGCCGCCCCGTCTGATAATCGCCCCGCTCCCCGATAGGGTAATACCGTATAGGGCGAACAAGGGCCGGCCGGTATAGTACCGGTCGATGAACATTTCCCACCCGCCCCAGCCTTTCAGTTCACCCGGCGCAGTGCCGGACCTCGTAGCGATGGCATCGCCTGCGCTCGTCGCGATCGACCGGGACAAGGCCCTGGTTTTCCTGTGCCTCGCTCCCGGCACGCAGCCGGTCGTCGTTTTCACCGCGGCGTCGGATGGCAGCAGCACCCCGGATCAATTGGGCGCGCGCGACATCACGCCGGGCCCTGTCTACTTCGAAGCCATCGCGCAGGCCTTGGGCGAGCCGGGTCCGCTCCAGATTACCGGCTGCGGAGCGGATGCCATCCCGATCGTCAACGGGCTGCTGGCCTGGCTGGAAACCTGCCGTCCCACCCTGGCCGCGCGCATCGTCACCTGCTCGTTCGATCCCGATCGCTTCTGCAGCAGCAACCGCCTGCTCACGTCCGCGCGGAACTACCTGGCAAACCAAGCCTATGCCCAGCGCCCGGTTGACCCCGATTTCGCGCAGGAGGCCACGCGCGTTCCGTTCGAACCGCAGAGACGGTCGCAAACGGAGACGGAGCGAATGGCTGCACCCGCACTTTTCCCGCGGCCCACCTTTGCCGCCCGTTAATCCCCAAGGAAACGAGGCGCAGGACGTCTCAATCCTTTGGCCACGAAAAAACCGGAACCCACGGAAACGATCCGTCGGGTTTCTTTTTTTGCCTCCTGGTCCTTCTGTGACAAAGGGCTGTGTTCCCGCGCCTCTGCGTGAGCAACCTCCGGCCGTCTTCGTTCTCTCCGTTACCTTCTGTGAAAAACGTCTGGTTCAGCTCCGCGGATCGTAGTTCGCATATCCTTCCGCCGCCCGGCGGGGGGCGCGGTCGACGTAGAACTGGCGGTCTTGCGGCGCCCACGTGGCGAGGCCGTCGACGTAGCGGTTGAACATGCAGAACGACGCCGCGATCAGCACGGTGTCGTGGATCTCGAGGTCCGTCGCGCCGTGTTTCCGCGCCGCTTCCACCTGCGCCGTCGTGACGTGCTTCCCGCCCTTCTGCACGCTGGCGGCGATCACGAGCAGCGCCTTCAGCTTGTCGGTGAGCGGCGTCGCGGCCGGGTCGCGCTTGATCGCGTCGACGAAGGCCATGTCGCACTGCAGGTAGTGCTGCACCAGGCCGCCGTGCGCGTTCTGGCAGAAGAAGCAGTCGTTGAGCGACGAGACGTACGTGCCAATCACCTCCCGGTCGCCCCGGCTGAGCGTGCTTTCGCCGCGCAGCAGCACCTCGGCGAGCTGGTTGAGCGGCGCGGCCGTCTCGGGACGAAAGGCCATGGGGCCGCGGATGCCGGGAAGATTTTCGGGAAGAGTGATGTGGGGCATGCTTATGGTTTGAATGTGGGAGGGGCTTTATGCCCCGACAGCCTGCGGCTCGAGAAACGCCAAATGCCAGAATCCAAATTCCAAACAAATTTCAGCTCTCAAATTTAGAACCTTCAAACTCCTGGAGTTTGTTTGGATCTTGGCATCTGGGATTTGGCGTTTGGCTGCCGTCAGGCAGTCTTGGGCGGGGCGTAGCCGACGGTGCTCAGGCGCTTGCCCATGGCCGCGTACTCCGCGGGGTCGGTGGGCGTGAGCGTCGCGAGGCCGTCGACGTAGCGGTTGAACATGCAGAACGTGGCGGCGATCAGCACGGTGTCGTGGATCGCGCGGTCGTCGGCTCCCTGCACGCGCGCCGCGGCGACGGCGTCGGCCGTGACGGCCTTGCCGCTTTGCTGCACCTGGCCGGCGATGACCAGCAGCGCCTTCATTTTCGGCGACAGCGCCGCAGGCGCCCCGTTAGTGATCACGTCATCAACGACCGCGCATTGTTCGCCGAACAGCTCGCGCGCGGCCGCGGCGTGGCTGCTGGCGCAGAACAGGCACGCGTTGCGCGTGGAGACATGCACCGCGATCAGCTCGCGCTCCGCCGGCGTCAGCGGCGAGGGGTCGCGCAAGAGCACCTGCGCCAGCGCGTAAAGGGGGCCGGCGGTTTCCGGACGGAACAGCGCCAGGCTGCGGATGCCGGGGACACCGGAAGTGACGGCAATGTGCGGCATGGGGGATCAGGGGACAGGAGATAGAGAACAGGAGACAGAAAACAGGGGGCACCACTAATTCACTGAGGGGCCACTAATGGATCGGGATTAGAGACGATGGGCGTGGAGCAGGGGTTAAGCCTTTCGTGTGTTCCGTGTATTTCGTGGTTAATAATCGCCTTCAGCTCGTGGTGGATTTCTTCGCGAACGTCAGGAAGACGAAGCCGACGACAAACACCATCGAGAAGGTCACGAGCGAGTTGCCGTAGCCGCCGAGGATCGCGACGAGCGCGCCGACGAAATACACCGCCGCCGCCGTGAAGTACCGGCCGAAGTTGAAGCACATGCCCGTCGCGGTGGCGCGGATCGGCACCGGGAAGAGCAGCGGAATGTAGACGCCGAGCAGCCCCTGGCTGATGCCGAACATCAGCGCGAGCCCGGCGATGTTGGCCATCGTCAGCGGCGTGAACGCGCTGTGCGCCTTGAACAGCAGCAGCGCCAGCGTGAAACACCCGCCGAAGCACAGGAGCATCGCGCGCCGGACGCCGAGGGCATTGGCCACCCAGCCGGAAAGAAATCCGCCCGTGAGCCCGCCCATGCCCATGAACATCATGCTGAGGCCGCGCTCACGCTGCCCATCCACCCCGGCGGGCAGCAGCGTTTGCACCCACGTCGGCAGCCACGAGAAAATCGCCCACATGCCGATCAGCATGCAGCCGAAGATGACCGAACCATTGAACACCGTCAGGCGATGTTCCCGCAACGAGGCCCGGTCCGCCACCGGCGCCGAGCGCGCCTGGCGCCAGCGCTCGGATTCCCTCAGCGTGAAGAAAGCCAGCAACCCGAGTGCCACCGGCACCGCGCCGAGCATGAAACCCTGCCGCCACGAGCCGACGAGGTAGTTCACCGCGCCGGAAGAAAAGATGCCCACCGGGAAGCCGATGGACAGGATGCCGACGAACACCGCGCGCGACTTGTCGGGCCAGGTCTCGGCCAGCAGCGTCGTGTTGAGCACGAGCACGCCGCCGACGCCGAAGCCGCAGAAGAACTGGAAGACGAGCATCATCTCCCACGAGGCGGCCAGGCCCTTGAGGAAGGTGAACAGGCCGTAGGTCACGATGGCCAGCGCCAGCGCCCGGGCGCGCCCGATCCGGTCGCCGATCCAGCCCCACGTCATCCCGCCGATCGCCCAGCCGACGAAGTAGAGCGCGCTGATGAACGCGCTCACCTGGGCCAGGGACTGGGCGGCGTCCGCGCCGAGGAGATCCTTCACCATCACCGGCAGGTACACCGACGTCAGCGTCGACGACAGCCCCGCCAGCACGTTGCTGAGGAAGCAGAGCGCGAACGCCCACCAGAGGGCGGGACTCACGCGGGAGGCCGGAGCCGCGAGCGGAGTCGCGCTGGCTACGGTGGCGGAAGAGGTGGTCATGAATGGAGGGGCCGGGCTTGCCCGGCCCTTTTCTTCGCTGCGGGGCGCAAGGATCGAGCGAGCTCGACCCCTACATGGATAGGGAGCGTTGCATCAACCGTGACCCTCACTTGTCGAACAGCTCGTCGAAGGTCCACTGCACGTAGTAGACTGCGCCGATGGAGGGCGAGCCGTACGCCTGGTAGACCTGGTTGTTGAGGAGGTTGGAAGCGCCGACCTTCACGATCGATTTGAGGGAGTGCACGCGGTAGCTCACTTGCGCGTCGAAGATCGAGTACGCGCCGATGCGGCCGGGGCGCAGCTGGTTGAAGGTGCTGGTCCAGTCGAAGGCGTTCTGCCAGCGCCAGGCCAGGCTGAACCCGACGTTCTGGGTGACGGCGGGATTGCTGAGCGTCACGGTGGTGCGGTAGTCCGGCGTGTTGAAGGCCGGGATGTCGTTCGGATTGGCGTTCTCCAGGTCGAAGTCCGCCCAGGTGCCGTTGAAGTTCAGGCTGTAGTTGGCGGGCAGCAGCCAGGTGACGCCGATCGAGGCGCCGCGCGACGACACCCGGTCGGTGGCGTTGGTGTACAGCTGGAACAGGTGGCTGTTGCCGTTCAACAGGTCGAACGCCGCCTGCGGGTTGATCTTGCCGTCGGACCCGAGCACGGGGCTTTGCGGCTGCATGACGACCTGGTTCAGGATGAAATCCTGGTAGCGGTTGAAGTAGACGCTGCCGTCGACGATGAACTGCTTGGCGAATTCGCCGCGGTAACCGACCTCGAAGCTTTCCACCTGCTCCGGCTTGATGTAGGCGACGTCCGATTTCACCAGCAGGTCCTTGGTCTGCATGACCGCGACCGGCGGCGGCGTACCCGAGCCCACGGCCTGGCCGAAGGCACCGAAGAAGGGCCCGAGCGAGGTCGACGTGAAGGAGTTCTCGTAGACGTTCATGCCCGCGCTGTTGTCCGGCACGCCGCCGAGGATGGTGATCGGGCCGGCGTTGAGCTTGATGTACTGGTCGCCCGGCGTCGGGTTGCGGAAGCCCGTCTGGTAGGCGATGCGCAGCGCGTGGTTCTCGGCGAGATTGTAGACGGCCGAGGCGCGCGGGGTGAAATGGCCGTCGAAGTTCTGGTTCTTGTCGTAGCGCAGGGAGCCGCTGAGCTTCAGGTCGCGCGCCACGCGCTTCGACGCCTGCACGAACGCGCCGTACTCATCGATGAGGATGTGGCCGCCCTTGTCGTCGAAGAGCGTGCCGTTGGTGAACATGTCGAAGCGGCGGAAATTGCCGCCCGCGACCACGTCGACGACCGGGATCACGCCGGTGAAATCATACTGCCCTTCCACGTGGTACAGGCTGCTCTGGCTCAGGATGCCGGCGCCACTGAGGCCCTGCGTGTCGATCAGGCGGGCCTTCTGGGTTTCGAACTCCGGCGTGCCGGGCAGGAAACGCCCCTGGTCGGCGAAGGCGCGGGCGGCGGCGTGGTCGCCCGGCTTGACGCTCGAGAGCGGGAGCAGGCCGAGGTAGGCGTCGCTGTAGCGCTGGAACCACATGTTGTCCGCCTGGTTCTCCGGCACGATGTTGTTGTTGTAGTCGCGCACCCACGTCTTGGTGATCAACTGGCCGAGGCCCTTCGCGTTGTAGGAATCGTGCGAGTCCTCGATCGTCGCGTAGGCCCGCAGGAAGAAGCGCTCGCCCTGCAATTCGGCGCGGTGCTGCTGCAGGGTAAAATTGTTGATCGAGAAACGATTGCTGCCCGTGTACGCCGCCGTGCCCTGGGCGAAGTTGTACTGGTAGATGCCCGTCAGGTTCGGCTGGAACTTGTAGAACAGGCCGATGTTCGCCTTCAGGCTGTACGAGTCGTAATCCATCACGTCCTGCTCCTTGTAGCCGGTGCGGGAAACGCGGCCGACGCCCGGCAGCGTGCGCGCCTCGTCGTCGCCGTAGATGTTCAGGCCGTTGTAAGCCGGGTTGGAGGGGCCGCGCTGCGCGGGCGGCGTGCCGGGGTCGACGTCGGTGAAGTTGGTGGCGTACCAGTCGGTGCCGGCGAACTTCGCGAGGTTGATCTTGTAGGCGAACTTGTCGTTCACCACCCCGGCGTAACGCAGCTGCACGTCGTAGAGCGGCTTGGCGCCCACGGCGTCCTCGTTGATGTGGTTGACGCCGATCTTGGTCAGGACGCTCAGGCCGGGATACTTGAACGGATCCTTGGTGTTGATCGACAGCACGCCATTGAAGGCCACCGGGCCGTAGAGCGCCGAGGCGGCGCCGGGAATCAGCTCCGCTCCCTCGACGTCGAGGTCGGATACGCCGAGCAGGTTGCCCACCGCGAAACTCAACCCCGGCGTCTGGTTGTCCACGCCGTCGATCAGCTGCAGGAAGCGCGAATTGCCGGTGCTGTTGAAGCCGCGGGTGTTGATCTGGTTGAAGGTCAGGCTGCTCGTCACCATCTCGACGCCCTTCAGGTTTGCCAGGCCGTCGTAGAAGCTGAGCGACGGCGTCTCGCGCACCATGTTGAGGTCCATCTTCTCGATCGTGATCGGCGTCTGCAGCAGGCTTTCCTGCACGCGGGACGCGGCCACGACCATGGTGTCGAGCGTGAGGCGGTCGGAAGCGGGCGCGGCGGCCGGCGGCGCTTCGGCGGCCGGGTCTTTGACCGGGGTCGCGGCGGGTTTTTCCTGGGCGGAAATCGCGCCGCCCGTGAGCAGGAGCAACGCGAGGAGGGATGTCTTCTTCATTTGGCTTGGGGGGTCAGGTTAACAAAAGGCGGAAGTCGAAAAGCGGAGGGCGAAAGTCAGTGGTTCGTGGTCTCTGGTCCGTAGTCCGTAGTCCGTAGTCTGTAGTCAGTGGTCAGTTGTCAGTTGTCCGTGGTCTCTGGTCCGTGGTCTATTGAAAGCTACAGCTTCTTCAGATGCTCATATCCCTGCGGCAGGCGCGTATAGCCGTGGTTGACGAGGCGGTCGGCCAGCGTGGCGAAATACTCGGGCTTGGCCGGAAGCCGCGTCGCCAGGCCGTCCACGTAGCGGTTGTAGAGACAGAACAGCGCCGCGATCAGCACCGTGTCGTGGATCTCGACGTCGGTGGCGCCCGCGGCGCGGGCGCGGGCGACCGCCTCCGCGGTCACGGCCTTGCCGCTTTGCTGGACCTGTCGCGCGATATGCAGGAGCGCCTTGGTCTTTTCCCCGACCGGCGCGTTCTCGAGGTCGGTGCGCGCGCAGGCCGACGTGTTGGTATCACCGTAAATCAGGTCGGCGGCCGCGGCATGGGCCGTGGTGCAGAAGCGGCACTCGTTCCCGTGCGAGACGACCGTGGCGATCAGCTCGCGCTCGCCGATCGTCAGCGTGTTCGGACCCCGCAGCAGGAACTGCGTGAGCTCCCGGATGGGCGCGGCCGAGTCACGCCGGTACTCCAGCAAGCCGGTGATTCCCGGCAGGTGTTCCTCGAGGGGGATGTGGGGCATTGGGGGGAATCCCGCTGTCCGTCGCAGGCACGAACGTTTCCGGAAGGAGGGGGTGACTCGTTCCGAAAGCAGGGCGAACAGCCCGCGTCGATACGCTGGCGCCGTCCAGAGACAATGGATCAGGGACGAAATGCCCTATATCCGGGGTGGCCTGAATTTTCGGGCCACAATGCGGTCAAGGCCCGCCCGGAGGAGACCCCGCCTCCGCACCTGGAGCGCGCAACCGCCGCGCGAGGTTGTCGATGGCGGTGGTGGGGACATTCACATGCCAGCCGTCTGAGGCGCGGCTGAGATTCAGAACGACCACCGCGTAAGGGGAAGTGCCCTTGAGCATGGGAGGCGCGCCGTTCGCGGCAGGCTGGTAGTCGAGAGGTGGTAGCGGCGTCGCGGACGCCGGGGTCGCCAGCAGGAGGCCGACGATGGCGTGGTCGGCATCGGCTTGGTGCAGCCAGCTCAGCTGCGCCCGCGTCTGGGGAACCTGATAAAGCGTGGCGGCCGTGAAGAAATCCTCCGGCGTCCCATACGACGCCCGCTCGGCGGGCGGCAGGCGGTCGAACAAAGCCCGGGCCTTCGCACTGGCTGCGGCGTTGAAATCCAGCATCCCCCGCAATGCCGCCAAGTCGCCGCCCGCTGCCGCCCACAGCAGCGTGGCGATCGCCGCCCGCGGTGTCGCCCGGCCCTCGTTGCTCCAGGCACCGGCGGGGGTCCACTCTCCCGCGTTCCAGACGGGCGAACTTTCCGGCGATTCGGCCGGACGAACCGTCGGAGTCACCCGCTCATCACGGGCCTGCGCCAACGCCGCCTGCAGCTCCCGGTTCAGTTGGTCCCGTCCGGCTTGCAGACGCGCCAGCTCCTGCTGCTGGCGCGCAAGGGCGGTGAACCGGTCCTGCAACGCCGCCGCGGCGACTCGCTCCCGCAGCCAGAAGCCGCCGGCCAGCAGGACCGCCGCCAGGGCCAGCCAGGGAAATAAACGGCGTACACGCATGGGATCGCGGGGTTAGAACCAGGTGTTCATCGGCCCCTCGGGTGGCGCGTCGCTGTCGACGATCAAGTGGGCAACTCCGACCTTGCGGACTTCATCCAGCACCCAGTTCAACTGGCGGAACCGGGCGCTGCGCGCATCGATCACCATCCGCGACTCCCCGGCGGGCGCCGAACCTTGGTAGCTGACAAGCTGCTCGAGAAATTCGTCCAGGGTGACATCGGTGTCTCCCCACCGCAGCGCGCCCGCCGGCGAGACCGAAATCCTGACGCCTTCGGGTGTGGTCTTCTGGACCGCCGTGGGCGACACCGGCGTCGCTGCGGTCCGCGCCGCGACCGCCTGCTCCCGCTCGCGGGCGGCGGAACGGATGGCGGTGAGATCGCGCTCGGCCAGGCGATTCTCCGTCTGGATCGACGCAATCGCGGCGCGCGTTGCCGACTCCCGGGCCGCGAGGGCGGCGTCGGCCTTGGCGTTGGCGTCGTGCTGGGCGACGATCGCCACCATGCCGCCGGCCAGCGCCGCGGCGGTGGCGGCCGGCCAGAACGCGCTGGTGAGAGTGGCGACCAACCCCGGCGCGGCGGCCTTCGCCAAGGCGATTCCGGCCACTTGTCCCGCCAAGCCCACGGAAACGGGCTCCATTCCCGCAGCCGTCAGCGCCCCGCCGAGCGCGGCGACCGTGGAAGTCACGCCGCGCCGGACCAGTGTCCCCTGGAGTTTTTCGAGCGCGCGATCGACCCGTTTCCGGGCGGCTTCCTCGCTGAGGGCGAAGGTCGCGCCGATCTCGGCAAAGGTGCGGCCGGAGAAAAACCGCAGGACGATCGCCTCCCGTTCGTCCGGTTTCAGGGTCACGAGCGCATCATCGAGCAGCGGCCGGAGCCGCGTGGCGTCCGCGGAGGGATCCGCCGGGGATTCGTTGAGTTGCATGGAATGGGCGACCGCCTCGCGCCGGCGGCGGCGCTGTTCGCGGCGCACCCAGTCGGCCGTCGCGTGGTGCGTGCTGAGGTAGAGCCAGCCGGCGAGCGTCGCATGCCCGCGGAGGCCCGGCGCCTTGCGGGCCAGCGCCACGAACACCTGCTGGGTGACGTCGTCGGCCGCATGGGCGTCGCCCCCGACGCGGCGCAACGCCGTCCCGCGCACGAGCGCCAGGTGGCGCTGGACGAGTTCGGTGAACGCCGCCTCGGAGCCATCCTCGACAAACCGGCGGAGCAATTCGGCATCGGTGTTCATACTGGGTTCACCCTCTAGGCTGCCGCCAAATGCCCGACCGGACAAAAAAATAAACGCCGGCATCCCGGCTTTCCCGACATCAGCCCACTTGCCGCTTGGCAGCCGGTGGCGGTTCTGGCTTTTTCGGGCCGGGCCAAATTATGTCTGATTCCGACTCCCCGGAGGCATTTTCCGCGCACATCCGCAACGCCCTGATCAAGGGCTTCGCTGTTCCCGTCGTCCTGCTGGTTTTCTTCACCTCGGCCACCGCGTGGCTGAACCACAACCTCCGCGAGGATTTCATCGCCTCGATCAGCCACCAGGGCGAGCTCACGCCCGAGGCCCGTGCGCAGCGGGTCGCCATCATCGGCAAGCTGGACTTCGCGGAAGTCTGCGGCAGCCAGCACCCCAACCTCGTGAGCCTGCGTGGCATCCTCGAAAGCAACGGCATTTGCCGGCAGTTCCTCTGGCTGCGCTGGGGCGCGTGGCTTTCGCTCGTCCTCATCGTCGTCCTCGCCGGGGTGGCGACAACCATCCATTTCCTCAACCGCCGGGCACAGCGCTCGTCCGCCGACCTGATCAAGGCCTACCGCCAGGCGTGGCACCTCAGCATGGCCGCATCGCTGCTCCAGCTGGTCCTGCTCATCCCGCTGATCACCTACGGCACCTTCGAGGCAATGGTCCTGGCGACCGATCACTACGTCCCCAAGATCATCCTCGCCATCGTGCTCGCCGGCATCATCGGCCTGTGGCGCGGCCTCCACGTCCTGTTCCACCGCGTCCCGCTGGAATTCCAGGCCCCCATGGCCCGCGCCGTCACGCCGGAGGAGGCACCGGCGCTCTGGGTCGACGTTCGCGCCGCCGCCGCCCGGCTGGGCACCGCCCCACCCGACCACATCATCGTCGGCATGGAGCACAGCTTCTACGTCACCGAGCTCGCCGTGCACCACCGCGACGGCAAGACGGGCGGCCGCACGCTCTATCTTTCCCACCCGTTGATGCAGCAACTGTCGCCCGAGGAGGTGCTGGCTGTTATCGGCCACGAGCTGGGCCACTTCCGCGGCGACGACACGCGCCTGACGCGCGAGTTCTACCCGATGCGCTTCAAGGTCGAGGCGACGCTGCTCGCCCTGTCCGAGGCGGTGCTCGTCAGCTGGACCAGCATCAACTCCCTGCTCTTCTTCCGCGGCTCCTTCGGCCGCTCCGAGCAGGCGCTCTCGCGCGAGCGCGAACTCCTCGCCGACCGCACCGCCGCCGAGCTCACCTCGCCCACCATCATCGCGCGGGCGCTGACCAAGATCCACGTCTTCAGCGAGGCCTTCGGCCGCAAGCTCGAGAGCGGCACCGCCAACCCCTTCGCCACGCCGCTGGCCGCGTTCGTGCGCAGCAGCCTCGCCAGCGAGGCCGCGTTCTGGGACCGGCTCTTCGAGCACAAGGCGGCGCACCCGCTCGACTCCCATCCCTCGCTCCGCGTCCGCCTCGAGGCGCTGGGCCAGCCGGCGGATGCCGACACGGCCCGCGGGGTCTTCACGGTCGACAGCGAGATCGCCTACGCGAAGTGGTTCGCCGGGCGTGACGAGCTCTTCGTCGGCATCACCGCCGAGGCCATGGAGGCCATCGGGCGGATGCACGTCGTCCAGGCGAACTACGCCACGCCCGAGGGGCAGAAGCTCCTCGACCAGCATTTCCCGGAGGTGCGCTGGCCGATGCGGCCGGGCAGCCTGTGGTTCAAGGTGGTCGTCTGCGGCCTGGTCGTCGCGCTGGGCCTCTTCCTGCCGTTCATCATTCCGGATTGGGGCTTCCGGGTGGGTTCCGTGGCCGTCGCCCTCGTCAGCGGCCTCGCCATTGTCCAGCAGTGGCGGCGGCACCACGGCGGCGAGTTCGTGCTCAAGCCGGACTGCCTCACCTACACCGGCTGGCACCACCCGCTCGTCTTTGCCGCCGTCGCCAGCATCAACGTGCAGAACAACTCGGGTTCGTTCACGATCATGTTTCACCTGAAGGAAAAGGCGCCGGGCATCTGGAAATGGAGCCCGTTCAATTTCATGCAGCACCGCGTGGTCAGCCTCCCCCTCGGGCTCCTGCCCGGCAAACACCCCGCCAACGCCGAGACGATCTACCGCTACTTCACGCACCAGCCGGCGTGAGGGAGGAACTTGAAGCCGCACGACCTTCTTCGGTCTCATGATCTTCCTTCATTTTCTCCTCTCCAGCACGATCCGGAAGTCCACGCCCGTCGAAATTCGCTTCAAGTGCCCGGTGTGTGAAGCCCGGGACGCCACCGGCCAGGCTTGGGATCAAACCGAGCAATACAAATTCCTGCTACTGATCCCGCTCGGCACCATTCGTACCACGTGGGTGAAATGCACGAAATGCCGCTCGGATTCCCGGGCCGAAATCCCCGTCGCGGAGCTGAGACGCCAGTCTCCGGGAGAGATCTATCGCTACATCCGGCGAAGCCTTCCTCCGCTCGTGACCGTCTTTCTTGTCCTGGCTGTGCCCGCCCTGATCCTGCCCATCGTGGAACTGGTACTCGCCCTCGTGGCCCTGGCCGCCGGCTGGAAATTTGGTGGCTGGGTTCGGAAGCTCGCGATCGTGGAGGTCACCCTGGGAGTGATTCTCAATGCCGTGGCGTTCACCGCCATGTTGCTACCGCCGGAACCGCCGGAGAAACCAACCTTTGCTCCGATCCGCCACGACGCTCCGCCGGCCGCCAACCGGAAGCCATGACCCGAAATAACGCCAGCCTGCAACTCGCTTGGAGGGAAGGCCGCGACGGGTGACACCTATTTGGCTCCGGCCGGCGCAGCGCCCAGCAAGGGCAGCATCACCTCGGCGTAGCGTGCGCCGAGCTTGCGGTAGCCGGCGGGGCTGAAGTGCAGGTGGTCGGGCATGGCCTCGCAGCCGTCGGAGGAAACGAAGTGCGCGGTCGGGATCGTCTTGGGCAGGTCGGCGATGACGGCATTCATGCGGGCGCACTTGCCCTGTTGGTCGGCCGGCACCAGGCCGCCCACCAGCAGCGGCACGTCGGCGGCCGACAGGCCGAGGTCGGCGAGCAGATGCTCGTAGACCGACTTGACCTTGTCCGACCACGCCGGGTCGCCGACGTTGGATTCGCCCTGGTGCAGGAGGATGCCCTTGATGACGCCCGACTGCTGCGCGACGCGGGCCATTTCCACCAGCCGCCGGTAGGGATCGCCGCCGTAGGCCGTGAGGGCCCCTTTCATCCACGCGGGCGCATGGGCCACGTAGTCGGCGGAGGTCGCCGGCGTGAAGAGCTCGATCTTGCAGCCACCCACCGAGACATTCACCACGCCGACCTTCACCGCCGGGGGCAACGCGGCCGCGAGGGTGCGGCCGAAGTAGTCGGCGGGACTCAGGCCGGAATTGGGCCGGCACAGCGGCGGCACCGCCGGATACCATTGGCCCTGCTCGCGATCCAAGGCGGGAAAATCGACGGCCGCGAGCACCTGGAAGCGCGGTTCGTTAAAGGCCTTCTCCTCCGGCGGAATGCCCGGGTACCCCTCCATGTTCGACTGCCCAAGGCAGAGAAACACGTAGAAATTCGCGTCCTGGGCGCGGCCGGAGACGGCCAACAGCAGCAGGCAGGCGAGAAATTGGGGGGCGATGCGGGAAAACCCGGTTGCTTTGATCATGGGGTGGAAATGCGGAATCCTCTCAAGCAGGGAGACGCGCTTGAAACTCATGCGCCTTCCCTAATGACGATCAAACCTTGCGCAGGCTGACAAACCGCCCCGACGGAAGTTCCCCTCGAGGCGGCGCGGCCCTGGGCTCAACCCGCCGCCCGCGCCGGCACGGCCACGAGGCGGTGCACGCGGTACATGAGCCCGACCGTCACGAGCGTGGCGAGCGAGACGGCAATGCCGATGCGCGGATAGTGTTCCATGTGGCCGCTGGCGCTCTGGTGCACCAGCAGGCCCGCGAAGAGCGAGGCCACGCCGCCCGCGAGCTGCTGCAACGAGGAACTGATCGACATGTACGCGCCGCGGTCCGCCGGCGCCGGGATCGCCGACGTCAGCGCGCCGGCCGAGGCCATGCGGCCGGTGACGCAGGCAAACATCACGACGCTGATCACGATCATCTTCCAGAGCGGCGCGTTTTCCAGCGTGGTGTAGTAGAGCACCACCGCGATCACGACGGAGCTGGCCACGCAGAAGACCGCGTACTTGCCGAAGCGGTCGCTCAACCGGCCGATGAGCGGGCCGAGGATCATCGAGCAGACGCCCGTGATGGCGTAGAGCAGCGGCAGGCGGTCGAGGGCGATGTGCTGGTTGTTCACCGTGAACGCGCTGGCGAAGGGCATCAGCATGAAGCCGCCGGTCGCCAGCAGCATCGTCGCGAGGAAACCGACCCCGTAGCGGGACGACGTGGCGGTCTTCCACAGGTGCTGGACGGGATGCTGGTTCCGGGTCGCCTCCAGGTGCGCGTCCACCGGCTGCATGCGCGCCACGATGACGGCGCCCACGGCGAGGCCGATCGCGGCGATCATGAGGAAGGGCGCGTGCCAGCCGAGGTGTGTCGCGAGGAAGATGCCGATCGGGATGCCCAGCACCTGGCTCGCGCCGAATGCCGTCATGATCAGGCCCATCACCCGCCCGCGCAGCGCCAGCGGGAAGACGTCCGCCACGATCGCAAAGCTCGCGGCCCCGACCACGCCGCCGAACAGGCCGGTCACGATGCGCGCCGCCAGCAGCAACGGATACGTCGGCGCGAGGCCGCAGAAGACCGTGCCGAGCAGGAACCCGGCGTAGAAGAAGAGCAGGAATTTCTTGCGGTCGTAGCGGTCGGCGAAGCCGGCTGCGAGGATGCCGGAGACCGCGGCGGAGATCGCATAAACCGACACCACCAGGCCGAACTGCGACGGCGCGATCGACAGCGCCGGCATCAAGATCGCACCGAGCGGCGAGAGCACCATGAAATCGAGCACGATCGTGAACTGCAGGAACGCCAGCAGCGCGACGGCGAATTTCTGGTAGGGCGTGAAACGCGGCGGCGCCGGGTTGGGCGAGTCGGAGGGAGGGGCTTCTTGCATGGGGGTTGGGTGGATTGGTTGGAAGTCAGGGTCGCACCGCCCGCAGGACGCCCTGCAGGGTGTTTTCCAAGATGGCGTCGGTGAGCTCGAACTTGCCGCCGCCGTGCAGCGCGCGGAAGAAGCCGCCTTCCTCCTGGGAGAAGCGGATCAGCTGGTACAGGGGCGCGTACACGAGCGACCAGAAGATCTCGGGCGGCATCGGGCGCATTTCCTTCCGGGCGATCGCGTTCGTCGCGAAGCGCCGCATCATCTCGCGGAACTCCTGGGGCAGTCGCGCCTGGAACGGGTTGAAGTAGGGCGAGTGCCGGACCTGCTCGAGGAAGCGGGCCTCGAGCGGGTGGCTGAGGGCGTGGCGCGCGCGGTTTTTCCACTGCACGCGCAGGCCGTCGGCGAAGGGGCCATCGGGATTGAAGTCGCGCAGCACCTCCGCGGTCATCAGTCCGGCCTGCTCGCGGTACACCTGGAAGAGCAGGTCGTCCCGGTCCTCGAAATAGATGTACAGCGTGGCCGGCGACACCCGCGCCGCCCGGGCGAGGTTCTGCATGGAGAAGCCGTCCAGCCCCGAGCGCACGATCAGCTCCAGCGCCTTGCGGCGGATGGCCTTTTCCTTCTTCGGGTCGCGGGGACGCATGCGACGGTAAATGAACGGTCATTCTCTTATGTCAAGCGCGGACAAATCCTGTAGGTCGGGCTTTACGCCCGACTCGAAGGCGGATCAGTCGGGGATAAACCCCGACCTACATCAAGCGGGCCGGCCATTTGTCCTCTGTCCCCTGTCCTCTGTCCTCTGATCCCCTACCGGTGCTCCTCGTACGTGATGTCGATCTTCGCGGCGAAGGCCTGCTTCTTGGCGGCGCCCTGGAAGCGGATGCTGTGGGTCAGCTCGTCGTAGACCCAGCCGTTCTCGGGATCCTGCGGCACTTCCTGGCCGTCGACGAGGACGTGGAAGCTCTTCTTGTAGAGGGTGGCGCCGAAGCCCACCGGCCCGAGGGCGACGGCAACGGTGTCGGCGATGCGGTCGCCAAGCGCGGCGAGCGGCGCGGAGAAATCCTCCTCGATGTTCAGCACGGTGCCGCCGGTGAGCTCGGCCGCGCGGCGGTGCGACACGTTGTTCGGCGAAACCACCGCGTGCATCTCGATTTTCCCGCGCTGGTTGCCCTTCACGATGATGAAGGGGCGCAGCACCCAGTTGTTGATGTAACTGTCGAGCGTCTGGCGCTTGGCGGGGTTGCGGGCGTTGTACTGGGCGAGCAGCTCGGGCAGCTTGCCGTTCTCGATCCACTCGGCCTCGCGCTCGCCGTCCGCCCCGCCCTTCCCCGCCTGGTCCTTCCACACCGCCATGCGGGTCTCCTCCTCGTCCATGAAAAAGACGACGATCGTCGTGGCGTCCGGGCGCAGGAGCGCATGCTCCTTGTGATAGTAGTTCGAAACGAAGTTGTAGACCGACGTGAACGCCGTGCGGTTGCTGTCGCCGTTGGTGCCCACCTTGACGAGTTCGGCAAAGACGCTGTCCGCCGTCTGCGGTGTCACCCACGGCTGCGGCATGACGGGCAGCGTCACGAGCGTGCCGTTGCTGGCGACCTTTTTGGTGACCTGCTTCGGGCGCTGCTTGCGGTCGAGGACCACCTTGCCCGCGGCGTCGAGCTCCACGCCCTTGACCGGCTTGAAGTACGACTCCCCCTTGGGCACGAAGTCCGTCGTCAGCACGCCGATCCGGTAGTCGAGCTTGCGCTCGTCGAAGAGCTGCCGGAAGCGGCGGAGATTCTCGGCGATGCGTGCCTGGTGCGGCGCCATCGAGGGCGAGTTGTTGATCACGAACACGAGGTCGACCTCGCGGCTCTTGGAGCGGTCGACGGTGAGGTGCTTGCGGTCGCGCAACGGTTCGACGCTCACGATCACGACGTTTTCCACGCCGAGCTCGGGGTGATTCTCGTCGAAGGTGTAGTAGTTGAAGCGGTCCTCGCCGATGTATCCCGGCTCGGGCGAGTACGTCAGCCGGCCGCTGCCCCGATCCAGGCGGGCCGTGCCGTGCTGGGGCCGGGTCTCTTCATCCAGCGCGTACGCCACCTTCGGATTGATGATGCTGGTGCGGTCGGCCTCCTTCATGAAATCCTCGTGGCTGGTCACCTTGGCGGTGATCGTGGAGTTGGGCCGCGTGGTCAGGGTGACGGGCCGCTCCGCCATGGCCCGCTCGCGCGCACCGGTCACCACGAATTTTTCCAGGACCACCGGGGCCGCGGGCTTCACGTCGATCACCACCTTGTTGCGGAACACCAGGCCGGAGGTCTCGTTGCGAATCGTATACGTGAACGAATCCTCGCCGACGAAGCCTTCGCGCGGCTGGTAGGCAAAGTAGCTCGAGCGCCCCGTCTTGTTCTTGTAGAAATCCTCCTCGCCGCCGGCCAATCCCACCCGCCCGTAGGTGGGCTCGGCGGTGATCGTGTAGACAAGAGTGCCGCCATTCTCCCCGACGACCTCGGGCACGGCCACCAATTGGCCGCTCACCCCTTCTCCCTGGGCGACGAGTTGCATGGGCTCCTTCGACTCAATCACGTCCGGATCGCCCGCCGCCGGGGTGTCGGCAAACGCCAGTCCGCCCGCGAGGGGAAGCACCCCGCAAATGATCCGCAGCCATGCCCAAAGCGTGTTTTTAACAGTCATCGTGCTGAAGTTAGTGTCTCCCGTGCGGGCCGGGTTCCGCAAAGCATTAAACGAAAATTTGGCACCGCGGTGCCTTTTTAATCACGGATTACACCGATTGTTGCACGGCTGGACTTGGATTGTTTTGCCGGACTTTTCCCAGAAGGCACGGGGGCGAAACGACGTCGGCGGCATCCCCGTCCTTAAGTCTAATGGCGGAGCCGGGGCGTTTCGGGTAAAAATTTGGGCGTTCAACCCCAACGGCCCCGTCTTCGGGGCGTGACCCCTTCCTCCCATGTTCAGGATCACCCTTCGAAGCTTCATCGCCGCAGGTCTGCTCGCGGTTTCCCTCTGCGCAACCTCGAGCTTGCGCGCCGCCACCGCGGCGGCGCCCGCCGAAGCCAAAAGCGAGGCCGACCTGATCCGCGAGGAATTGCGCCAGGTCAAACTCGACTACGATCAGCGGCTGCGCGCGCTGGAAGAGCGCCTGCAGCGTCTCGATTCCGGCAAGGCCCCTGCGCCCGCCGCGGCCCCGGCCGCACCCGCCGTGGCGACAGCCGAACCCACCTCCGCACCCGCCCCGGAAAAGTCCGCCGCGCCGGCCTCCCCCGCCCCCGATCATCGCGTGGCCGAGCTCAAGGACCGCGTGGATCGGGAATTCCAAGGCGACACCGAGTCGCGTGACCTCGCCTTGCTGCATGAGCAACACCCGTACAAGGAGCGCGTGGAGGAAATTCTGAACCAGTTCGTGGACATCAAGGGCTACCTCCGCGCCGGCTTCGGTCGCGATGACCAGGGCGGACCGCAGGCCGGCTTCGGCGCGCCGGGTGCGATGGCGAAATACCGGCTCGGCAACGAGGCGGAGACCTACGGTGAATTGACGATCGGAAAAAACTTCTATCCCGCCGGTTTCTTCAAGCTGGATGCCGCCAACCCGGGCGCGGCCCCGTCCGGCCCGGTCGCGCACGTGCAAACCACGATCTCCGTGTTCAATCCCTACCAGGACGCGTTGAACTCCGCCGCAACCGATTTCGGCCTGCCGGAGGTGTGGGCCTCGATCGGCAACGTCATCGCCAGCCAGCCGTCCGTGAAGTTCTGGGCGGGCAACCGGTTCTACCGGCGCCACGACATCCACATCAACGACTTCTTCTTTTCCAACATGAGCGGCGGGGGCGGCGGCGTGGAGGACATCCCCGCCGGCGGCGGCAAGTTCGCGCTGGCCTGGGTGGGCGCGGCGTCGACCAGCGGCGTCAGCAGCGTCCCGGAACCCGACGCCGCCAACAAGGCCGGCTTCAGCAAGGGCAACCTGGATCTCCGCTTCTACGATCTCCCGGTGCCCGGCGGCAAAGGCGAGTTCGGGCTGGTGTACGCGCGCACCTCCAGCGGCCTCGACGCGTCGGGCCACTCGGCCCCGAATGCCGACGGCCTCTCCGCGATGTTCGTCCACACGCGCGAGGGCGTGTTCAGCGCGGATGGCATGAACAAGGCGTCGATTCAGTTCGGCACCGGCGCCGCCAAGACGCTCAACGCGGGCTTCGAAACCTTCAGCCAGAACGGGTCGACCTTCATCCGGCCCGACGTGCGGGACTCCTGGCGTTTCCGCTTTACCGAGCAGCTGATCGCGAATCTCTCCGACTCCTTCTCGATCAGCCCGGCGTTCGTGTACCAGTACACCGACTACGCCCAGGGCGGCGAGAAGGTGCAGTGGGTCTCCCTCGGCGTGCGCCCGATCTGGCACTTCAATGGTCGCGTCAGCCTCGCCGCGGAAGCCGGCGCCGACTGGGTGAAGAACGATGCCGCGGGCACGAGCGACACGCTGTACAAGTTCACGCTGGCGCCGCAGGTCTCCCTCGGCGGGCGCTTCATGAGCCGGCCCGTGATCCGCGCGTTCTTCACCTATGCCACGTGGGGCGACGACTTTGTCGGCCAAGTCGGCGGGCTGGACTACGCGAACGAGAACGACGGCTTCACCTACGGCGTCCAGATGGAAGCCTGGTGGTAAGCGCGGCTCCCTGCCCTACTGGTTCCGCCGGTGGAGGCAGATCACGTTGCCGTCGGGATCGCGCACCCCGAGCATGCGGCAGCGCGGCGAATCGAACGGCCCGAACGCGAGTTTCACGCGCTTCCGCTTCAGGTGCGCCACGGCCGCATCGAAGTCGGCCACCTCGAGGGCGGCCAACGTGCCCTTGCGGGACGGCGGCCACTGCTTGGGTTCGCAGCCCACCGCCAGCGTGCAGCCGCCGATGTCGTATTCGACGAACCGCGGGTTCAGCTTCCGCGTGGGCTTCAGGCCCAGGGTTTTCTCGTAGAACTTCCGCGCCCGCGGCATGTTGGTCACGGCGTAAACCGTGAAGGCGATCTCTTTGTAGGTAATCATGGCACCCCGTTGGACCGCGACGGCCACGCTCTGGTTCGGCGGGGAAAGTCCCACCGGGCGCATCCGGCTCAACCCTTGGCGGCGGCTCTCGCGGCCTCCTGCTCCCGGCCTTCCGCCATTCCGGGCTTTCGCCCGTCCTTGAGCAGCCGCAACAGGGCGCGCTCGAGCGAGTCGATGCTCACCGGCTTGGTCAGGTGCTCGCCGAACCCGGCGACACGCGAGCGTTCGACGTCGTCCTCCATGCCGTACCCGCTGATCGCGATGCCCACCAACCCGGGATGACGGCGGCTCAGCTCCGTCATCAGGCGGTAGCCGTCGCCATCGGGCAGGCCGAGGTCCGAGATCAACAGGTCGAAGGCGCCCTCGCCGCTCCGTTCCAGCGCCTCGCCGACGGAGCGGGCGGACGTGACGGCATAGCCGCGCCGGCGCAAAAGCCGGGTCATCGCCTCGCGGGTCGGCTCGTGGTCCTCGACGAAGAGCACGCGCCGCGGCGCCCGCCCGTCCGGCCCGGCCGGGACCGGGGCCCGGTGGCCGTTGACCTGGGGCGTGCGCTCCGTCTCCGCCGGCTTTGCGGCTTCGAGCGGCAGGCGCAGCACGACGGCCGTACCCCGGCCCTGGCCGGCACTCTCGGCCGTGATGCTGCCACCGTGGATTTCCGTCAACATGCGTGAAATCGCCAGCCCGAGCCCCAGCCCGCCAAAGCCGCCCGGGTCGTCATGCGTATGCCGGCCCTGCACGAAGGGGTGGAAAATGCGCGCCAGTTCCTCGGGACGCATGCCGATGCCCGAGTCGCTGATGCGCACCTCGATCTCGTGCGAGCCGGGGAGGTTCCGCGAGGCGATCGTGATGCTCCCGCCCGCCGGGGTGAACTTCACCGCGTTCTTCAGGACGTTCCAGCAGACCTGCCGCAGCCGCACGGGATCGCCCTGGACCTGGTGGGCGGCCGCGTCCAACGCGAACTCCAGCCGGAGGGACTTCGCCGCGATCTCCTCCTGCACGGTGGCGGCCGCGTCGCGGACCACGTCGTGGACGTCGAGCGGCTGCCTTTCCATCGTGATCTTGCCGCGGGTGATCCGGTTCAGGTCGAGCAAGTCGTCGATCAGCCGGGCCTGCAGCGCCACGTTGTCGGCGATCATCTTGAAATTGGCGCGCACTTCCTCGTCGAGGGCGGCGTCGGCCGCGGCCTCGCTCGCCACCAGGAGCACCGGGTTCAGCGGCGTCCGCAGCTCGTGGGAAAGCGTCGCGAGGAACTCGTCCTTCGCGCGGTTCGCGGCCAGCGCGTCATCGCGCGCCCGCTGCAGTTGCGCCGTGCGCTGCCGCAGCACCTCGTCCGCCTCCCGCCGCGCCGTGACGTCGGTCGCCGCCCCGAACCACTCCCGGATCTCCCCCCGGCTGTCCAGCAGCGGCACGGCGCGGGACAGGGTCCAGCCCACCGAGCCGTCGATCCGCCGCACGCGATGCTCGAGCTCGAAGAGGTTGCGGCCCGTGATCGCCTGCTCGATCCGCCGCGTTACCAGCGGCCGGTCCTCGGGCAGGATGTACTGTTCCATCCAGTCCCAGTTCGGTTCCCGCGTGTCGCCCAGGAAACCCCGGCCGTCCAGTTCCGTCATCTCGCTCCAGTCCGGATTCATCCGGTAAAGCACGTAGGCGCTCGTCGTCGCGAGCGCGCGGAAGCGTTCCTCGCTTTCCCGCACCCTGGCCTCGGTCGCGTGGCGCAGGCGCGTCAGCTTCACCTGCGCCTCCACGCGGGCGAGCAGCTCGCGCGCCGTGAAGGGTTTGGTCAGGTAGTCGTCGGCACCGGAGCCGACGCCCGCCATGCGCTCGTCCTCGCCGGCCCGGGCCGAGAGCAGGACCACCGGGATCCGTTGCAGGGTCGGGTCGGCGCGCATCTCGCGCAACAATCCGAAACCGTCGAGCCGCGGCATCATCACGTCGCTCAGGACCAGGTCGGGCGGTTCCGCGCGCGCCGCGTCCAGCGCGGCCCGGCCATCCGGCACCGCCTGCACCTCGAAGCGGCCCGCGAGCAGGCGCGCCACGTACTCGCGCATGTCGGCGTTGTCGTCGGCCCAGATCACGCGGGGGCGCCGTTCGCCGGACGGCAGGGCCTGCTCCACCCGCCGCGGCGGCGCCGACGCCGCGGCGGTGAACCCGGGTGCCGCTCCGTCCCAGTGCAAGGCTTCCTCGGCGAAGGCGCGCGCGTCCCGCGTGTCCCCGGCGGACACCGGGGGCGGGAACGGCGGCGTCGAGGCCGTCCGGGCCCGGGCGAGCGGAAGGGTGACAATGAAGCGCGAGCCCTGGTTGAGCTCGCTTTCGCAACGGATGGTGCCGCCGTGCAGCCGCGCGAGCTCCTGCGCCAGAGACAGGCCGATGCCCGTGCCCTCGTGCGTCCGTCCGCGGGCCTCCTTCACGCGGTGAAAGCGCTCGAAGACGCGCGCCACTTCCTCCGGCGGGATGCCGATGCCGGTGTCGCGCACGGTCAGTTCGGCGGCGCCGTTCTTCCGCTCCAGCTTCACCTCGATCTCGCCGGCGAGCGTGAACTTGAGGGCGTTGCTCACGAGGTTGAGCACGATCTTCTCCCACATGTTGCGGTCGACGAAGGCGGGCTGGCCGAGCGGGGGACAGCTGACGATGAACTGCAGGCCCGCGCGCTCGGCCGCGGCCCGAAACACGCTGGCCAGCTCCGCCGTCAAGGCCGCGAGGTCCACCTCCTCGCAATTCGTCTCCATCCGCCCGGCCTCGATCCGGGAGAAATCGAGCATGGTGTTGACCAGCTTGAGCAGGCGCAGGCTGTTGCGGTGCACGGTTTCGAGCTGGTTGCGGTCGGCCGCGGCCAGCGCGCTGTGCGCGAGCACGTCCTCCATCGGCCCGAGCATGAGGGTGAGCGGCGTGCGGAACTCGTGGCTGACGTTGGAGAAAAATTCCATCTTGGCCCGGTCCAGTTCCGCCAGCGCTTCCGCCCGGCGGCGCTCGTCCTCGTAGGCGCGGGCGCGGGCGATGGCGGTGGCCACCTGGGCGCGGATGCCCTCGAAGAAATCCTGGTACAGGGCGTCGAGCTTCCGGATCGCGCTGATCCCGGCCAGCATGATGCCCGCAAACTCCCCGGGGCGGCCCGCGGGGATCGGCACCACCACGGCGCTGTCGGTGGGGACCGACCAGGGCCCCGCCGGCAGGCCCGGCACGAGGTCGCCCAGGCCGTTGACGATCTGCATTGCCCCCGTCCGCAGCGCCGTGGCCACGGGCCAGGGCGATGGCGCCGCCAGGTCGATGATGTCCGGACAGAAGTCGAGCGGACCCAGCGTCGGGCCGCTGGCGCGGCAGGCGCGGGCGCCGTCGTCGTCGAGCAGGTAGAAGCGCACGAAGGGCACGTCCTGTTGCCGGGCCGCCAGCGCCTCGCCGGCGATCCGGCAGGCGTCGTCCGCCGTCCTGGCCTCCGTCAGGCGCGCGACGAGGTCGCGCAACGCGGCGCCGCGGCGTTCGGCGAGGACCTTGTCGGTGATTTCGTTCACCGTCGCGAGCACGCCGCCGATGCCGCCGGGCACGGTGTCGTCCGGCACCGGGCTGTACGCGATGGTGAAATGCGTCTCCTCCTTGGCGCCGTGCCGGTTGATCTCGAGCAGGATGTCCTCCATCCACGTCGCCGGTCCGCCCCGGAAAGGCGTTTCGATTAGCGGGCGCAGCACGCCCCAGATTTCCGACCAGCATTCCCGCACCGGGCGGCCGAGGCCGGGCGACGGGTGCTTGGTGCCGAGGATCGGGATGTACGCGTCGTTGTAGATCTGGATGAAGTCCGGACCCCACCACAGCAGCAGGGGAAAGCGGTTGGCGGTCAGGAACGGCACCATCATTTTCAGGCTCGGCGACCAGGTCGCGGGTGCACCCAGCGGGGTCGCCGCCCAATCGAAGCGCTCGATGCGCTCGCTCATCTCGTTGCCGCCGGATGGCATGGGCGTCACCCCGGGGTCGGGCCGGGCGGGCCGATTCACCGGGGGAGCGACGTTCCGCTGGCGGGCGGCGCTGGGAGCTTGAGACGACATGCAGGTAACACTTCGTCGGACGGTTTTCCGACGACGCTGACTGGACTACCAAAACGCCAAAAGCGTTCCCTGCCATCAAACCAAAACCCGGTGGGTAGATACCTACTGGTGGCGTACCCTCCGCCCCCGCTATTCGCGATTCTTTTCGCCGGCGGGCCGCGTGCCTTCGGGCCCCGGCCTGGCCCACAAAAGGTGCCCGACGGCGAGCCAGAGGAGTGCCGCGCCCAGCCATTGCCACCAGGCGAAGCTCAGCCACCACGGCGTGCCCTGGCCGCGCCAGTCGTAGTCGGCCCAGCCGACGCCGCGCTGGGCGAGGTAGAGCATGAATTCGCGCAGGCCGACCGCGACGAGAGGCATCGCGACGACCAGCGCCGGCCACAGGAACGCCCGCTGCGTGCGCACGCGGTGCACGTAGAGCCCGAGGATCCCGGCGTAGAACGAGAGGAACGCCACCAGCGCCACGATCTCGTGGCCTTTGCGCACCAGCGTGGAAAAATGATAAAAGCAGAGCCGCTCGATCCCGACCAACCCGCCGCACACCACGCCGAGCTGCAGGGCGATCTCCGTCCAGCGGGGCGCCTCCCGCCCCGCCCCGGCGCCGCGCGTCAGCGCCGGCACGACCGGCCAGAGCAACAGCATCGCGCCGGCAAGCGCGCCCGCGAACCACGCCGCGCCCGCGGGATTGTGCTTCTGCGAGGCGAG
>Ga0247757_10000691_pt1 | contig 26776 bp, 29 predicted proteins | sample UWRJL126311R4_FD_180929 | JGI IMG/M metagenome (GOLD analysis project Ga0247757, IMG submission 180929) | Plant litter microbial communities from Arlington Agricultural Research Station in Wisconsin, United States - UWRJ-L126-311R-4 | ecosystem: Environmental > Terrestrial > Plant litter >...
AAGGTTGATGTATGGAGAGCAAGTCCGAAGCGGTGGGGGGAATGCATATCGTGCGAATAGAGAACAGCACATGACGTTGGAAGTGCCTAGTTAAGACGCTGAACCTGATAGGCGGTTGGGGGGTGCTGATACCGGTGAGTATGCACGTACCCTGCAGTCGTACGAAACTAATTCGGGCGTAAGTTCGCGCGTAGGTTCTGGCTCAACCCAATTATACATTAGGCCAAGCTCTATACGGGTCAAGATCATTCAAGATACATAATGATAGCAAGGTTTAGCGGTTTCAAAATCACAGGTTCTAGCTTAGCGAATTGCATGCCTCCGCCTTTTGCAAAATGCATCTTCTCCGTCGCCTTGCGATGATAAACGGGCAGGTTTCGGCAGGGTCCAATGATGTTTGTCCACGGTTTGCGAAATCGGGACCATGCTCATCAGGTGAGGCGGTCGTGCATGGAGGCGCTTCTAACCCCGATCTCAGCTCAGGTTTTGGCACCGACCAATCGCATGGCGTCCTGCCACGGATTTTCATTATATGTCCAGCCTTCTCCCTCGATTTTGATGAACCTCGACATCCTAGGTCTCCAGAAGCATCTGGCTTGCTCTTAATTACCCCAAGATATACTGCATATCCCCATCTTGTTTTTCTACATAAACCCGACGAAACATGTCAAAACGAGTAGCAGAAGACGACGAATGGGAAATTTGGAGGGGTGAGATAACCTCGCTCTACCGCAAGAAATCTTTGAACGAAGTTATGGAGACAATGGAGGCTCAACATGGGTTTCGTAGGAAGTAAGTTATACTGATGATACAGACTATGTGTTGACTTTATACAGGTTGCATGAGTACGAATCCCACCTAAGAGACTGGAAGGTGGTAAAGAATGTACGCAAGTCCGAGTGGGATTATATCATACTCCGGGTCGGTGAGCGCCAGAAGGCGGGAAAGTCTACCGTAGTCCGTGTGCACAATATCGAGATTCAGCCTTCAAGGATCAAGAAGGAAAAGGGGCGGCGAGAACGCCAGGTGACTACGTATCGCCGCTTTGCCATGGGTGAGTTCTAAAAGTTGCTAGCTTAGAATGATGCTCAGTACAGCGATTCGTCCCAGAAGCTCAGACTATTCCGCGTGTTCGAACACCACTAGGAGTTATGGTTCGGACGCCAACGCCACCACTCTTGAACATGGTTGAACTCAGCCCCGACAGATTCATATCTTTAAAGATCTCCATAGGCATTAAAACCATACCTGGACATATTAACTACGCAGTTATAATCGCCCACCTGATTCTGGAAGCCCAGCCACAGCTTGATGTCAGGAATGAAATCTGGAATTTTTTTTTCTTCACCATGATGGCGAGTATAATACTCCCTAGAGTTTCTGAATTTTTTCTATCACAGTAATAACTAAACAGGATCGACACAATAAATTCAACTTTAAAATAAAAACATGTGGCAGCATAGATCATATCCTCCTGGTAAAAGATCAGCTCAAACGTTTTTTTGGTTCTCACAAAAGAGAGATACAACGGTCCTTAGATTTCAAAGTCCCGGAACACAGACCTCGTGTTCAAGCTAGTGGTATGGTTTATGGGCTACAGGGCAAAATATTGGAGGAATTCAATCTCGATCAATCTATAGAACCTCTGAAACGATTAGAATGGGCTATACGAAAAGAATTTGACCAAGAAATACCTGCCTCAGATGAATTCTTGGCCAAGTGCCTGGAGATAATATTGAATACCATACAGTTGATACTGGATATCATACAAAAGATGCTGGATACCATACAAGAGATACTGGATACCATACAAAAGATACTGATACCATACAAAAGATACTGGAGTGTTCTGAATTTCGTGAACAACTCAATAAGGCCATCGCTGTTCCCAAGCCTATCTACATCACGAACCAAAACGTCAGCACTAACACCGGGATTGCCTTGCTAGGAGGTAAGCGGACATTATCATTCCATTCTATCCGTTGGCCATAGCTTACTTCATCCAGACCCAAATGCTATGCTGTATGACGCCGAAGAGAATCGTGAAAGTTTTCTGCAAGAATGGCTTTAAATTCGAGGTATCGTTTGATAAAAGAGAGTTGTAGGCAGGTATTCGTTAGGAAACAGTTAGAACTGCATTTTCTCCATCTTTTTACACGCTGAACTTCATAGCGTCGTGGTTTTCGGTCACTCCTCACTACTATACTCTCTACCACAACTACCACTTTATCCTCCTATGATAAGGCTGCAGTTAATTGCTTTGCACGCATGCTAGCCTCGTTGCGACGCAGGAGAAAAGACCCTAACACGGCGTTGGGCTACGTGGTTTCCCTTTAGATGAAGACCTTTGGTGCCATTGTGTATGCTATCTCCGCCACTCACTTCCTAGCCACCGCTTGTAATTCCACACAACCGATTTTCTCGATAGAAAATTTTGCAACTCCACAAATACATCGCTTCACCGCACACTCCAGACAAAACTGCCCAAGAAAAAACAGGCATACCAAAACTCGCACAGCCCCAACCCACGAAATTCGCACCATCTCTCCCATGCACCATACGCATTTCGCTAACCCCCTTTTCTAATCCAAAAACCAAGCCGGCGTCTCCGGCCCCCAAACCGCCAAACTCTCATGCCCCGCCTCCCCCCACCCGACCGGCGTACTCTCATTCACCAAATCCCCATCCGCATAATGCTCCACCATAAACCCCGTCGTGTCCCACCAATAATCGAACAACTGCGAACCCAAAATATGTCGTCCGATCCCCCACACGGGGGTGTACTTTTTCGCCACCAGCCACTCGTGGCCCAGCTGCTGCGAGTCGAAGTCGTGCACCTCGAAACTGCAGTGGTGGACGTGGGACGTGGGGTTTGCGGACATGAAGAAGGTGTGGTGGTCGGTGTACTTCTCGCCTATGTCGATGTGCATGAAGGCTGCGACGTCTTTGCGGGGCTCGCCCTTGCTGGAGACGAAGAGGAAGTCGGTGGGTGCGAAGTTGAAGGTGCGGGTGTAGAAGTCGAGCATGTCTTCGAAGCGCTGGACACATAGGCCGTAGTGGCCTAGCTTGTGTACGGCGGCAGGACCTGGTTGGAAGCGCTGGAAGCGCGCGACGCGCGGCTTGTGTGATTCGTAGTTTGTCTCGAGGATCTCGGGGTAGGGGCCTGCGGATTTGGGGGTCTGGCCGTGGAGCAGGTTGATGGGGAAGCCCTCGGGGTCGAGCACCGTGATCATGTGGCCGCCGCCGGGAGCGTCGATCAACTCGGTGATGGGTGAGGCGGTAGGGAGGCGGGAGGCTCTGTTATGTTACAAGTTAGGAGGTGCTTTCCTTTCCATGAATATTGAAACCTCGACCGGAAGTAAAAAATAGGCGGACATCACGAACTTTTCTAGTTCCGCATAGCTCTCCACCTCAAACGTGCCGCCCAGAAACTTCTTCTCCCCCTCCTGCGCATAGTACACGTACTGATCCGTCCCGTACCCTTTAAACCACCTCTTTCCCTCGGCTTTCCCCGCAACGCTCATCCCAAAGTCGCGCAGGAAGGTCGTGATCTCGGCGAGGTCTGGGTGTTGGTACCGCATGTGCACGACACGCGTTAACTTGACTTGCGCGTCGCGGTCGATGTTGCGCGAGGCTTGCCATTCGCGCAAAGTTTTGCGATCGGCGGGTGGTATCGCATCGTCTTGTGGGAGGGAAACGCCGCGCGCCGGTGAGGTCTCGCGGCTGGGATTCTGTGCGTTGGAGGTCAATTGATGTTTCCCTAGAGATAGAATTCGGAGGAGTGTTGGAGATGTAGCGAGAGCTCCGGAGCTGAACAGCTACGCTACGTATGTGGGGCCGATGAAAGCGGGCGTGCATTTAGTATAACATACTTTTGGTGTAATCTTCTCTTTTAGTTCGTCGAACGCCATGGCTTATAAACACGATGAACAACGGAGTTGCGAAAAGGAGGGACGGAAATGAAGGAAGGCAGTCGAGGATCTGGCATGCTGGGGTCAACAAATCATTGATATACCAGCCATGTGGGGAAGTAGAGATGCTGGATGTGGGGTGCCGGGGAGACGCGCGGGTGAGCCGCAGCCGCGATCTGGTGCCGATGCGGATGACGTAGTCTTCGTTATGCAGGGCGTTCCGGGTAAGCTGGGATTCACTGAAGAAGAAAGGCGCTGGATTGTCGGCGTCGGCTATTCAAAGCCTTTGAAGGTACTTGAGATGTCTGCTTGTGCTAGAATCATGGTTATTAAGAGTCCGTTGAAGGAGCAGACATCGTGGAGCGCGGCGAGAATGGTATTATTGGAGAGGCGAGCTTCGGAAAATAAATTGAACTATTGTTCATGCCTGTCCCAAGACTATTTGGTTCCTAGACTTATATCCCTTCTCTTCGGCGCCAACCAGCTTGTTGAGCCACGTTGCGAGTCGGAGCGCCGCTTTGCTGATCTGGAGTTCCACGATCGGAACCCCCCCAATCGCGTATCCGTCCGTCGCGAGATCGGTCGTGTTGTCCACCCGCTTGTACACGTAGTCACAGGTCCACCTATTGGACTCACGCGCCCAGCTCGTAGCACATTCCACAGCGTTCGAGGGATCGGTACATGTGAGCCACATGTAAGGCGCTTCGTAGAAAAGGTCTTTACGGATGCGCGACACGAGACCCGAGAAGAAGGGGGCGAGGGTGTGGTTGGAGAAGGGCTCGCTGACTCTGGCGGCTGTGTAGGGTATGAAGCCGTCCCAGACCTAAATCTCCATTAGCTCTGGATCATAAGTAGGAAGCAGCGGAATCTCACAGCATGCAGCCCCGTCGACACATTCCCAATTCTTACTCTGAAGAAATTCCCACCTGCAGCACGTCCCGATGTATGCAGCGGCTGCGCAATATCGCCCAGGAAATGCGACACCCACTTCAGCGCATACGAACAGGTTAGATTCGCACCATTGGCCAAGCTCCCGCTCTTCACGTCCGCGATGCAGTGTTTCAAGATATTCGTCTGGTTAGCAATAGCAGACACGACGCAACCTCTTTTCGCGCAGTCGGACGCGTAGTCGAGCGCGCAGCGGTACGGCGGGTGGTCATGCGTGTCGATCCAATGCCACTGGTACGAGAAGCGGCCTTCTGGAGTATGCGCGTAGCCGTCCGCCCAGGCAGCGGCCCGGCCTATGGATCCGTTGTACTGTGGTTCGAGGATTTGCGCGAGGATCGTGGTCGTGGATGGCTCGAGGAATTGCTCGGCCATGAAGCCAATTTGGTTGTGAACTGCGTTCGTTAGTCGTGCAGTTAATAAGATAGGAGACCATACCATCAGTGTTCCAGGCTATGGTAGAAGCAATTAGCAAGCTCGCAACAACGTGGGACTTCATTATGACGATGCTGGTGGGCTTTGTAGTTCAAGCTAATAGAAGTGTAGAAGGGCGCATAGGTTGCGATGCGGGTATCCGAGTTCAATATTCACTAACTTAGTAAACATAAAGATAGTTACAATATATCTACAAAGCAAATTCGCAGTGCGCTGGCGAAAAGCGCGCCGTGTGAGAAAGGATGTATCGCGGAGATGAATGCTCTCAGCTGGTGGCTGGGAGATGCTCCGCAGCGGGCGCTTCTGCAGGGACCAGAACGCTAGTCCAGAATAGGGCATACTCTTAGCATTTGAGAATTGAACGCGATAATATATCAGTAAACACTATGTTAAAATTTAAGTACTCTATAAGTGCCGTTTATTAAGATAATAGGCAAGGGGTCATATAATAATCATGTGATCTAGTGGTTGGAGTGGAGGCCGACAACTAACACATACACGTTTGGGTCGTGCCTGCCTTGAGGGACGACATCATGATAATGCCTTCGTCATGGTTGGTCAACTGAACGTCTTCATCTCCCCATGGTAGCACTTCGTTCAATGGTAAGTGAAGAGGAGCTTATCAAAGTCATGATAGACAAGCTCAATTCATCGTTGAAGCTTCTCTATAAACAGGCGGCAATTGCAGAGGTGAAAGTCGATCGCTCTGCGGCTCGAGAGAGTCTATAAACTTCTTCACTAGCACTGACCATAGCGGTTCAAAGTATTGAGTGAACGTATCGTACCTGCTCTCACACACGGGACACAAAATAAGACTCAGCGTTTCCTTATACAGTGACCAAAAAAAGGCTGCAGTGACCAAGCGCGCCTTCGCCTTCCACCCTTTTTTCCTACACTAGCGACTAATAAGCTCAGTCTTCCTCATAATCTTACCTCTTCTTACAGCCTCCACCCCCCACACCTCACTTACCCATCACCCGCATCCACTCCAACATCTCCCTCGACGCCCATCACCACCATGTGCCACACCTTCGCCTCCTACGGCCCCAAAGCCGCTCGCTTCCTCATGGCATCCGCTACAACAGTCTCCAAAAAACCGCCTTCGCTTCTTACACCCGTCTCCGAACGCTTCCCCGCCGTAGAAGCACACGCCGCCACACAGTCCCTCCCGCTAGTCTACAAGACCGTCAAGCCGAAACCAGACGATGATAAAGCACTGCGTCGCGACCGTTACATTTGGCTCGTCAAGCTCTCTTTCGATAAGGCCTCGCCGTTGATGTCGCGAGTGGAGAATGTAAAGGCTGAAAAGGGGGAAGACGGAAGTGGAGAAGGGAGGGAGCGGAGAAAGGAGGAGGCGTGGAATGGGCCTACTGTGTGGCCACATTTATGGTAAGTGCGCGAATAATTTTCTTTTTTTGTGGTCGTGGGGGTTAGAAGAGGGTGTAAAGGAGTGCTTATGCGGGTGTTGTAGGTGAAACTTCTTTCGGGTCAGGGCGTTTGGAGCAAGGGAAGAAGATGGCGGTTTGGCTGCTTTCAATTACCTTTAGCTCGCGAGAAGACCCAATCAATGTTTCCCATCGACTGGAAAGGAATGTCATGTGAAGTGTACGGTTTTCAGTAGTTTGGGCAACAGTAATCTCTGCCGAAGTTTATGGATTTCCTTTTTTTCCATCCAAGCGGAGAGATGCGCTTAGGGGCCATATAAAGTTGGTATGCTAAGCCATTTTATCGAAGCTAAAATGTAACCTGGGTGGTTTTAGTGTATATAATCTGAAAATTATAACAGCATGTATTGTACGCTATTACACTGTGTATAGCAGCTTCTTGGAACGTGCCTTCATTTTGCTAACGCGATTAACCCATAGCGCTAATGGCTTGAGATTTCCTGAGGCTCTACCTTGACTCAGAAGAATTTGGAGCCATAGATTCCAATTCAGTTTCCAGACTAATCAAGAAGCGTTAAAGGATAATATATTTAGTTATCCCTTTTTTTCGGGCGCATAAATAGTGTGTAGGAGATGGCACAGCTGAAACATTGGATTTCTTTATTCTATCGATCTTTTAACAAGAGTTCAAACGAATGAAAGCACAATACAAATTATCTTCTTAAAGAATTGAGACAGTTCATTCTGAATACATTAATCTCAAGTACAATTATTGTTCAATTTGTAGAAGTATGTCGAATCCGAGCTCCAAAAAATACAATACATGAGATTCCCGTTAAAGCTAGGTTGATAACACATCGCGAGATACATGCTTTCAACATGAGAAATAGAATGGGAAGGATATGGAATAGAATTATCTAATAAAGAAAAGACGAATGAGACCATCAGTGGTTAGCCTCTCTAGTCATTCTTGAGAATGGTATCTTCCCTGGCTGGTTAGAGCTTTTGCTATGGGGAAGAAAGGGGCGATACTTCAGATAAGCAAGCAATTACCCGCGATGATGATAATCGCCTTTGTGCTTTCGATCGTTAGCCGCTCAGTTTGGTCCCTTGTACAGGAAATACAAGCGCCCTCTTGTAGGATTGTGAGGTCGTCTTGTACTTTCCTTATTTCCGTGTGCAAATAATCGCGAAAAACACTAGAGACTGTCGCCCATTGGGCATAGTTTTTATCTGCTGTCGGAAGATAGTAACAGCATGGTGGCCGATGCATTCCAGGTCGATCAACATTGATCTCGGATTCGAAAATCCAAGGTCTGTTATTATGATCACACCATACAGGAAGCTCAAAACTGTCTTGAGGAATGCCATAAATGGTAGCCGGTAGATCTTTTAGACTAACTGGAGTTCCTTGGGTCACTCCAATTGGCTTGTTGGTTGAATGTGAGCATGGAGTGGTCACCAATAGCCTGGCTAACATTTCATGCAGCTCATTCACCGCAACGAAGCTTCGAATGTGAGTCTCCGGCCCTGAGTCGTATTCTATCTGGTATTGCAACTCGATTGAATCCTTTAGAAGTGATGCCTTGACTAGAACATTGGTGTTCGAAAGTTAGTTCCAAGGTCTAACAGTGTCAAACTCTTGACCTCGCCTGGGTTTGGAAAGCTTTTCTACTTTTCGCTCGCTTAGCAGGCTCCGTCGATCACCTTCGATTTTGTATTCTCCAGTCCTAATTACGAATACCGACCCTGGACTTAGATTCGTCTCGATAGCCCTGTAGAGAATCAAAAGTATCCCGTCCAGATCAAGCCCTAAGACTGTGTGCTGAATATAACTGATTTTATCCTCAAAAGTATCGTACCCTTTGCAGATTTGACAGATCTGTATTGCAATATATGTATGACTAGGAGCTAGATACTCCTGGACTGACACAGACATTTGACTCTTTTTCGGGTCAGGTATAAGAAAGTCCCTCAAAAATGTTGCATTACCATGAGCTTCTAGATTCCCTGTTGACAGCATTTGAAAGTATCCATTTTCTCCCCAGTCTGTGAATGATAGTGTCGATGATATCTTGATTAGACGTAAAACTGCATCCAGAACTCTGCAGTGAACGCAAAATTGCAAAGACCATATTATCTCCGAAGGCTCAAATATCTCATGGCCTTGCATGCATAGATTTTGAGGTCGATTTTCATGAATTTCCATATTAGAAAACATTTTCAAATTAGATATCTTGATATAATGTTTGCTTACTCTTGCTATATGTCTTATTCTCCAGTCCGGTATGCGATGGAAATTTCCCGGGAATCCAAGATTTACAGGGATACGTGAAAGAGCACGTGTTGTAGAATATGAATTCTTGCTGTAGAATAGATTTTCTAGCTAATCAGCAGCTTTGGTGATGCGAAAGTGGATCAACTCTAAAGCCACAGTAAAAACAAGATCGCCCAAGTCCCGACGGTCAGTAACATTCCAGCCACATAGCATCCGAACAAAATCGACCCCTGAGGGCCCCCCGCACGATATAGGCCAGCTTAAATATGTCTCGCAAGGTTGTCCTCTAAGATGTATAACTTCCGATAGGTCTCTGATTTTTTGCAACATTTTAAAATCAGTCGCAGCTGTAGGGTAGAGTACGACAGGGCAGGAGGCGTAAGATGTCTGCGTATTGGGATATTGCGGCTTCCCTTGACTATCAATGACGCAAACCGGTAAGCGAAGTATGTTCCAGCTGTATGTTATCACCCAAGCAGCTTCATACATTCCGTAGTATGCTAGAGATTTCTTTCTCTCGTTCTATTATCTTGCGACATTTTTGAGTTGCAGTATCAACTCAGCCATAGTATCCGGATTTGGTAGCGTATCGTTAAATTCCCATGTGTTTACCCCTCCAAACAGTTGTTTGAGCCAAATTTGGGTATCAGCCAATCGATCTTTGAAATCAAGCTCGAATGTTAAAGGTACACATAAGGCACGAAGCGTTTGAAGCTGACCTAGGCTTAGCGTACTATATGGAGGGACTTTCAGTTTGTCATATAGCGTGCTGATAACATCCCCAATTCTCCTCTCAAAGGGCGCGAGGGCAGTTATTAAAGCCAACACATTTTCTTCAGCCCGTGTCTTTAATTTGTTCCTGAGCCAAACTCCACAAGTGAAATCCACCATGACTGTTTGCGTCGTCCCCTGCGTGCCTCGTGTAACGAATTGCGGAGTTCGATGCAAGCGGGTGTAACCTCACTGAGTACCGTGAGACAGGCAATTGTATGCAAGTCAAGACCGCTAGGTTGTAGTCGTTTTAGCCCCTCGATTCCGAGACTTGTAGCAATGCTGACAAGTTTAGAGATATCGACTTGCCAGCCAACGCCCCCAGAGGAGCGTGTGAGAATACTGTATGTTTGATCATCAGAAGGGGCTGTAGGGGGCATCATGAAGTCAGTAAAAGTCTAGAAATGCACTGAAGTAGAAGTTGGCAAGAGCGAGGGGCAACGGAAAAGTGCAGTTACTCGTTATCAACTCCTGTGGAAGCGAGCTGAGGAAGCAGAGTGAAGGAGTTGATTCTATAGAAGGAGAGCTTCTTAGCTATATATAGAGAGCGTTGGGAGCTCCTAGAGCTTCGGTTCGGTGAACGGAAGGCATGGGCTTCTAGTGCGGAAAGCAAGGTTCTAAAAGACCCTTGCGCTTAGGCAGCGCAGTTGTCAGTAAGAAGCGCGCCAGAAAAGGTGGCGCGCTGCGCACGGGCGCGACAACTTCCTACCCCGCAACTAGGCTGATTCGCTACCAGCATCTTACTGGTGCCTAGAGATCTGAATGATTGCTGTGTTTTAGTCCTCAGGACTTTAAAAGTGTCACGCTCTTTTGTATTGTGCCTTGCAACCATGAATAACTGCCTTATCTCGGGAAATATATATCATGATACGGTTTCACTCTCTATTGCTTGCGTATTTCATGAATAAAGTCTGAAAGAGTTGTAAATTAATCAAAATACATTAAAGCTTAGTTATATATCTTAATTCGGATTCATTAATTTTATACTGTATCCATTTCGGTTTAGTTCACGTAAGGGGCCTCACATGCTGGCAGCCGGGCAGCCTGGCGGCTTACTCCTCTGACAGCATATAAAGCCCCTGCACACATGTCCCCCCCTACACCCACGCCTGTATCCCGACAAAGGTACGGAGGAGTCGTGAGAGTAGGGATCTTATATACTGCAGAACGGTTCCCTGCCGGGAACCCCCCTATAGCCATGTAAGACGCTCACATTCACGACTAGCCCCCCTACTCTTCTTACTAACTACATATCTATATTACTTGCATATTATATAAGGTTAGCGGCTGATCCCCTATCCCATACCTCAGCCATAAATACCTTAGCATTAAAAGGCATAGAATCGGTGTATCCAAATGTCCCTATACTATTGTTATTTCTTTATTCGTTCATTTGCTTTCCTTTATTTTCATCGTCTATAAACTAGCCGGCACACTTATATGCACTACTATATAGTACCCTAGCTGACGCTAGAGGTAACCTCTCCCAGTATATACTAGAACTCCTCCGGTTCGTCAAAGGCCCGCTCGGCCACTTTACGCTTCACGTCTCTTACTCGGAGGTGGGCAGGAGCCGAACATACCTTATATAGCGATGGAGCCGCTAAATATAAGAATTACCCTTATAGGCAAGGCCTATTTGCCAGCGCTCAGCGCACCCATTATACCATATAGGAGGTTCCAATCATCGTAAATAATTGGCGAGGTTAAATAATACTACTACTACTTTAGTTCACGTATAAATATATACGGGAAGGAAATCCAAATACAGTGAGTTAGACACCTTTCAGATTAGTGAGTCCCATATAGCTGTTTTAGAAGCATTTTTTAGCCGTCCATCATACATTATAGACACCAAAGGCTTTAAACATCCGGGACAATCTCATGTATCGGATATATTTTAAAATCACGTGATGTACGGACAAGGACCATGGTCTCTCATTCTTCTTTTCAAGGGTTGTCTAGATATGAAATATTTACTGTTATCTCAAGCATTTGTCCCATGAATGATACCGACTTGCTAAACAACGCTCCTAGAGTACCTCTTAATTAGAAGAGTGAGGTCACTGCGCTTTTCCTACTTCACGAGGCTACCAGCTATAGTGAATCCTCCTCCGTACTAGAGACCGACAACCCTTGAGCATTAATAAATGTTCGAATTCCAGTAATCTCTGCGTGCGGAATGGCGGGTAAGTGGTTTCTTGATTCTTGGGAATCATCCAGTCCCTGCCTTCGGCCTCGTCTGAATCTATTGGCAAACGATTCTCTGAAAAATCGTTGCACCTTTTCTGGAGGACTGGTTTTTTTGGCGTTCCAGGAGACGAAGAAGATTCGGAATGCGATTGCGGCAGCCATGATGAGACCAACTTCTGCTGCTAAGATGAGCCAGTACACTTCCCAGATTATGTCGACTGCGCCGTTGTCCACCATTCCAGAAACTCTGATAATGGTAATCGTCATCATGAATATCGTTAAGCAGAGCGATAACATCAAGACGATTTTTTGTGTCCAGTGAACACGAATTCTCCATATGACACAAATTGGTATACAAACAACTATGTTTTGTATTAGTTTTGCATCGAACAGAGTTTTATAGAGCTTACTAAGACAGTCTCCTGTGACATCCGTCACAATTTGAGAGATCGCATGGCTTAGTAACAATTTCTTACCAGCGCCATATGGACATTGGACTAGAGATATTGTTAGTTTGTGTTTTTTCATCGCATTTTGAATTTACTCACGCCATCTGGGGTCATTATAGTAGGGGCAGGCCACATAATATACCGCAATTCCGTATCCAAATGCCCCAATGTTGAAAATAACAGTGATCCACCAGAAGTTATTGAGGCCTTGAACTTGGCGAATCAATTTTTTGAAGAACAACAGGAAGCTGAACTTGACGGCAGCAATAGTACTCCATGCAAGCATGAGTACAACAGTAACCCATTTGTGGAATCTATACGATTCTTGTAACCAGTCTTTGGGCGGTATAATCCCTGGAACGACTGTCTGCAATGCCACTAGCATGTACATTCTGTCCATGGTGGTGGTGTACATGATTACCATAGCAGTTATGAAGCAGAGCATTCCAAATATCAATAACCCATCGTCAAAAGCAAACTGTTTCTGGACGCGGATGCGGATAATCAAGCGTGAGATAATCGCAAAAAGCCCGATTGCGAAGAGAACAGAAGTAGAAACCTTGATTGTGTGTTAGTGATTTAACTAAATGTGGAAAAAGGTTACCGAAAGCATACTACAAAGGCTTGTCGATGCACTCGACCGGCGTTGTCCTCAAGCTTCATACAGACTATTGCGTTGCTCGGTATTACAGATAATGTAGATTCAATATGATATATGTTAAGAGAATGTGATTCTGTAGTGATTGTAGAACATTTTTTTGCTTATATACAAGAACTTAGGTATATCGTGTGACAATTCTAAAATAAGATTCAGTTTCTTCTTATTACTACTGACCAAAAGGTCGCATCTTTGAAACGGATTTCGGATACCGTACGCGTCTCTCGCATTATGTGAGGAACGTGGTGGTGGCTGTGATAGAAAGATCATTGGTAAAGCTCGCATGCATTCTTGCGCCTTCGATGAGGCTGCATATGGCATCTCGCTGCAACTGTATATCAAGCTGAGATGCATAAAGTGAAGATCTGTTGGCCTTGCCCTGCTCAAGGTTATTCGCTGGTACTTCTTACTATCGAATGCTCATAAAGAGATGCTTGAAGTTTTTGCTAATATTCTATGCAATGTCTTCGCTGGTGAAATATACTGATCTACACTTCATCACATGAATGATTTCTGACAAGCACTAAAGTGGCTGGCCAACATATGCAGCCTTAAGGCTGAGTACACCGATAACTAATGACAACAAGACGTTGATTTGGGGGCGAGCGCAAGTCTGCCCGAGTTGTCTATGCACATTAGATGATCCGCCCCTCCCCGCCCCCCACCCACGATGATTAGTCATCTGTCCAATGTTCTTGATATGGTAGGCGAGACTAAAATATCCGGTGAGCATATTCGAATGACGTTACATATCTTGCGTATTGGCTAGGAGAAATAAAGGTCTGGATCATCTAGGTCGTTGTTTTAATCACTAGTAAAAGACGGCGTCAATATTGTCCGACAAATTTCTAAAACTTGAGACATTTCTCGTCCACTGCTCAGCCCTTTTCCCAGAGGAAAGCGCCCCATAAACTTCATGTCAGCCCCGTCCGAGGACATCTGCCGAAATGTGTCCCAACTAGCGGCAGTTTAACGCAGCTCTGGGGTAAATGCTGACGGCCCCCTTTAGTCGCGATGCTCAGCCTTCTGTATCATGATGATACAAGCCAGTCCAATGTTTGAATCATAAAATTGAAACAATGATTCCTGAAATAGATAAGCGTTGATCACTTTATTATTGCAGCAAACGGCCCAGTGCGGCGTTTGCGTTTTGGACCGCAAAGGTCTTGGCACAGCTGTTGTGCAACATTGTCCGCCAGCTCGGGATTCTCGAAGAACCAATAGACATTTAGCACACCTCACCCTCCTAGCCTCCTCCTGAGATCTGTCTTTCGCGTCTATTGGAAACATTGAATGATATAACACCCTCTCATGTACCATTATACAAACAGTCGATTCAACCTCCCCACTCTTAGCTTTGACCCGAATCCATAATGCCTCTCCTCAACAATGCTATTATATCGCTTCACCAGCACTCAGTGATTCAAAATTTACTTGCGATAGCACTCTTATTGCTTGCGACAGTAGCCTTATGGAGATTATACAGGTTTACAATCTACCCGTACTTTTGTCCTGACGATCCGGAAGAGCTGCCATATTGGATACCATGTACGCTCTCACTTACCCCTCAGTCGGCGTTGCAATTCAATTAACAGTGATTCAGATATCGGTACATAACGCCTCTTACGTTGCCTTGCGCAGCTAACATGACTACAGGACATGCAAGGCATTTTTTCAAAGACTTCAACGGGGTATTAGAGAGCGGACGGTAATAGCCTGTTTCCTCCGGCTACAAATTTTATTCATCTAATCTGGTACCAGGAGGTATTTCAAGGATACCAAGAAGCCATACAGCATATGCGTTGCAGGCACACGTATTTATGTAGTTACAGCGCCTTCAGATGTGGCAGATCTTGACCGCAATACTACGACCCTTTCGTATCATGACACGATCAAAGAAATGTACAAATCAGTCGGCGTTACACAAGAGACTATCAAAAAGCTTTTCGTAATGGATGCCAACGCCCCATACAATACCGATGCGCTGCGTCCCATGCTAGGCGTTTCCATGCTTACAGAGTACCACCGACAGCAAGCTCTACCCGGAAAGAGGCTTAATGAGATATTAACTGACAGTATGATTCCTTATATGACAAGTGCACTCGATGTGAACGAGTTTCACAATCACTCTAGCATCTTGAGCTCGTCCGAAGAAGTCATCGAAATATCGCTTTTAGATCTCTGCAATCGATTGTTTGTGGGTAGCACCGTGGAAGCGTTTCTTGGCCGTTCCGTCTGGAAGACAAATCCGAATCTGATCGAATCGCTCAGACTATGGGAACGCACAAACTGGAAGTTCATGTACCAGGTCCCAGCGGTTTTCAGCAGGGATATGATAACTGCACGAGACGACATCATTCAGACGTTTGTGAAGTATTTGCAGGCGCCGAGTACGGATAGACAAGACTCTGGCCATTTTGCTCGCGTTGCTGAAAACATGTTGCGACAACTAGAGTGCTCAGAGCTGGATATAGCCAAGATATTCCTCCTACATTTCTGGGCGTAAGTTTCTCGTTCACTCTATCACCGTATGGTGGACCTAATCGCAGATAGTATACTCGGGAATGTCTATAAGGTAGCGTTCTGGACCATGGCATTCCTTGCCTACGATTCGGATTTGCTCCAAGTTATTCGCCAAGAGGTCGCACCTTCGATTCATGATGACAGAATTGAGGAAGAGAAGTTGATTGAAAGTTGTCCAAAGTTGCAATCTGTAATCAACGAGGTTCTCCGGTTAAGTATAACCACCGGACTGGTCCGTGACATCGTGAAACCGACTTTGGTTCAAGGGAAGATATTACGACCTGGTAATAAGCTTATGGTGAGCGCAATAGACGTTCCTTATTATATTTTACTGATTGAAATGCTATATAGGTTCCATTTCGTCAGTTGCACTTAAATAGAGATGTCTGGGGACAAGAACCGTACACGATGGATCCACTAAGATTTGAAACTAATCCTAAACTCATCAATTCGAAGAGTTATCGTCCTTTCGGAGGTGGCCATACGCTTTGTCCAGGCAGGTTTTTTGCCAGACGTTCAATTAGTTTTGCAGTGGCACTCCTGATCAGTCGATTTGATATGAGTGTGAAGCTCGGGGATGGAGGCGAGGATAAGAAGAACGGTGTATTTTCAGTCCCTTCTTTCCCCAAAATGGATACCATGAAGCCTTCTCCTGGCGCTTCGTTACCATATAAGGGACAGGATGCTATTGTTATCCTTAAAAAATTGCCAAGGCCGAATATGGGGAGTACGGGCAACTGTAGTTATAACAGAAATGGCTAATATAAGAATGAGTGTTATAGATACAGTAGGATGATATGAAAAAAGCTTAATAAAAAATACCTCTTCTATCTATTACTATAAGATTCGTAATTAATAAAAGATTTTTCTAAGGGATTAATACTAAGAGTTTCTAGCTAGGGATAACTAAGATCTTATCTGTTATAGGATTAGTTTATATATAGATATATAGCTGTTATCCGACACTTAGTAACAAACTAAAGATTGCTAGAAGACTATATATAATAAGTAGTTATAAATAATAGAGGCGTCAACGTGCAAGACAGTACTCTGGACGATAACTTCTGGATGACCAGTAAAACGCGGGGTAGTTAACTTAGTTAGAGTCACGTAACGAGTATCCCGCCAAACTAGGGTCTCTAGGAGACCACCTAGGTATAGGGGACACTTAAGAACGATACAGCTAGTTAATAGCGATACAGCACGGCGTATAATTATATCTAATACTCAGGGAGTATAGGGAATAGAATGTATATAATGGGGATCTCTGTAAACGATTCTCCTCCTTAGAGTTGATTCTCTAGTCAGTCATTATTGAATAAACAATTAAAATTATTAATTTATTACTGTCCTCTTCTAGATTACACTAAATAAGTATTACGAGCGCTGAAATATTATATTAACCTTACCCGGACCTGAACCGTTAAGTAAGCAACCGTGAATAACAGGGAGGAAAGCTAAACAGAGTAAGTTAAACATATTTTAGGTAAAAATCCTATATAGCTATTAGAAGCGATTTATAGCCACCTATACTATATTATACATACTAAAGACTTAAGAAATCTGGGATAACTTATCTAATTTTATGGACTTGGCTCTACCCACTCCCAAGGCAATGTACAGAAGGTACGGAAGTGATAAAGAGCAAGTATCACGAGTCTATATAGAGGAAAGATGGAGGGTTCACCTCATCTGTCCTTTCTAGAGATTTATAATCGACACATATATTCTTTGATCCTTAGGACTAGTCCACACTCAATGATATAAATTAAAATCACGTAATATACAAGGAAGTGGCAAGTGTGAAGAATTGGATGTATTGATTGAGTGTGTAGTTCCGTGTAGAAGTCTATGTGTAGAAGACATGTTTGACGCTCTTATATAGCAAGAACCTATCATGTGACATGGCCCTAGCTGCTTACATAATATACATATAAAGATAATAGTTAATCTTTAATTTCTCCCTCTGGGTTTTATTTATATATAAAACATTCTACTATTATTTTAGGTATCTAACTTACATTTAGTTAAAAGTAATATAAGTGTACGGGTACGAAAGCACATGCGGTATAGGCTAGCGGCATGCATTAGTGAAGGCTCAGTAGGTTTAGGGCGCTGAGTAATGGGTTCCTTAAAGCTAGTGCAATGGAAATGCTTCTGTATCTTTTCTTTTCCAGTGAATTCTTTGTGGCAAATGGTATAAATAAAGAATGGGGCGCCGCGGAACGACGTATTTGCGCCACGTGAGCTGTTTCCACTAGACCAAATCGGGAACAGCTTGAATCGAAGTCTTGGTGCGGCTGACACCGTTATCTACCTAGACAATGTGAATGGAATCAAGCACTGCCAGCATACACATATGTGGTCGAGCGGACGCCCGGAGTTCATCATATGTAACTTTTGCAGAAGGCTCACAGATTCGCGTCATAGCTACGTACGTGCTCGCGACTAATTCAGGCTAGCAGCAAACCGGGTTATGTAGCTTATGGCTTTGACTTCATCCCAAAGAAATAATATTCGCATCGATGGCAGACCCCATATCATTGACAGCTGCAGTATTTGCGGTGGGTACGCTAGGAACATCGCTGGCTCTATCTTTACCAAATTTCAGGCGTCTTGATAAAAACTCGGGACCTCTGGGCATTCATCAGTTGGACAAGCAACCCAAGAATCCGGTGGCTGAGTATGAATACTGCATGTGATTTGACGAGAATCTATGAAACTAATATTCTTTAGCATCTGCTTCGTTCATGGCCTCAGTGGTGACTGGAAATCAACATGGCTGTTTCCCGGATCCGAAAGTGGAAAAGAGTTCTGGTGGCCGGAATACATCCAGAAACGAACTAACTCCCGTGTTCTACTATATGGCTATCATACTATAGCACCAACTGCTGAATATCTCGCGCGACGGACACTGTACCACCACGCCCAGAGTTTGGTAGACAGCCTTGCTAAAGAGCGAGCAGAGCACCCTAGGAGGCCACTCATCTTTGTTGCCCATAGCCTAGGCGGTTTGCTGGTCATGAGTGCGTTGATTCTTTCCAGTCAGGCTCGAGAAAAAGATAGCCAGGTGTGGAATATTTCCCTTGCGACCACAGGAATGGTCTTTCTAGGAACACCGCCTACGAGGCCCATATCATCATTCAGTTCTCTTCTCAAAAAAATCGCAGAAAATAGTGGAGTAAAACGAAAAATCTTGAAAGGCCTTGAGAGGGAAAGTGAAATCCTTCAAAGCTATCTAGATGCTTTCGAACCGTTGCGCAATGACATCACCATTAACTCTTTTTTTGAGCCACAAGGCACTACATCCGCTCATGTTGTAAGTTGTTCTAGTACTCAGTCTGATTAAGACGTTGTGTCTGATGGCTATAGCTTGCCCCGCTTTCAGCAGTTTCGCAAAGTCTTGGTTTGGAACTGGATTCAAACCACGCGAACGTGGCAAAGTTCCGAGGGCCGAATGATGCAAATTACGAAAAAGTTGAAAATGCCATCCGAGAACTTTGTAAGATACGCAGATCCAGACGGGACAGAAAGTGGGCACAAATCGCAGGATCACATAGCCGTGAAACAGCGCATAGAACACTGAATTTCCGAATCCCTTCTCAATTACCTTCTAAGTCCACTCACTTTACCGGAAGAGAGAGTGAGCTCGAGTGGATGGAACAGACGCTCCTGAGGACATGCCTACCTAATTGTCCAAGCAACTGCCATACAATCAATCTCTATGGAATCGCAGGGATTGGAAAGACACAAATAGCGCTGGAATTTGCGTACCGGTTTCGGGATGACTTCAGTTCAATCTTTTGGATTCCTTCTCACACTCAAATTGCAGTCGAAAACGCATTCCTGGACATAGCGCATACTCTACGGTTGACTGATTCCACCACCAAAGATGAGAATTCGACACGCGAGATTCCTCAACTGGTCATGGAGTGGCTCATGAATGGTAGGAACAGCAATTGGCTTTTGATATTCGATGATGCCGATTTTGCCGCTGCGCCCAACCTGAAGCCACTTATTCCAACCACAACATGTGTTCATGGTAACGCTATCATCACCTCCAGAAGCCCAATAAAGCTACCATTCACAAAGCCATACCATGTAGAAGGATTGGAATTGGAGGAGGCACGAGCATTCTTTAAAACGGGCTTAGGCCTGCCAAGTACAGATGGTCAGTTGACGTTATCCGTCTTAAGGATATTGCTGATACGTTCTAGACTCAGAACTAGACAGTTTGTCAGATTTTCTAGGCCGGAACCCATTTGCACTATCGATGGCATGCGAATTCATGCGCAATACCCATTTGTCACCCAGGCAATATCTGGATACCTACGAGTATACCGGTACTGGCCCATTAACGAAATCTGTTTCGAAGACCATGGAAAACATTTTTGCAGCATCCATCAAAAGCATCTCTAGCCCTCCAGCGCAAATCCTTCTTTCGATGTGTTGTATGCTATCTTTTCCGGAAATCCCTCTATGGATATTCGAAGAAGGTTCCTCAAAACGCAAGTTTGAATCCTGAAGCGTCAGCTCTTGTATGATCCAACAGCTAACCGAACGCAGGTTCGCTTCGAAAGTCACTTTCCGAACTTGAAAGCTCTGGCCTTATAGCCCAACAACCAGCCCGGTCCTGCATAATGATCCATCGCATGGCCCGCCGCTACGGTCGTCAGATTATCCCAGAAAATACACAGCTAGAAGCATCTCGCGAACTGTGTGAGACAGCTTCGAACGTTGTGGTCACATTTAAGAAGAATAAGCTGAGGAGACTAGTGTTTGACAAGAGAGATGCTAACTTCGAAAGAGAGCTCGTCGAGCTCGCTCATGACGCTCTCGGAATAATTATGTTACATCGACCATCCTCTGCAACATGGGACCTGGACTTACAAGAACTCGGCAAAGTTTGCGATACGAATGGAAAACATGATGATGCTTCAAGGTTCTACGAACTACATATTATGATCAAAGGAGCTACTGCATCAACTTCACAAGAGCATATCAGGCTAGGCATAGCTCGTCGTCAAACGGAGGAATTCTTGGATTCAGATACCTCGTCGGAAGTGTCTGGGCTTGAGGTTCAGTTCCATGAGGCATTGAAAACCGCTGATGACGACGCTACCCTACAAGAACTCAAGTCACTCAACCGCGGGCAAGGTAATCCTGAGAAAGAATTGGAAATATTGCGGAAGATCATTGAAAAACAAGAGAAGTACTTAGGGCCCATGCACCGGTCAACCCTTGACTCTATCCAAGAGCTTTCCCAACGATTGGTCGACCAAGGATTCTTTTACCAGGCTGTGTCTCCACTCCGGCGCCTCTATATTTCATATGGCCAAATATTAAGTCCAGATCATCCAAGTGTCGCTCGTGTCTTAGATATGTTAACCTCAGTCAGCATATCGCTGGGTAAGCTTGGAGATGCTGAAACGTTCTGCAAAGAAGCAATTAGCATCCACGAGAAGTGTCTCGGGACCGAGCATCTTTCTACTCTTAAAGGTTGGGCACAGCTAGCATCTATATATCACTTACAAGGTCGCTACCTGGAAGCCCAGAAACTTTTTGTTGATGCCATCGGCGGACTTGTACGGATGCTAGGGCCTCCACATCCTGACGTGCTACGGATTCAGCGCGATTATGCACAGACTTTGATCACACTAGGAAAGACGCAAAACGCCAGGGAGTTAAGAGATCAAGGCCTGGATATACTGGTAAACGTTTTAGAGCATATGGAGGCGCACCTAGACGTACACCATATGAACACTAGACGAAAGGTCGCCAGTCTGTTGTGTCGAGAGATCGAAGGGGACATGACTATTCAAGAAGGTGACAGCCTATGGGAGCGAGCAAAAAGTTTGGAGGACAAATATGTGTTAGAGAGCAACGGCGGAATGAACCTGTTAAGATAATGGTTATAAAGATGGCTCATCCGCGATAGACCTGACTGTATTTCTTTCGTCAAAGCAATGTGGTATTTTTCTTCATTGTATATATCTTACTAACCCGGCTAACATCCGAAGTAGATGGGAATCAAAAAGATGCGGTGACATTATGGAGGTGCGGTTTTGCTTGGCCGATATTCGTAATGATGATACCTTCATCCTTCTTGTCAGCCAATACTGGCCATTGGATCAATCTCCATTTGTCATCATTTAGCGATCCTGTTATAATCAAATACGCCTTTTCGGGTTTATGGTCGTCTTTTGAATTTTCATCCTTTGAATTTTTACTTTTTGAATCATCATCTGCCCCTATTTCAACTGCTTCGACGCGGTAACGCCCAGCAAACATTGCCATGCGCTCAAGAGCGCCCTCCCATCCTCTCATATCCTGTCGTCGATGGTAGAAATAGTGTAGCCTGTCATAATCGGTGATTACTACTAAATGTCTTCGACCCAGGTCGTTCCCATGAATGGTATCACTTTTGTGAGCAGTGTACCATAGCCGGAGCCACCACTCCCAGACAGATTGAGGCGACTTGAAGACCATAGCTGATATGACCACGGCTGTGTCAATAAAGCCTGTCAAAACCCATACTGGAGCTAAACGCGCGACCATCTGTCCGAGTTCTGCCTTAGCATCCTCGCTAAAAAGATATATCAAACCATTGCCTTCGTTTTCCTTCGCTTCCAGTTCGAGGCGGTCTTCCAGCACCAGATGTTCTATTTCAATGTGCTGGCTCAAAAGCTTTAAATTCTCGTCGGGTTGGAAGATTGTGGCTGCATATGGCATCCAAAGCCAGCGAGGACATTGTAATCGCTGAACCCAGATGACTGAGCCATGCCAGACCATGCTAGCTAGTGAGAAAATACCCAGGCGTCCCCAAAAGATATTAGACCATGAAAATCGAAAGAAGCATGTCAAGAACAGATACGATGCGGTCATAATCGCACCCCATCGCAAACAGTATGCTGCAAGCAGCCGAGGCTTAGTCCATCGCAAGCGATGTTCTGGTGGCCAGAAGTCATTTGTAGAAACCCGGGCTGCGCGGTGGTAATTTGTGGGAACCGAGGCGTTGGCGAATTGGCCAGGCTTTGCACGTAGAGCCTCGCGGCCTGCAGCTGCGGCACTAAGGAAAGACTGCCCGTTGACAAGCAGTGCCTCGTAGAAATGAGCATAGTAAATCCGTGCTGTCTCCTGAAGGACCTGGAAACTCATCGCTGAGACTTCTACAGCACCATGTCTTAGGAATATGTGACACATATTGGCCAGCATATCGTGCTGTGCGTATGATGAAAGACAGGCGCTGAGCGCAACCTTGGTAACGCAATGTTTTTCCAGTAACAACGCGACATCTGCGACATTAGTGTCGGCTAACGAGTCATCATCTTCCATTAGTAGCGCAATGGGATCTTCACCGCCAAATGGGCGTAAATCTTCCTTGTAGTGCTTCCCAAATCTCAGATAAGGTGTTGCTACCATCGATAAAGAGTTTGCAGTCGAACGATGTACACGAATTTTCCCATGCATATCTAGATGGACGAGATCGTAATATCCTTTTTCATGCCTCTTGAGCTCTTTCTCGAAATCACCGATTGTACCAGGCCTAACTACATCAACGCGCAAGTTGGGAAGATAGGTCCTTTCGTTGCACCACGAAGCAATTTTGAGTAGAGGCCCTAGAACGAGACTGGGAGGATAGTCTCTGTAGGCATGATCTTTATCTTTTCTAAACGATCTGGCCACGACGAGCAGGATTCGATATTCTTCTCTTAGTATTGGCCTCAAGGAAGGTTGTCGCACTTGCTGTGCCGTAAGGCCAGTCTGGTTTGTATGGCATGTCCATGTGCGACATAGTCTGACTCGTTCCAGTCCATAGCACTTCCAAAAGGGCACATTTTCTAAAACTTCCCAAAATAGGCAGTATATGCTCGGTTCGCTTGCTGAATTTTCCTGGATCTCTTCATGGATAGAAATCTGGCGATCCGCTCGCGCGTCCCCTATGGCATCTTCGATGCCGAGTGTTGGGACAAGCTTTCCGAAATAGTCTTTGGCACGCTGTTCGCCCAGAGATAGTCAGAGAATGCTCATCCCCTTAAAAGGATTTGTGTAGGCGCAGCAAGTATAGATTATCTCAGAACATACCTCATTACTAAGAGATCCCGGGCGGGACCCCGTGGGGTTGCTATACTCGCTTTCAGTCAAGGGATCTGTTAGCATCTTTGATATGCCATCATTATCATTTACTTTAACATGCACTGTCCACAGCCGGCGGCCTCTAGCGTCCTTTCCATCGTAACTCGTACGTGTGATGCTGATTTTGTCTACTGCGCCACGGTCGTTGTTCAGACGAGGCTCTGTAGGCGAGGCTGCAGCAAACATTGAAGGCAGGGCGCTCGCAGCAGTGAAAAAGCTGGAACAAGACCACCATTAAAGGGCTTCTCACCCCTCCGCTTTCCTCTTTTAACCTTTACAAGCGACCTTAAGATTATACGAAGATATCCGGCTTCTTCGTCGCGTTAACGGAGGAAGGGACATTCGTCACAGATTGAAAGTTTGTTAACGAAAAGAAAAACGAGATACCCGGACGTGTATTGGAAAAGCAAAGCATGCCACCAAATGCTCTTTCGTAATGTAATATGTGTCGCCTAAGACAGAAAAAGGATTGCGTCAAGTGAAATAGGAGACTTGAGACACCAGCTGAAGTCTCGAGGGCGGCAGTCGCAGCTACCAACCTCCGAAGGGTGGCGCCGTCGGCTGAAGCAGAGGCAGGGGTCCAGAAGGTTCGAAATTGAGGCTGACCATTGTCCACGGAAACACTTTATTTGATGACATTCACATCGCCAAAAGCAAAGTGGTTGATCCGGGAGTAACATTTCTACGTTTGGAGCCATTTCTTTGTCTGCCCAGATTTTCATATTTAGAATCTGAAGCAGAAGAGAGGCTCGCAACAAAGTGACCTGCCAGCCATTGTGACCTAAATGGGTAAGCCTCGTATCGTGTATGCGGGCTGTGCCCGGCTTGAAATTGATCCGCGGATTTGCGTCACTAGACCTTCTCATTCTGGTTGGGATCTCTACCCCGCCGCGCCCGCTCACCAGCAAAGTAGATTCGTAAGTTGGAGCCCATCTCTCAAGCTTCTTCAACGATCATCTAAAGTTTCTCGACGGCACCAACACTTGTCTCCAGTGTCTCAGACGCTCGGAACGTCTTCCACGCTCAAGTCTGCGCGAGGATACGACATCACGTGACTACTTTTCTAAATACATACATGTATATAATGACGCGTTTAAACTTACGTGCAGCCTCATGACTCTAGAATCGTTTGGTACTGAAAGTAAAACATTTATTTAGGCAACGATATCACGTTATTCGATTTGCCTTATTTCATTAGGCTGTATTTTATACTGCCCCGTGACGCGAGAGGCGGGGGCTTAGTTTTGCTGGCGGCAATCCGATACCACTCCAGCCGCACCGCCACAGCCCCGGTGACCAGGTTAAGCTTTGCAGCCTACAGCACATAGTATATATAAAGCCACTCTCCTTTCCCTCTATGAATTCGGTTCTTGTGAACTCTTCAAATCTACACCCGCAAGACTCATTCCAATACTCTGCTTTCACTATCTTTCATCCGCAACCCGAAAAGCTGAAAATAAGCTACCATCCATAAAGGGTTCTATTAGCTGTTATGTCTCCTCCCACAAAAGACTATTTCCTTCTCTATGAGCCCGTCCATGGGGACAGACTGCTCGACCTCTTGGGTCGAGCTGTACACATTCATGAGAATTCTTTAAAACGCCCAACGGAGTCGAAGATCTTGCCAGAGTTGCCTGGAATCACCGCAGATTTCCAGGGCGGCCCAGATCTGAAGGCTTTCGTGCCTGGCCTATATCCCAAACACATCAAAGCCGAAAACGTAGAGGTGTTGCTAAACAATGCGCGAAATGAGAGTACCAGGCTCTCTATAAGTAGAGTTCTTGATCTCTTCTACAATCACCACCGCGTGACTGAGAGGGAGCAAAGAATTCCAAGCTTCCGTCGGATCACCATGGAGCAACAATCTCTCAACATCGAGCGCCTGCTGCAGAAGCCCGATTACAGTGGTCCAATACTTGAGATCTTCGAAAAAGACCCTGGAGCTAAACTCGGAGTCATTGTCAGCATTATTTCTTGCTTTGACATGGAGATAGGAAACAAGAAGTCTAGAGGGCACGAAGGCGGCATTTCCACTGCCGCTCCTGGAGATGGCCTTGGCGCACCTGGAGTTGACATCAAGGCAGAAGCAAAGGCTAGTAGCAGCAATAGCTCTGAGCTTACCGGCGCTTATGAAGGTGAAGTCATCATGGCTTGTGCCTACGTAGAGATGAGGTTGAAGGAGAACCCAAACAAGGGTTGGTTGTCATTCCTGAAGTCGAACAAGCTATCCATCTACGACATAACCGTCACCAAACAAGGCATTTATCCTAAGACCATGACTGTTTCTGTTCCCCCGACTCGAATAGAAGGGGACCAGGAGGCTATACTCGGGGCTATCGCCGAAGGTGAGGCTGAAGCGGTGGCAAAGGAAGACAAGCGCAATAACGAGTTGGATTTTGTAGTGCACGAATAGAGTGAATACATCGATGTTGGATACCTTCTATTATGTTTAGAATATTATAATGATATAGATACCATAGAATTGAAACAACGTTACTTTGTTGAATACATCTCATTTATGATACTTTCTTCATTTAAAGTTTGTCCTGCTATTCTCTAGCGAATATAATCGTAGGCAGAAACATTTTCATAATGGGTGGAGAGCTGCATCGATAGAGCAGGCCAGCTTTCAGTATTCTGATTTTGAATTGTTGAAATAAAAAGCCAGATGCAGTCAAGACCCCACGGTTCCAACATGAGACTCAGTTAAGCATTTGCGCCGAAGCTTCTCCTGTTAAAACCCTGTAGATATTTATAGCTCTAAAATTGGGATATGTGAAAGAGATAGGCAGATAAAGTAACAATATCGTGTCCATTAGGGCTTCTGTCAAATGCTCTAGATCGCAGCGCGGAACCTATGTGTTTCCTGCATTTTGTGGTTAAGTCTAAGCAGCGTGCAAGCAGGATCCTTCCCCGGTAGTCAAAACGAACTCTACAGTAGACACTAAGAAGCCCATATGAAAGATGTGGACATATTAAAGATGTCTTCTTGGTGAGGCATCACAGAAAGCAGCCAACCTCACCACGATGAAATACTTGTCTTTATCGTTATGTACTCCCTCCTTAGTAAGACTCGAACATCCCTGGTTCAA